>ERZ824575.2848-NODE-2848-length-12833-cov-3.416732_pt1 | contig 12833 bp, 11 predicted proteins | sample MGYA00519470_ERZ824575 | MGnify/ENA primary metagenome ERZ824575 (study PRJEB31778, sample SAMEA3449170) | human gut metagenome | biome: human gut; feature: human-associated habitat; material: faeces | place: United Kingdom | collected 2010/2012 ...
GCAGAATTGTATGCACATTTTCTTTGCAGCAGATAATCGGTCATAATTGTGCACATAGACCATAGTATTAACTTTCAAAACATTCAAAAAAATGAAGAAAAAACAAGTTGAATTGACACAAGAACAGTGTGATGAAATCATTGAAAAGATGACTGCAAGGTCATTCTACAAAAGTGGTACGGGTAATGTCCATAATGCAGATGAATTGCAAACAGAGGAATCCGTAGGATCGTCCATTGACGACATCCTACCAGAGCCTCTACCGTCAGTAGCGGAACAAGCTCAAACGGAAGCAATACCTTCCGTTGCAGAGGTCATAGATGATGTCCCACCTACCAATGTAGTAGAGCAACAGCCACCGACACCACCTATCCAACGCAGAGTGAGCAGCAAACAACGCAAGCTCTCGTTGGAGGAGTATCGCAACACCTTTATGCGACCTTACAAGATTGAAGACCGCAAACCGGTATTCATCAGTGGTAAGTTGCGTAAGATGCTCGACAAGTTCGCATGCAAAATCGGTGAGGATAGAATGAGTATGTCGGGATTGTTGGAGAACATAGTTCGTCATCACATCGAACTCTATTCAGAAGACTTTGAGCATTGGAAAGGGATGTAACCTCTTAATCCAATCAGATTAAGAACTATTCCAACGGTATTTCATTTTGAGGCACTCAAAATTAATTGATCTTCGGTTAGTGGGGAAGCAAGTTTATGTTTTGGGCAGACCAAAACCACTTGCTTCCACTCCCGAAGGTCGCAGAAGAGGACATCCCGTTGGTCTATCAAGTACACAAAGTATGTATCATTTCAAAAAAGAGTAATCGTATGAAACGAAGTATCAATAACAAGACACACAACAAGGGAGGACGACCCACGAAGAAGTTGTCCGAGAAACGCAAGTACCGCATAACGGTAAAGATGGCTACCGAAGAGTACTACGCTATGAAACTCAAAGCCAAGAACGCCGGAGTATCGGCAAGTGAGATAGTTAGAATGGCTATCCGAGATTGCCATATCAGGGCACGCCTAACTACCGAGCAAGCGGACTATATCCGCAAGTTATGTGGTATGGCAAACAATCTTAATCAGCTTACTCGCAAAGCTCATCGGGAAGGAGTAAGGCTGCATTACGGGCAATGCCAACATCTGTTGCTCTCTTTGGAAAACATTATAGACCATATCAGCCTATGATGGCGAAGATAGTGAAAGGCTCAGGAGCCAAGGGGATTGTCGATTATATCCTCGACAAGAAGAAGCAAGCCACGCTTATAGATTGTCAAGGTGTACTGTTCAATGACAACGGCACGATAGCCCGAAGCTTTATCGCTCAATCAAGGCTTAATCCACGAGTGGATAAGTTCATCGGACATATATCACTCAGCTTCTCAAAGCAGGATTTGCCACGCTTAACAGACGAACTAATGATTCAGATAAGCCGAGAATATATGGAGAAGATGGGCATTCGTGATACGCAATATATCATCGGAAGACACTATGACAAGGAACATCCGCACGTTCATATTGCCTTTAATCGGGTAGATAATAACAGCAGAACCATCAGCGACAGGAACGACCGTTACCGCAGTGAACGCATCTGCAAGGAGCTGACACGCAAATACGGGCTATACTTCGCAAACGGTAAGGAACAGGTAAAAACGCACCGACTGAAAGAGCCTGACAAAACCCGATACGAAATATACCAAGTTCTCAAACGGGAGGTTGCACGATGCTCGGATTGGACTACGCTACTGAAACGGTTGAAAGCCGAAGGTATTGATGTTCGCTTCAAATATAAGGGCAACACCAATGATGTACAAGGTATAATCTTTACCAAGAATGGCTACCACTTCAACGGCTCGAAGATAGACCGCAGTTTCAGCTATTCAAAGATTGATAAGGCACTGAACGGTAACAATCAATCGGAGAATCAGCGACAATATGAACCACATCATATGCAGATAAGCCATTTCGAGAACAAAGAATCGGAGCTTATCAGCGGTTCATTAGGCTTGTTGGATTTCACATCTTCACCCGATGCAGATAGTCTGGAAGAGGCAGATTTCCGTCGCTTAATGCAGCAGAAACCTAAGAAAAAGAGAACAAGAGGATTCAAACTCTAATCATTAACCACTTAAAAACAGAACAATATGCAAGAAAATAATTCAATCATTATCGCAATGTTGGAAGAGTTGCTGACCATCAGCAAGAGCCAACGAACAGAACAAACAGTAAATGCCAATGTAGATTTGACACCTATTAAGGAGTTAATCGAGAATAGCAATCGGGAAAACAAAGAGTATTATGATGCTAAAACCAACAAGCTTGCAGGCTTCGTTGTCAATGAATTTAGCAAGATAAACAAGCGAATGGATGGTATCGGTGAGCAGGAACAACCCGACTTCGAGGGTGTAAAACAACAGCTTGCAGAAGCTATCGACAAGATGGATGAGGTAAAGGTAAAGCACAACATTGACGAGAAACGACACTCGTTTGCTCTTTACACAAAGGAAGCATGGATTCTTTTGTCAATGATCGTCATGATATTGGCATCAGGTGCATCAGCTATATACCATTTGTCAAGACCGAACGTACAAAGGGATGATGATGCCCTCAAATACCGCTACATCAAGATGAAAGGCGATGCATCGGCAGAGCAGATAGCCACATTGGAGGACATCTTTGAACTCAACCGCAACAACGAAGCAATCGAGCAAATGCGTGAAGATGTGGAGACCTACGAAGAGGCTGTTCGCAAACAAGCCGTCCTTGCCGAGCAAGCACGGCTCAAAGAGCAAGCTGCAAAGGAACAGGAGAGCAAAGCCAAGTCCATTAAGAACAAGCAGGATAATAGTAAAGTTAAACAAAATAAATCAAAACCCTGATTGTGATATGGCAACAGTAAAGATTAAGTTCCGACCATCAACGGTTGATGGAGGACAAGGCTCAATTTTCTATCAAGTAATCCATAATCGTGTAGCCCGTCAGCAAAAGACGGGCTACCGTCTCTACGGCTATGAGTGGAACAGCCACTTGTCGGAAGTGGTGTTACCTAAGTTCAACGAAAACAGAAAACGCCACCTATCGGAGATTGGCGACAAAATCCGGATGGATGTAAAGCATTTCCAAAAGGTCATCGCTGATTTTGAGCATAGCGGTTGTGATTATACCGCAGGTGATGTGATAGCGGAATTTGCATCGGACAACCCCGAAAATTTTCTCTTTCCATTTATGGAGGGCGTTATTGCCAATCTGAAAGCATTGGGTAAAGTCCGTACATCGGAAACATATGCTGCGACCCTATGCAGTTTCAGACGCTTCCGAGAGGACAAGGATGTGCCGTTGGATGATATGGACTCCGATATGATGATGGCATACGAGGCATATTTGCGTAACAATGGAGTTAGCCCCAATAGTTCATCATTCTATATGCGTAATCTCAGAGCTGTATATAACCGTGCCGTAGAGAAGGAACTTACCTCACAACATTTTCCTTTCAAGCACGTCTATACAGGAGTGGATAAGACCGTCAAGCGAGCCGTACCCCTAAAAGTCATCAAGCGAATTAAGGAGATGGATTTCTCGATGAATTCGACCTTTGATTTTGCCCGTGATATGTTCCTATTGAGTTTTTACACTCGAGGTATGTCATTCGTAGATATGGCATACCTGCGAAAAAAGGATTTGCAGAATGGTGTGCTTTCCTATCGCAGACGCAAGACGGGGCAACAACTTTTTATTAAGTGGGAGAAATGTATGCAGGAGATTGTGGAGAAGTATGATACTTCATCGTCCAACTACCTATTGCCAATCATCAAGCCGTTTAACAATATTGACGAACGCAAGCAATATATCTATGCAGCCCATAATATCAACCGTTGTCTGAAAATCATCGGTAAAGAGTTGGGATTATCCGTTTCACTAACCTTGTATGTTGCTCGTCACGCTTGGGCAAGCATCGCCAAGAGCAAGAATGTACCGCTATCGGTAATCAGTGAGGGTATGGGACACGACTCGGAAGCCACCACACGCATCTACCTTGCATCATTGGATACCGTAGCCATCGACAAGGCGAACAGTATGATATTGAAATCTCTATGAGTGAAGGAGTGTTGAGCGAACGAGAAAATCTCTTGATAAGAGAAATGATTACCGTTGCAAATTTACGAAGAATAATATAATCGGAACCAAAAAAGGAATTAAAAAAGCAGGTTGATTTTCATTTTGTTTTGCTCCACAGGTCTATTGTTGAGCAAATTCCAATGTATCAACCTGCTAATAGACTCATTCATAGAATAGACCTACAATATGAATTGCTCTTATCAAGAGAGGTTTACTCTTTAGCTTCTTTATATGGAATTAAGAACTTGTAAACCTGACGATTGCCTACCCCAATTAAGTAACGCATAAAAATTGGCAACCAAAAATTGAAAGAGCAACGAGGAATTAGACACGAAACCAGAGAAAAGTATAGCGATGCAATTACCCTCTATGTAGAGACCAGTCTTTCCATAAAACAAATATGCGAGCAGACCGGGGTCGGCTTTTCCGCGTTCAGTTCTTACCTCTCCACTCATCACCGTGACCTAATCCTCAAACGACATAATCTTACAGAATTTAAGAATGTCAAACTTAGAGGAAAGAAAGGTCAAACTACTGCCGCCCATTACAAATACAAGGATGCCATTGACGCTTGCGACAGTATGGAGTATATTGAATACAATATATCCCAGATAGCACGTATCTTCAACGTAGATTGTTCCTCTTTGGCAAGCCAACTTCGCAGACATTACCCCGATATCGTACCACGCAGAGAACAGGAACGCAGACGGATAGGAATAACCGTCAATCTGCAATATGGAGCACGCAAGTGGAGCAAGGAAGAGTATGCTACTGCCATTGAGATGTTGCAATCATCCGATAAAACCATTGAAGAGGTTGCAGAGGCTTGTAATGTATCCTACACGGGTTTGCGAGAACACATCTTAGCCTATTACCCACAAATTACCCGTAATAGGGAGGAGAAACGTATCCGTGCAACAGGTCAAAAGGTCAGAGGTATGCGTAACGGAAATTGGACTGTATGTGAGCCAGACCGTGAAACTCTTGAAAAATATGAGAAGGCTATAGACCTGTATCGTACAACATCGAGGGATGTAAAGGATATAGTACGTATTGTTGGGGTAACTCTCGGTGGCTTCCGCTACCACTTGAGAACTTGGTATCCCGAACTGATGGTTCTTAGACGTGGCTTTGACGAAGGTATGGCATTGGAGCAAACCAAACGTTATAAGAAATCTTCTGCTGAGAAATATGCCAATGCAATCGAAAGATTACAGAATACCAATTTGCCAACGGCAAAGGTCGCAGCGGAATTTGGACTGAATCCCGAAACATTCAGGATGTATCTCAGGGAGCATCATCCCGAATTGGTTACAGCCCGTGGAATGATAAGGACATCTGACGGTAAGGTCGTTTCCAATCGTAGTGCAGAAAAGTATGCGGAGGCGCTACGCATCTATGCAACCACTTCCGAGTCCTTGAAATCCATTGCCAAACGGTTGGGACTTACCTATAATAGTGTAGGCGGTTTTATACGCCGTAACTATCCCGAAGCCATCGAAAAGCATAATTCGTTGCTTGTATCCAGTGAACAGATGTTTGCTGAAGGGGTAGAAATGTTGAAATCAGGGAACGCCACTATCCATGCCGTGATGGACGAGTGTGGCTACAATGAATATTTCAGAACTTACATAAAGAGCAAGTATCCCGAACTGCTTCATCGTAAGACGGAACGCAAGCAGATACTTAGGAAACAAAAGACGGCAGATAAATATGCGGCTGCTATCGAATGTCTGAAAAACGGCACAGATACGATGAAGGATATTGCTGAACGATTTGGACTTAACATCCATTCTTTCCGTAAATATCTCTATAAATATACTCCTGAAATTATAAAGTCAAGACACAATAAGCCGTAAGAGCCAAAAGAATAGGGCTGATGTTGAAGGTGCAGAGCAGAATAGATTGTTGAGCGAATGAAAGGTCTCTTTGGAAGAGAGAACTTATCTCTTTGGAAGAGAAATGATTACCGATGCAAAATTACACATTTTTCGGCAAATAGCACCAATTTACACTAAAAAATGTTATGCTCGATTCAGATTTTGTTTAGTGGCAATGTGGATTGTTGAGCAAATTATGTCGTGACTGTTCAAATAACCTACTCGTAATCAATAGCAGTATGTCGCATAAATCACTCTTCCAAAGAGAAGTGACCTATTATTCTGATTTATGCGCATTAAGAAATATTGTATAACACTGATTCTCTTGCTGTTTGGTGTAGGTATTGCGCATTCGCAAGAGAGACACACGGAAATCTGTATTGACTTCCGTGTGAACAGTACTGTCATAGACTCCGCCTATTCGGACAATGCCGCCCGTATGCAGGAGATGTTGGAATTCCTACGAACTATACGCCAAGACAGTACAATCAATATCATTGAAGTATCCTTCTGCGGAGCAGCTTCTCCCGAAGGCAGTTATCAACTCAACCGTAAGTTGGCACAAGGCCGTCTCTCGGCACTTGAAAAGTTCATCCGCAGTGAGGTGGATATTCCCGACAGCCTTATTACCTATAATGACAGCTATATCCCGTGGGATTATCTCAAATCGCAGATTGAGGATTCGGGACTTATCCGTAAGGATGAAGTAATTGCCATCTTGGAGGAAGAAGCCCGATTGGTGGACTATCATCACCCGAATACGCATATCGACAACCGTGTCGTAAAATTGAGAGCATTGGACGGTGGTAAGGTATGGCAGCAGATGAACAATCTCTTCTTCGAGCAGATGAGAAATGCTTGTGCGGTATTCGTAACCTACAAGAAAGAGTTGCCACCCGTACAAGTGCCTATAATCGTACCTGATACCATTAAGGTAGAGCCAATAGTTGAAGCCGTTGAAGTTGTGCCCGACACAACGGTTATTATAGAAACGGTTATTCCCGAAGTGGAGGAATGGAGCCGCAAACTCCATTTGAAGACCAATGCCATAGGTTTGGGAATGGCTATTGCCAATGTTGCCGCAGAAGTAGATTTGGCAAAGCATTGGTCGTTTACGCTTCCTGTCTATTATTCGGCTTGGGATTATTTCAAATCAACCATCAAGTTCCGCACCTTCGCCGTACAGCCTGAGTTCCGCTATTGGCTGTCGGAAGAGAATGACGGATTCTTCGCAGGAGCACATTTCGGCTTGGCATATTACAATTTTGCTTTTGATGGCGATTACCGCTATCAAGACCATAACCGTGAGACACCTGCCATCGGTGGCGGTGTGAGCATCGGTTATCGTCTGCCCATCAGCAAGAACAACCGTTGGAGGGTGGAGTTCTCACTCGGTGCAGGAGTATATTCCAATCACTACGACAAGTTCCACAATACCCCCCGCACAAAAGACGGTATGATGATAGAGAGCATCAAGAAGACCTATTGGGGTATCGACCAAGCAGCGGTATCGTTCTCATATTCGTTTGACTTGAAGAAGAAAGGAGGCAAGCGATGAGAAAGATTCTATACCTTATTATATACCTGCCGATATTGCTTCTTTCGGCTTGTGATGTTCACGAATGGCCTGAAACACCAGAGTTTGTAAGAATGCATCTTTGCCTCAATTATGAAACGGATATGACCGAATGGGAACACCTATACGATGGTGCAGATGTCATTGAGCAGGGATATGGCGAGACATACGACAATCATCGTAATTATGGCAAGATACGATACATTGTCCGCACCTATCCCGTATCGGAGAAAATGCGTACCGCATCGGACTACACACAGGAGTTCGTATTCACGAAAGATATATCAGAGGGTTATGACCACGAAGTGACGCTCGACCTCTTGCCCGGCAACTACAATGTGATGGTATGGTCAGACTTGGTACAGACAAGCGGTGACAGCCATTTCCACAATGCCGAAAACTTTGCGGAAATCAGACTGCAAGGCGACCACAAGGGTAATAATGACTATCGGGATGCCTTCCGAGGCTCAAACAACATTTCCCTTGTAGCGGATATTATGGAGCATTTGCCCGATACATTGGATATTGCGATGCAGCGTCCTCTTGCCAAATTTGAGTTCGTAACAAACGATGTGGTGGAGTTTATAGACAAGGAATCTGTCCGTGTCGCATCGAAAGCCAACGGAAACAAGGCTGCATCAACAGATGATACCCCGACAAGAGCCGTAAACATCGAGGATTACAAGGTGGTGTTCTACTATGTGGGATTTATGCCCGATGCTTACAGTATGAATACCGACAAACCTGTGGACTCCTCTACGGGAGTGATGTTTGAATCCACATTGAGAAAGCTCTCCGAGTCGGAGGCTACGATGGGATTTGACTATGTGTTTGTGAACGGCAAGAAGTCGGCTGTAACGGTACAGATAGGTATCTACGACAATGAGGGTACGCAACTCTCCTTGACCGAGCCGATAGAGGTACCGCTCAAGCGTAGCCATCATACCATAATGACAGGTATGTTCCTGATGTCGGAGGCATCGGGAGGTGTTACCATCAATCCCGACTTTGACGGAGACCATAACCTTATTTTCCCCTAACAGATAGACATAATGAAGAATCTACTACATAACATACAGATATTGGCGATGCTTGCCTTGATGATGGCTGGCATACAATCCTGTTCGGATGAATTGCACGATGTGGGCGATGTTCAGGTGAGTTTTACCGCCACACTCCCAACGGACACCCGTACCCGTGCATTCGGCAAAGCGGAACAAGTAAATACCCTTGAAGTCGGCATATTCAAAAAGGGTGTTGCCGATGTGCATACCAACAGCGGTGGCAGTTGGAACTATTATGAAATAGACCGCCAATCGTTCCCGATAAACGGTACTTCGGCTAATGTGCAGCTAACATTGGCTCAGGAGCAGACATATAGTTTTGTCTTTTGGGCGTGTGATGGCAATCAGAACATCTACAATATAGATGATCTGACCGCCATTGAAATGAATATCTTGCCTAATCAGATAACATTCTCCCAAGCGGAAGCCGCAGACGCATTCTTCGCTACAATGGAAGATATTACCATTACAGGGGATTGCAGTTACCCTGTTGAACTTGTCCGTCCATTGGCTCAAATCAATGTGGGTACTACAGGAACACCGATGCAAGCAACGTTTACTGCAAGTGATGCTCCCAAGACATTCCACCCATTCACAAAATCAGTAAGTGGAGCAACCAATTATACTTGGAATTTCAACGAGACCACAACCGAAACATTCTCGGCTGATGGTACGGAATATAACTACCTCGCTATGGGATATGTATTTGCTCCGACCACAGCCACAAATATTGCTGCCAAATTGACTTTGACTGATGGCAATAACAGCAAGACGGTAGAATTTCCACAGGTGGAGATAGAGGCAAACCAAAGAAGCAACATTGCAGGAAATTTCACACCAACAGAATAAGAGATTTTCAATATAAGTATAACCCTAATAACGAGTTAAAAGCCGAACATAAAAGAACAAACAAGCTAACACCGCAAAGGTGAGGAACAGTTCCGAGACCTTTACCCTGCATCAGCAGGAAACAACAGATTGATGATAATACTCGGTTCTGCCTATGCAGAACAGCCCTCGACAATGGGTGCGACATCCACAAGGGATGTGGCAAACATTAAGAAACAAGAAAATCAAAATAACTATTTGTATAACAATTAAATTTTTCAAAGATGAACAAGAAATTATTCTTAGGTATGTTCGCAGCAGCTGGTATGTTGCTCGCAACATCGTGTTCGAATGACGAACTGGATGTAGTTCAGTCAGGAAATGAGGCTCAGGTGACGTTCTCGCTTGGCCTTGAAGGTGGTATTGCTACCCGTGCTGCCATCAGTGATGGTACAGGTGCGAAGAAGTTGGTTTATGCAGTTTACAAACTCAATGCAGATGGAACTCCTGTTTTGCAGAATGTTGTAGGCTCTAATAACGAAGGTCAGTTTGTAGATACAGAAGCATTTGACGGTGGACTTACAGAAACTGTATCTGTAACTCTTGCTAAAGGTCAGACCTATCAAGTTGCTTTCTGGGCACAGAATCCAAATTGTAATGCATATACAACAACAGACTTAACAAATGTTGAAGTCAGCTATAATCAAGCAACAAACAACAATGATGTTCGTGATGCATTCTTTAAAACAGTTGAATTTACAGTAAGTGGTAATCAGACTATTGATGTAGAATTGAAGCGTCCTTTTGCTCAAATTAATGTTGGTGTTTACAAGACCGACTGGGAAGCTGCCGTTAAATCAGGTATAGAAATTGAAAAATCTTCAGTTGTTATCAAGGATGCAGCAACTTCTATCAACCTGCTTACAGGTGAAGTTGGAGATGAGACAACTGATGTGGAAGTTTCATATTTGTCAAACACAATCCCTAATGAAGATTTGAAGGTTGATTTGAATGGAGATAAGGATTATGATGATGAAAATGAAAAATATAAATGGCTTTCTATGAGTTATATCTTAGTTGCAGACCGTAATGCTGATAGCGGAAACGGTGTATTAGGTGATGAAAGAGACGCTTTAGAAAGTCTTCAGTACACATTCTCTCCGAAGAGTGGTAATGAAATTACTTTTGGCGATGGCTTGAATAGTGTTCCTGTACAACGTAACTGGAGAACAAATATTCTTGGTCAGATTTTGACAGGAAACATCGAGTTCAATATACGAATTAATCCTATCTTTGATGGTGACATCAACGTAGATGCTCCAACTTCGGAGGTTAAATCAGATGCCCAAGCTTTGGCTGCTGCTCTTACAGCTAATGAAGAAGATATTTTGGTTGTTTTGGGTGCAGATGTTGACCTACCTATCTCTTCTCTTGGCTCTCAGACTTCTGGTAGCGGTGAATATAAGTTGGGTGGTGCAGATACAAAGAATATCACAATTGACTTGAACGGCAAGACGCTTAACTTCACCACAAGTTATATGTCAGCAATTGGTGCCAATAATCCTGATGCTACCATCACTATCAAAAATGGTACAGTGACAAGTACTGGTAATAGTGCTACTACATGGAACATCAACGATGTGACTTTTGCCAACTGTAACTATGTTATTGAAAATGTTACTTTCAATAAAGAGGTTGCATTAACTAACGCTGGTAAGTCTGTTACTATGAACGATGTAACTATCAATGGTACAGGTGACTATTATGCACTTTGGATTTCAGCAAAAGGCCAGACTGTAAAAGTTGATAACTTGAAAATAAATACTTCTGGTCGTGGTATCAAGATTGATGAGCAGTATGTAGGTGCTCCTGCAAAGGTTACTTTGGACATCAGCAACTCTACATTTAAGACTGCCAAGAAGGCTGCTATCATGGTTAAGTCTGTTGAAGGTGCTGATATTACTGTTTCAGACATCGATATCTCTAATGTTACAGCAGACAAGGTTTTTGCGGTATGGGTTGATGAAGATGCTAAAGCTAATGCTGATAAGGTAGTTGTAAATGGAGCTCTTATGAAAGTTGAAGGTGATAATGCTGTTATCGGTGCCGCTTCAACAGAGGAATTAGCAAATGCAACTATTGGAGATAATGCTACCATCTATTTGGCAGCAGGCGACTATATAATACCATCAACTGCAAAGGGTAAAACTTTAACCATTAAGGGTACAGGAAATCCAGAGGATGTAAAGGTAGCTGTTACTAAAGTTGGTACAGGTGGTGAAAACTGCGACTATGCTTTCGATGGTTCTACAGTCACTTTCGAAAGTATTACTATTACAACAAACAGCTCAACTTATATTGGCTATGCTCGTTGTAACGGCACTTACAAGAATTGTGTAATCAATGGCACATACACACTTTATGGTGACAGCGAGTTTGAGAACTGTACTTTTAATGTGTCTGGTGATGTTTACAATATTTGGACTTGGGGTGCTCCAAATGCTACATTTGATAAATGTACATTCAATTCAGATGGTAAGGCTATGCTTCTCTATGGTACACAAAATACGAATTTGAAAATTGAAAATAGCGTATTTAATGATAAGGGAGGTTTGACAGACCTTAAAGCAGCTATCGAAATAGGCAACGACTATAGTAAGTCTTATACACTTGTTGTAAACAATACAGTTGTCAATGGTTATGAAATCAATGACAAGGGTATCAATACTGGCACTACTCTTTGGGCTAATAAAAACTCAATGGGAACAGATAAACTCTCTGTTACTATTGACGGTGTAAGAGTTTATTAAAAGCATACTATTGATTACTATACCCTCTATTCGGGTGTATATCTAAAAAGAAACTCTATCATCCCTTTGATAGATATTTACATATAAGACGTTAGTTCGAGACCTGCCGTTCGTAAGAATAGCAGGTCTCATTCTTATATTAACATAGCCCTTTGCTTGAAATCTGATGCCCGATGTTCCCTAATGATAGCACTATGCTAATCCCATTCTCTTTTCGCTGGCATAGACCCTCCAATACTTTTTGTCTTATTCTGCTCGCCTCATAGGTATTCAAGCGAAACGCAAGTGCAATGACCACTTCAAGATTGTAGAATGTAGCCCAACTTTTAGGCGTAGCCAAATCACAATGTTGAGTGCTTACAGGGCAATATGTTCCACTCTTGTATATCGCTTTTATAGCGGCTCGGAGTGTCGGAGCTATCACCCCGAACAACTCCACCAACTCCATTTCTGACATCCAAACATTACCTCTTGGGATATTTACTCTACCGTTTTCACTGATTGTTATAATTGCTCGTTCCATAGTTACATTGCTATTGAGATTTCACTAAAC
>ERZ824575.2850-NODE-2850-length-12822-cov-2.717710_pt1 | contig 12822 bp, 7 predicted proteins | sample MGYA00519470_ERZ824575 | MGnify/ENA primary metagenome ERZ824575 (study PRJEB31778, sample SAMEA3449170) | human gut metagenome | biome: human gut; feature: human-associated habitat; material: faeces | place: United Kingdom | collected 2010/2012 ...
GCGGCGGTTACGTTCATCATCATGGCGGTGCCGGTGCTGTTCTTCCTGCTGTGCCAGAGCAGCATTCTGGAAACCATGACGACTTCGGGCATGAAGGACTAAGAGAGGGAGGAAAGACGCATGAAAAAAATGAAGAAGTTCCTCCTGACGGCGCTGGCGGCGCTGGTCACTTTCTCCTCCTGCGGGGGAGCCTTGGCGGACGCCGAGCTGCCTTACACGACGTACAATTACGACTACTGGGGCGACATCGTGTACACGCCCGCGGCGTATGTGCCGGCAGGGTCGATTACGGGCGCTTCCTTCCAATATGGTGGGCAGTCGCTGGGGGCGTTCAAGAATCCGCAGGACTTGTGCGTGGCGCAGGACGGCACGGTGTATCTGGCGGACAGCGGCAACAACCGCATCGTCCTGCTCAGCAGCGACATGACGAAGGTCGTGCGCGTCATCACCGGATTTGAGAATCACGGCGTGGCGGACACCTTCCAGACGCCCACGGGCGTGGCAGTCGCCAGCGACGATACGCTCTACATTGCCGACAGCCTCAACCGCCGCGTGGTTGTGCTGAATCCGGATGATACGCTCAACCGCATCATCGAGATTCCGCAATTGTCGGGCAGCGTGAAGGCGCTGGGCGGCGTGACCTACGCTGTCGGGACGCACATCGAGGGCATGGGCAACCTCAATCAGGAAACCGATGTGGACGGCATGAAGTACCGCACGGAGCGCTTCACGTCCGGCAGCGCCACGGAACTGGCGGACGAGCAGGGTACGACCTATCAGGTCAGCGCCTACGAGAGCACCTTGCAGCCGCTGGTGAAGACGGTCACAGACAGCAAGGGTGCAACCTACGCGATTGCGGAGAACGGCAAGTCCGTCATCCGCACGAACGCGGACGGCTCGACTTTCACTTACGCCCGCTATGACGCGACGACGAACATCGACCTGTTCATCCTGATTGGCCGCCTGATTAAGGGCAACCAGAACATCACCGGCATGTCCGGTTTGATTGGTCTGGCACTGGACGAGCAGGACAACCTCTACTGCATCAGCGCCAAGACAGTGGTTGTGCTTGACCAGAAGGGCAATATGGTCACGACATACGGCAACTACCGCAATGCGGACGATGCGCTGACATCCTTCGCGACGATTTCGGAATTCGCGCTGGATGGCGACAGCGTGTTCATCCGCGACGCGGACAACCACATTGTCGAACTCGACCGCACGGGCAGCACACGCCGCGTGATCGAAAGCAACTGCATCCGCAAGACGGACGCGGATGGCAGCATCACCCGCATGACGGGCATGACCGGAGCAGCAGCGGCTTCTTCAGAGGATGAAGAGACGGCGTTCCAGAACATTCTGGGCATCGAACTGACGGGCGATTACCTGATTGTGGGCGAGAAAAACGGCGAGATCAACGTCATGAACAAGGCCATGAACCTCGGATTCTACGAAATGCTCGGAGACCTCGGACTTATCAACCGCGAGGTGGCGCTGTACCGCGCCGTCGACAACGACGCGATCCGCGACTTCTGCCGCCGCACGTTCCGCGAAGAGAACGCCTCGACACTCATTTACAAAGCACGCCCATGACACGACAACCCCGCATAACCCCCTTGCAGGCCGATGTGGCCACGGCCGAACGCCTGCCGCTGAAGAACGGCATCGACCTCTACATGCTGCCGTCGGATGACTTCGAGGTGCTGCGCATCTCGTTCGTATTCCGCGCCGGATCGGCCGCGCAGCAGGTGCCCTTCTCGGCCTCCGCGGCGGCAAACCTTCTGGCCGAAGGGAGCCGCGGCATGACCGGCGCCGAAATTGCCGAACAGCTTGACTACTACGGTTCGTGGTACGACGTGAATCTCGACCGCGACTACGCCTACATCAACTTCGCCACGCTCTCGAAGTTCTTTGACCGGACGCTCGCCGTGGCCGAGCAGATTCTGCTCGACCCCACCTTCCCCGAGGAGGAGCTGCGCAGCTACTGCGCCAAGCGCAGACAGCGCCTGGCAATCGAGCGCACGAAGGTCGATGTCCAGGCCCGCGAAGCCTTCGCAAAGGCGCTCTTCGGCGCCCGCCATCCCTACGGCATCTCCTCCGACGAGGCGGAGTATGACCGTCTGACACGCGACGCGGTCGTGGCATTCCACACGGCGCACTACACGGCCGAGAACTGCGTCGTTGTCTGCAGCGGCCGCATCGGGGCCCACGAGCGGCAGGCCATCGCCTCCCTGGCGGAACGCATTCCGCAGCGCGCCGCAGCCGCCCCGGCGGTATTTCCCGAACCGCAGACCACCCACGCCGTGTTCGTCGAACACCCGGGTGCCGTACAGTCGTCGCTGCGCATCGGACGGCTCCTCTTTCCCCGCCAGCATCCCGATTTCGTAGGCATGCAGGTCGTCGCAACGGCCCTCGGCGGATACTTCGGTTCGCGGCTGATGCAGAACCTGCGCGAAGAGCACGGATATACCTACGGCGCCGTGGCCGCCATGGTCAATTTCGAGCGGGCAGGCTACTTCGCCGTGGCCACACAGGTCGGGACCGACGTAACACGGGAGGCCCTGCGGGAGATCTTCCATGAGATCGAGCGCCTCGGGGAAGAACCCATGTCCGAGGAGGAGCTCCGCCTGGTGCGGAACATGATGATCGGAGAGATGATGCGCGTGCTCGACGGCCCCTTCGGCATCGCGGACGTTACGATCGAAAACATCCTCTGCGGCACGGACAACACGACGATCGGCGAGAACATCCGCCGCATCCGCCGCATTACGCCCGAGGAGGTGCGGCAGCTTGCCCGCCGATACCTCTGCCGCGAAGAGCTCGTAACGGTCGTCGCCGGAGCCGAAAGGCCCTGGTAGAGATCTGCACACCCCACGAAACGGCCCGCTGATCGATTGCGATCGGCGGGCCGTTTTGCTTCCTCCGGAACAGATTCGTCCACTTGCGCCAACTGCCGCCGGCCAGCCGTTTTTGCGGCAAAAACGAGGATGATTTGAAAATTGTTAATAAATTTTTTAAAAGTTTTTAGTTATATCGATCCGTAACCACATGCTCCATTCCTCTTGTAAAATCCGCAGGGGAGGGAGGAGGTCCGGTTTCAGATCGAAATATGAAATAAAATTTCTAATCCATAAAGAACCTATTGGTACAAGTCAGCGTGCACGCCAGCGACACTTAATAAGAATATTTTTTATTACCTTGCCTGCGGAACAGAATACGAAACCCTAACTTAATGGTCAATGAAAAATCTCTACGATCGCTTGTACACAAGCAAAATCAAGGGGGGGGGTCCGTGGATCCGGACTTTGGTCCTGACATTACTCCTCACAGTTTCATTTTCCGGATGGCTGACCGCCTCGGCCCAGCAACGAACGGTTACCGTCAACGGAGTCGTTCTCGATGAAAACGGCTCTCCGATGGTCGGTGTAACCGTCGTGGACAGCAAGAAACCCACCGTCGGCACAACCTCCGGCGCGCAGGGCAACTTCGCCATCATCGTCGGCCGCGACTGCGATTCGCTGCGGTTCTCGTTCATCGGATACATTCCCCAGACGGTATCGGTGCGCAACGCCGCACTCGTGCGCATGAAGCCCGACCTGCAGGATATCGGCGAAGTGGTCGTTACGGGTATCTACACCCGCAAGGCCGAGAGCTACACGGGTGCCGCAAGAACCCTGTCGAACAAGGAGCTGACCCGCGTCGGCAACCAGAACGCCCTGCAGAGCCTCAAGAACCTCGACCCGACGATCTACATTCCCAACAACATGACGATGGGCTCGGACCCGAACACCCTGCCCACGATCTCCATGCGCGGTACGTCGAGCTTCCCGGCTTCGGAGTCGTCGATTTCGCTCCGCAGCAAGTATGACAACCAGCCCAACCAGCCGCTCTTCATCCTCGACGGTTTCGAAACCTCGATCGAGACGGTGATGGATATGGACATGAACCGCATCGAGAGCATGACGATTCTCAAGGACGCCTCGGCAAAGGCGCTCTACGGATCGAAGGCGGCAAACGGTGTCATCATCATCGAGACGAAGCGCTCGATGGGAACGGATCCCGTGGTTACCTACAACGGAAGCGTCTCGTTCGAAGTGCCCGACCTGAGCAGCTACGACCTCTGCAACGCCGTGGAAAAGCTCGAAGTGGAACGCCGCGAAGGCCTCTACACGTCGGACGACCCCAAGGAACAGGCCCAGCTGACCGCAGCCTACAACATGCGCAAGAAGCTGGCTGCCGAAGGCCTCAACACCTACTGGCTCGCCAAGCCGCTGCAGACGGCCGTCGGCCACAAGCACAACCTGATGGTCGAGCTGGGCGATCCGCAGAAACTCAAGGCGATCCTCGACGCCACGTACAACTCCGTACCGGGCGTCATGAAGGAGTCGAAGCGTGAGAACATCTCGGCAAACGCCAACGTCTCCTACCGCACCAAGCACCTTACGTTCCGCAACATCATGTCCGTGATCTCGAACAAGAGCCAGGATTCGCCCTACGGCTCGTTCGGCGACTACAGCAAGATGAACCCCTTCTGGCAGGCTACCGACCCCAACGGCAACGTCTACCGCTATGCCGAAGGCAGCGACGGATACCAGTCCAACTCGGGTGTGCTGACCAGGGTTGCCAACCCGCTCTATGACGCCACGATCGGTACGTCGTTCACCTCGTCGTACCTGAAATTCACGAACAACTTCTACGTCGAGTGGCAGATCCTCGAGTCGCTCAAGGCCGTCGGACGTTTCGGTATTTCGCAGCAGCGCGACAACAGCGACGACTTCTACCCCGCCATGCACTCGAAGTTTGCGGATTACAACGAAATCGATTATCTGCTCCGCGGCGAATATACAATGGAGACGGGCAAGAGCAGCACGGTTTCGGGCGACGTGAACCTCAACTTCAACAAGGCGATCGGAAAGCACTACCTGTTCGCCAACGCCGGCATGTCGATTTCGGAGAACAAGTCCTCGGCCTACCAGTTCAAGGCGCAGGGATTCCCCAACAGCCAGACGGCCGACATCACCTTCGCCCGCCAGTATGCCGAAGGAACGATACCCTCGGGATACTCGACGCTCAACCGCCAGATCAGCTTCCTGCTGGCAGCCTCGTACAGCTACGACAACCGCTACCTGCTCGACGCCACGATCAACGACAGCGCCTCGTCGCTCTTCGGAGCCGACAACCGCTGGGCATTCAGCTGGTCGCTGGGTGTGGGTTGGAACGTTCACAACGAGCCCTTCATGCAGAACCAGGAGCTCATCGACGAACTCAAGATCCGCGCCTCGGCAGGTGTTACCGGAAACCAGAACTTCTCGACGAACAGCGCCATCGCCACCTACCAGTACTATACGGGTGTGAACTACCAGGGACAGACGGGCGCCTATCTGGTGCGCATGCCCAACCCGCTGCTGCGCTGGGAGCAGAAGACAGAGTACAACGTCGGATTCGACCTGCGCATGAAGCGCTTCACACTCTCGGCCGACGTCTACAGCGCCGACACGAAGAACATGCTCACCGACGTCTCGATACCCACCTCGACGGGTTTCGGCTCGGTGAAGGACAACCTCGGACTGGTGCGCAACTACGGTTTCGAGCTGCAGGGCAACGTTACCGCCTGGCAGAACCGCGACGGCTTCGTGAACATCTACGGATCGATCGCCTACAACAAGAACCGCATCATCCGCCTTTCGGAGAGCATGAGGGCCTACAACGAGGCCATCAAGAAGTCGGCGGCGGCGGCCGGAAACTCCACGCCGGTGCTCATGTATGAGGACGGACAGTCGATGAACACCATCTGGGCCGTGCCGTCGGCCGGCATCGACCCGATGACCGGAGAGGAGATCTACATCAAAAAGGACGGATCGCTGACCTACACCTACGATGCCAACGACATGGTTGCCTGCGGCATTTCGGACCCGCTCTACCGCGGTACGTTCGGTTTCACGGCCGAATACAAGGGTGTCGGCATCTCGACCACCTTCAACTACCTCGGAGGCGGACAGATGTACAACTCCACGCTGGTCGACCGCGTCGAGAATGTCGATCTTGCCTACAACGTCGACCGCCGCGTGCTGCTCGGCCGCTGGACCACTCCCGGACAGGTTACCCAGTTCAAGAAGTACGACAGCACGACCACGACGCGTCCCACGACCCGTTTCGTGCAGGACCGGAACGAACTCAACTTCGCCTCCGCATCGCTCTACTACGAGTTCCCGAAGCGGATCGCCTCGGCCATGCGCATGCAGCGCCTGCGCGTTACGTTCTACATGAACGACATCTTCACCGCCTCGTCGATCAAGATCGAGCGCGGTCTGGACTACCCCTTCGCACGCTACATGTCCTTGGCCATCAACGCAACCTTCTAACGGATCTACCATCATGAAAAAACAGATCATATCCATAGCACTTCTTCTGGCAGGAGCCGCCGGCACGCTGACCTCCTGCGAAAACTGGCTCGACGTTACCTCGGGATCCGAGATCCGCGCCGAAGACCACTTCAAGAACACCGAAGGTTTCCGGCAGGCGCTGATCGGATGCTACCTCGGCATGACCGACCAAACGCTCTACGGAAAGGACATGTCGTGGCTCGTTCCCGAGCTGCTTGGTCAGCAGTTCGAGCCCTACAATCCCAACGCAGCATCCACCGCCAGAGAGCATTATCTGCAGACCTACACCTACGGCACGACATCGGCCAAGAGTTTCATCGACGCTTCGTGGGCCAAGGCCTACAACGTGATCGTCAATGCCAACGAAGCCCTCTACTACATCGACAAGAACCGCGAGGTGCTCAATGACACCGACTACAGCGTCATCAAGGGCGAGCTGCTGGCCATCCGGGCCTATCTCCACCTCGACCTTGCCCGCATGTTCGGATACGGCAACTGGGCCGCTCGCAAGGCCGAAATCGACGCCAAAAACGCCGTGCCCTACGTTACGACCGTTTCGAAGAACATGACCGCACAGGTCAGCATGTCCGAGTTCTTCACCCTGCTGACCAAGGACCTCGACGAGGCGGCCCGGCTGCTCAAGGCCAAAGATCCCATCGCCGGGGCACACGAGTGGAGCTATTACGCCGAGATGAATACGGACGGCTTCTACGACTGGCGCAACCTCCACCTCAACTACTACGCCGTACGCGCCCTCCAGGCCCGCGCCTACCTGTGGGAAGGAAGCGCCGAGAGCAAGGAGCTCGCCCTTCAGGCAGCCGAGGAGGTGATCGAAGGTTTCCTGGCCATGGACGGAAAGATCGGCAACAACAACCACTTTGCCTGGATGACCTCGAGCGACGTTCCCGCCTATCCGGCCCTTGCGCTGGAGCAGGTCTTCGCCCTGAACGTAGCTACGCTCCGCGACCTGACGGCCACCTTCTTCATCGAAAACTATACAGATAACGACAATATGCCCCTATACATCATTCCGGAGGATGTCCAGACGATCTATGAAGGCATCACCTCCGACTGGCGTTCGCAGACCAACCTGCTGCAGCAGACGGCAAGCGGTGCGTCATCGGCCGGATATACCTCGAAGAAGTACAACCAGAATTCGGCCAGGGGCTATTACAGCAATCGCGTACCGCTGATCCGTCTCCCGGAGATGTATTACATCGCCGCCGAGTGCTACGCAACGGGAAGCACACCCAACCTCGGACTGGCCATGGAGCGGCTCAACACCATACGTGAGAAGCGCGGCATCTATACGCCGCTCACGGGTCTCGACGCCGCACAGATCATGGAGGAGATCGCCAAGGAGTACCGCAAGGAGTTCATCGCCGAAGGCGTCATGTTCTACTTCTACAAACGACTCGGATACGAGACCGTTCCCCACCAGACGGAGCCGATGGACGACTCGAAGTATGTCGTTCCCTATCCCGATTTCGAAACCCAGACGGGCCGCGTACAATAACAACAACACGAAAACAAGATGAAAACGAATCGATACAAACTGCTTTTGCTCGGCATGCTGGCAGCCGGCATCACCGCCTGCGGCGATGCGGAGATCATGACCTACGATGCCCAATACGACGCCGTACGTTTCACGGGAGCAAGCAAACAGGATACACTGATACAAGCATTCAGTTCGACGGACCGCTGCTCCTACATGAACTACTCGTTCATCGAAACCCCGTTCGCAGAAAGCACCGAATACGCCATTCCCGTCTTTCTGATCGGAAAACCCGCCGCCTCGGACCGCACCGTAGCATACCGGATCGACCCGGAGAAGACGACGGCGCCCGAAGGCTCCTACGAGATCCTCTCGGCCTCGATTCCGGCCGGGAAATCGATGGGAGCAATCAAAGTGCGCCTCCATAACGCCGAAGAGCTCTCCTCGACAACCTATACGCTGCGTTTCCAGCTGCAGGAGTCGGAAGAGTTGCGGCTCGGGCCGAGCCCCTATCTCACCAGCGAATTGTCGTGGAACAACTCCATCCCCGCGCCGACGAACACGAACATCATCCGTTCGTACAACATGCTCATCGCCGGACAGGCCAGCTACGTTTCGACCTCGCCCTCATGCATCAGTTCCAACGCGCTGAAGGCAATCTACGCCGCAACGGGTTGGAATGACTGGGACGATCCGACGAAGCACACCATTCACAACGGATCCGAGACCTACGGCTACTACAAGTACCTGCCGCGGTATCAGGCCATCTACACCGGCGATGCCTACAAGGCCTACGCCAAGGTGGTCGCAGACTACCTTGAGCAGTACAGGGAGGAGCACGGCGAAGCCCTGCTGCACGACAGCGGATCACTTCAGGGTGAGCCCGTAACCGCCAGAACCTATTAATTCGACAGACCATGAAAAAGATACTTACCTGCATCGTACTCGCATTCGCCGCATCGGGACTCGCCGGATGCTACGAGGACAAATCGACCTATGCCACCGATCAGATTCCCGACATCGTACTGACGGATACCGAAACCACGGCCATCTACACCGGGTATCTCGAGCAGATCGACTTCGCGCCCGAGCTGGCCCAGGGCGGCAAGGTGCTCGAAGACAACGACAACTACACCTATACCTGGGAGCTGAACGAGGTGCCGGACGAAAACCAGTTCCAGACAATCAGTACGGAGCGGGAGTTGCACGTTACCGTTCCCAACGGAATATCGACGACCCCCTATCTGCTCAAACTGACGGTCAAGGATACGGAAAACGATCTGGAGTACCTCTTCTGGTGGGATCTCTACATCCAGAGCGCCTTCCTCGACGGTCTGGTCATCAGCGATACCAAGGACGGGGCGACCTCGGACCTGACGCTCGTCCTGAACCAGAAGCTGACAACCAATTACGCGGGCAAGGAGGAGAAGATCTTCCGCGACATCCTTGCCAGCGGCAGCAGCGCCGCCGCCTATCCGGGTCTGCTCCGCTCGCTTACGCCGATGCTCTTCGGATATATCTATTCCAACCCGAAGCATTACCTCTGGGCTACGGATCAGAACGGGGAGCTCGTCCGTTTCAACTGCGAGGACTACTCCGTTGCCTCCGGGGGAGACGTGCTGCTCTACGCATCCGAAGGTCAGAAATTCTACAAGCTCTTCGGAACGGGGAACAGCCATGCGTGCCAGACCCTGATGGTTGCCATGAGCAATGCGGGCAACTATTGTATCCAGTGTGTTACCACGGAGGTGTTCTCCTGGCCCAATACGGCGATGAACGCCTCCTCGATAAAGAACGGCATCTGTGCCTCGCGCTCCTATTCGGCCAACACCGAGTGCGTCGCCGCATGGCTCGACGAGAAGACCAACAAGCTGATCGTGGCCGATTTCAATTTCGCCGGATATCTCATTTACCACACCATCACCGGCTCGGGTGCCTACGACGCCGACAACCTCGGAGACCAGCAGGTCATCGCCGCCGGCATGACCTACACGGAGAACATCCCCGCCCTGCTGCTCAAGGACAACGCCGGAACGTACGCCATCTACACGATCACCCCGCACCAGGCCGAGGAGGGTTACTACACCGATCCCGACAACTGGGAGGGCTGGGTCGTAACCTCGCCCGAGATCCCCTACGGCCCGCGCGCCCGCATCGAGATCCCGGCCGAAGGCAAGGCGCTGCTCGACCAGGCCACCGGAACGGCGTTCTGCACCATGCAGGCGATCCTCTACGTTGCCACTGCGGATGGAATCTACGCCATCGACTTCGCTTCGGGCAAGGCCGTGGTGAGCGACGTGAAGTTCACCCCCGATGCCGGAGAGAAGATCACGTCCGTGAAACTCTACCAGCAGGGACAATACCAGTATAGCTCGAACATGTGCGGCGATGGTGAGAATCAATACCGGGAGCTGCTCGACTGGACGAACTATGCCGTGATCGTAACCACGCAGAAAAGCGATACGGAGGGTTGCGTCTATGTCGTGCCGATGACCCAGATCGGTACCGGAAACCTCGACAAGGCGCAGGCCCTGAAATACGACGGATTCGGAAAGATTCTCGACGTGACGACCACGGGCTATTGATGAAGATTCAACCATAGACAGACAACCGATCGGAGAAGGAGCCCCCCGGGCATCCCTCTCCGATTATTCACGAAAAATACCAGAACAACAACATGAGTACACCCATCGTCGAAGTCCGGCACCTTTCACACCGCTACAGCGTGGACTGGGCCATCCGCGACATCAGCTTCTCGATCGAGAAAAACGGAATCCTCGGGCTGCTCGGCTCGAACGGAGCCGGGAAATCCACGACCATGAACATCATCTGCGGCGTGCTGAACCAGACCCAGGGCGACGTGCTGATCAACGGCATCGATCTGCGTAAGAATCCCGTGGAGGCCAAGCGGCATATCGGATTCCTGCCCCAGAAACCGCCCCTCTATCCCGATCTCACGGTCGACGAATATCTCGTATACTGCGCCACGCTGCGCCGCATGGAGTCGGCAAAGATCCGCGCGGCGGTCGATGCGGCCAAGGAGCGGTGCGGCATCGCACACTTCAGCAAACGGCTGATCAAAAACCTGTCGGGAGGCTACCAGCAGCGCGTGGGCATCGCCCAGGCGATCGTCCACAACCCCCAGTTCGTCGTACTCGACGAACCGACCAACGGACTGGATCCCAACCAGATCCTCGAAATCCGTTCGCTCGTCAAGGAGATCGCGGCCGACCATGCCGTACTGCTCTCGACGCACATCCTTTCGGAAGTGCAGGCAACCTGTCAGGAGATCCGCATGATCGAGCACGGCAAAATGGTCTTCTCGGGGACGCTGGAGGAGTTCGACAACTATGTGGTGCCCAACAGCCTCAACGTGACGTTCGCCAACCCGCCCGAAGAGGCCGAACTGGGACAGATCGAACGGGTGCTCCATGTCGAACGGACCGGACCGGGCGCCTACCGCATCCGCTTCTCGGGCGACGACTCGATCGCCGAGCGGATCGTCGCCCTGAGCGTCGAAAAGGGGTGGCGGCTCCACGAAATCTCCATGGAGCGCTGCTCGCTCGACGTCATCTTCGCCCAGCTCTCGGGAAAACTCAAGAACAACATCTGATACCCGCCGGCCCATGAAGATCACCCTGCGCATCGCCCGCACCGAGCTGGCAAGCCTCTTCTACTCCCCGATCGCGTGGTTCATACTCATCGTCTTCTCCTTCCTGACGGCCATGAGCTTCACCTCCGAGATCGAGAGCACGCTGTCGTACCTCGACGTATACGGATACTCCTACAATTCGTCGCAGACCTTCGACACCTTCCTGGGAACGTACGGATTTCTGGCCACGATCGTCGGAAACCTCTATATCTACATCCCGCTGCTGACCATGGGACTCCTGAGCCGCGAAACCGCCTCGGGTTCGATCAAGCTACTCTACTCCTCACCGGTAACGAGCATGCAGATCGTCGGCGGGAAATACCTCGCGGCCATCGGCTTCGGACTCTGCATGATGCTCGTCCCGGCAGCCTGCGCCGTATGCGGCAGCTGCATCATCCCCCATTTCGACTGGCCGCCCGTACTGGTCGGGCTGCTCGGACTCTACCTGCTCATGGCGGCCTACTGCGCCGTGGGTCTGTTCCTGTCGTCGCTCACCTCCTATCAGGTCGTGGCGGCCGTCGGAACGCTCATCACCCTGGCCGTGCTGAAGTTCGTCGGAAACGTCGGGCAGCAGTACGACTTCATCCGGGAGCTGACCTACTGGCTCTCGATCAACGGCCGCACCACGGACATGCTCGCCGGCGTGATCCGCAGCGAGGATCTGATCTACTTCCTGGCCGTAATCCTCCTTTTCCTCGCCTTCACGGTCTTCAGAATCACCTTCTCGCGCAGCTCGGCCGGGAAGCTGCGGCAGGCCCTGAGCTACCTCGGCGTCTTCGTGGCAGTGCTGGCCGCGGGATATCTCACCTCGCGTCCGGCCGCCGTCCGCGTATGGGACACCACGCGCACCCGCCTCAACTCGATCTGCGAAAACAGCCAGAAGGTCCTCGCCGAGATCGACGGTCCGCTGACAATCACCAACTATGTAAACCTGCTCGACAACGCCTCGGTACCCTACCTTCCCCTGTCGATGAAGCAGAACGAGACGATCTTTGACCCCTACATGCGGTTCAAGCCCGATCTGAAGGTGAAGTACGTCTATTACTACGACGGGACCCCCGTTTCGTGGAGCAACCCCCGTTTTCAGGGCAAGAGCGTCGAGGAGCTGCGCGACTACATGGCGATGATCTACAACCTCAACCCGCGGCTCTTCAAGAGCCCCGAGGAGATCCGTCGGATCGAGGATCTGAGCGGCGAGGAGTTCCGCTTCGTTCGCATCGCCCGCACGGCCGACGGCCGCGAAGCCTTCATCCGCGACTTCAACGACATGCAGCGCCGACCCGGCGAGGCCG
>ERZ824575.2856-NODE-2856-length-12814-cov-3.132299_pt1 | contig 12814 bp, 13 predicted proteins | sample MGYA00519470_ERZ824575 | MGnify/ENA primary metagenome ERZ824575 (study PRJEB31778, sample SAMEA3449170) | human gut metagenome | biome: human gut; feature: human-associated habitat; material: faeces | place: United Kingdom | collected 2010/2012 ...
AGATGACGAAAGTAATACTTGTGGATGTGAATTCGTAAATTATTGTCAACATCTAGAAACGGAGGTAAGAGCCATAAAAAATAAAATTAAAGTATTATCAGGAGCACAATTAAAATACATTGCATTTTTATCAATGCTGATTGATCACACAAATAAGGCATTGATCTATCCAAATTTAAATGGTGGCCGATTGAATACAGTTAGTGACATATTTGACATTATCGGGAGAATTGCATTCCCAATCTTTGCATTTTTACTTGTAGAAGGTTTTTTTAAAACAAGAAGCAGAGCTAAATACCTTGCAACTTTATTAGTATTCGGGGTAATTTCAGAAGTTCCTTTTGATCTGTTTACAACAAAGCAATTTTTTGAACCAAACTGGAATAACATTATGTTTACGTTAGCACTTGTACTTGTTACAATTTGGATGATCGACGTGTTAAAAAAGAAAATGGAGAAGTTTCCTAAGATATTATGGTTTCTCTTGTCATTTGTGATCCTGGCGGTCATGTGCCTGATTGCTGCCATTCTCAGCCTTGACTATGATTATCATGCAATTTTAATTGGATATTTTTATTATATTTTCCATGGAAGGGAACTTATTGCAATTCCATTTAATTTCTTATCCATGTATAAAGAACCATGGGCACTTCTTGGATTTGGATTGGTACTTACGTATAACGGAGAACGTGGAAAACAGAATAAGCTGATCAATTATTTATTTTATCCTGTCCACTTGCTGATACTTGGACTGTTAAGAATATACTTAGGAATATAAGTAGAGAAAAGGGTGACAACATGAGCACTTTTTGAATGCGTTTTTACAAATCGCTTTCAAAAATGCAGAGTGTCACCCTTTTTTCTTATAAATATTTCTTCTTATCTTCTTTCTGACTCATACATGCAACCACTACAAATCAGAATTTTCGAAATCTCTGATATCTCTGTTCCACCAGTTCTTCTGGTGTCATCTTATCATATTTCTCAATAAATCCAAGGATCATCTCTTTCATCTGCTCAGAAATCTCCAAAATATTATCAATACTAACCGGTTCAGGTTCTTCAATCACCTGTTCGATGACTCCTAACTCTTTCAAGTCCTCTGCCGTGATCTTCATAACCTTAGCCGCCTCAGAAGCTCTGTTTCCATCTTTCCAAAGAATCGCCGCAAATCCTTCTGGTGAAAGAATAGAATATGTAGAGTTCTCCAAACTCCATACTTCATTTCCAACAGCCATAGCCAAGGCTCCACCACTTCCTCCTTCTCCGATCATGATAGAAAGAATTGGTACTTTGATGTTTGACATCTCAAATAAGTTTCTTGCGATTGCCTCTCCGACTCCGCCTTCTTCTGCCTCTAATCCACAGAATGCTCCTGGTGTGTCTACAAAGAGAATGATCGGACGATGAAATTTCTCTGCCTGTTTCATCAGTCTTAGGGATTTTCTGTATCCTTCTGGTGATGGCATTCCAAAATTTCGTTTGATATTTTCTTTGGTTGAGCGTCCTTTTTGCTGTCCGATGACTGTCACTGGTCTTCCTCCAATAGAGGCTAATCCACCAACGATCGCTTTGTCATCTCCAAAATAACGGTCTCCGTGTAAGGACATATATCGTTCAAAAATCGTAGAAATATAATCAAGACTTGTTGGACGTTCTGCGGATCTTGAGATCTGCACTCTCTCCCATGGTGTATAATTACTGCTCATATTCACAACTCCTTATGATCGTTACCAGCACTTTTCTTAATTTTTTGCGCTCTACGATCTTATCTACAAATCCATGTTCTAACAAAAATTCTGCTCTCTGAAATCCTTCTGGTAACTTCTGCCCGATCGTCTGTTCAATAACTCTCGGTCCCGCAAATCCGATCAATGCTCCTGGTTCTGCTAAGATAACATCTCCAAGCATTGCAAAACTTGCTGTAACACCTCCAGTTGTAGGATCTGTTAATACTGTGATATATAATAATCCTGCTTCATCATGGCGTTTCAATGCTGCGGATGTTTTTGCCATCTGCATCAGAGATACAATTCCTTCCTGCATTCTAGCTCCACCAGAGCATGTGAAAATGATGATCGGTAATCTCATCTGTGTTGCACGTTCAACTGCTCGTGTGATCTTCTCACCAACAACTTCTCCCATGCTTCCCATCATGAAATCTGCTCCCATGACTGCGATCACAACATCTTTTCCAAGAATCTTTCCTTTTCCTGTGATGACCGCTTCATCAAGATTCGTTACGGAGCGCTGGCGTTCCAATTTATTCTTATATCCTGGGAAGTTCAGTGGATCGCTTGTATCCATCTTTGCATCCCATTCTTCAAAAGTATCTTTATCTAATACCATGGCAATTCTTGTCTTTGGACGGATTCTAAAGTAATTGCCACAGACTGGACATACATAATCATTTTCGATCAAATCCTCATTGTATACAGGCTTTCCGCAACAGTTACACTTCTGGAATAATCCTTCTGGTGCCTGAAATTCAAGGAGCGTGTCCTTTGCTTTTCGTACACGCTCTGCCTGTTTGATCTCCTGAGGTGATAATGTCCTTTTCTTAAACATATCTTTTAATGACATGATACTCACCTTAACTTTCTTTATTTAACTTCATTTTCAGACTGATGTTTCTTCTGAAAACGTTCAATAAATCCTGTATCAACATTGCCTTCGATAAAATCTTCATCATTGATGATCTCATACTGATAGTCAATGTTTGTCTTCACGCCTTCTAATACAAGTTCTCCCAATGCATTACGGAGTTTGCGAAGTGCCAACTTACGATTTTTATCATATACGATCAGTTTTGCGATCATGGAATCATAGTATGGCGGAATCTTGTATCCTGCGAATAATGCAGAATCAATTCTCACTCCTTTTCCTCCTGGAAAATGTACATTTGTTACAGTTCCTGGACTTGGACGGAAGTCATGTTCTGTGTCTTCCGCATTGATTCTCACTTCGATTGCATGTCCATGAACATGTACATCTTCCTGTGTATAAGTCAGATGTTTTCCTGCGGCGATACGGATCTGTTCACGGATCAGATCGATTCCTGTAACCCATTCAGTCACTGGATGCTCTACCTGAATTCTTGTGTTCATCTCAATAAAATAGAAATCTCCATGTTTGTCACGTAAGAATTCAATCGTTCCTGCACTATAGTATTCTGCTGCTTTTGCTGCTTTGACTGCGATCTCACCCATCTTCTTTCGCTGTTCGTCACTGATCGCAGGGGATGGTGATTCTTCGATCAGTTTCTGATGTCTTCTCTGAATAGAACAGTCTCTTTCTCCAAGATGAATCGTATTTCCGTATTTATCAGCAAGAATCTGGAATTCGATATGGCGTGGATCTTCGATATATTTTTCAATATACATCGTTCCGTCGCCAAATGCATTCTCTGCCTCTAACTTCGCTGTCTCAAAAGTATGTACGAAGTCTTCAGAGTTATAGCAGACACGCATTCCCTTTCCACCACCTCCTGCGGAAGCTTTGATCATAACTGGGTATCCCATGTCATCTGCGATCTTCTGCCCTGCTTCTGCCTCATAAACGGCATCTTTTGTACCAGGAACTACTGGAACTCCAGCATCCATCATTGTCTTTCTTGCTGCGGATTTGTTACCCATGCGATCAATGATTTCTGCGGATGGACCAATGAATGTAATATTGCATTTCTCACACATTCTTACAAATTTACTATTTTCTGACAAAAATCCAAATCCTGGATGGATCGCATCCGCTCCGACTGCCATTGCAGCCCCAAGTACACGTTCCATGTCAAGATAACTGTCTTTGGCAGGTGCTGGTCCGATACAGATTGTCTGGTCTGCCAGCTGGGCATGGAGTGCATCTTTATCTGCTTCAGAACAGATTGCTACGGACATGATATCCATCTCACGGCACGCACGGATGATACGCACTGCGATCTCTCCTCTGTTTGCAATTAAAATCTTCTTAAACATTTAAGAAACCCTCTCTTATCCAATCATAAATGTAATCTCTGCAGATGCCACTTTCTTACCATCTACAGTTGCTGTTCCCTGTGCAACACCGACTGGTCCTTTGACTTTGATCATCTCAACTTCTAATGTCAGCACATCTCCTGGAACAACCTTTCCTCTGAATTTTGCTTTGTTGACTCCACCTAAGAATGCAATCTTTCCTTTGTACTCATCTGCAGAAAGTGCACATACAGCTCCAGTCTGTGCTAATGCTTCAATGATCAGTACCCCAGGCATCACTGGTTCCTGTGGAAAATGTCCTGCAAAAAATGGTTCATTATATGTCACACATTTTTTACCAACGATACGTTTTCCTTCTTCCATCTCCTCAATGCGATCCACTAATAAAAATGGACTTCTGTGAGGGATTGTATTCATAATATCTTTAATATCCATTACCATAATAAATATTCTGCCTTTCTTACTGGATAACCATTAATGGCTGACCATATTCAACCATCTCGCCATTCTCAACTAAAATAGCTGCAACTGTTCCATCGTATTCGCTTTCTACTTCGTTCATAAGTTTCATTGCTTCAACGATTCCAATAACCTGTCCTTTTTTAACTTTGTCTCCAACGGATACGAACGGTTCTGCTCCTTCTGATGGTGCTGCATAAAATGTACCAACAAGTGGTGCTTTGATCTCATCTCCGTAGAGGACCTCTTCCGGCTGTTCTTCACTCTGCTCTGGCATGATCGCTGCATTCTGTACTGGAACTCCAGCAACAGATGCATCAACTGTTGCGATCTTAGCTTTTTTCTTAGCGATTCTGATTGAAAATTCTTCATTATTATATTCAAATTCATCGACATTTGCAGTGGATACTGCAGCGATCAATTCTTTCATTTCTTTGACTTCCATGTAAGTCTCCTTCTAAATTAATCTTCAAATTTCTTCACAAGAAGTGTTGCGTTATGTCCTCCGAATCCAAGGGAGTTACTCATAGCGTAATTTACCTTGCGGTCTGTTACTGGCTCTAATGTATAATCAAGATCACATTCTTCATCTGGAACTTTTAATCCAACTGTTGGATGAATGTAATCTTCTTCGATTGATTTGACACATGTGATAAATTCGATTGCACCAGCTGCTCCAAGTCCATGACCGATCATAGATTTTGTAGAACTGATCTTCACATCATATGCATGTTCTCCTAATGCTTTCTTGATCGCTTTTGTCTCAAATAAATCATTTGCATGTGTGCTTGTTCCATGTGCATTGATATAATCTACTTTATCTGGTGTGATCTCAGCTTCGTCCATTGCAAATACCATGGCTCTTGCTGCACCTTCTCCGTCTTCGCAAGGAGATGTGATATGATATGCATCACTTGTTGCTCCATATCCAACAACCTCTGCTAAAATATTTGCTCCTCTTGCCTGTGCATGTTCAAGACTTTCTAATACAACGATTCCTGCCCCTTCACCGATGACAAATCCATCTCTTTCTTTGTCAAATGGGATAGATGCTCTCTCTGGATCATCAGATCCGCTTAATGCTGTTAATGCTGCAAATCCGCTGACTGCTACTTCTGATACCGCTGCTTCTGTTCCACCAGCTACCATCACATCTGCTTCTCCAACCTGAATAGATCTGTATGCTTCACCGATTGACTGTGTTCCTGTTGCACATGCTGTGACAACATTGATACTCTTTCCACGAAGTCCGAATGCAATAGATACATTTCCTGCTGCCATATTAGAAATCATCATTGGAACCGCCAGAGGTTTTACTCTGTTTGGTCCTTTCTGATCAAGAAGTCTTGTTGTCTTTTCGATCATCTGAAGGCTACCAACTCCACATCCTACAGAGACACCAATTCTTGTTGTATCTTCTTTCTCAAGGTCCAATCCTGCATCTTCAATTGCTTCCTTTGATGCAGCAACAGCATACTGTGAAAATAATTCCATACGTCTTGCTGCTTTTGGTGACATATAATCTTTGGCGTTGAAACCTTTGACTTCTGCAGCCAGATGAGCTTTGTATTCTGTTGCATCAAAATATGTAATCGGTGCAAATCCGATCTTCTGCTCTTTGATTCCATTCCAAAATTCTTCCACGCTGTTTCCGATCGGTGTGATCGCACCCATACCAGTTACAACGACACGTTTCATGCTCTTCATATAAAATCTCCTTTACATTCCCATTCCACCGTCAACACTGATCGTCTGACCTGTAATATATGCTGCCTTGTCAGATGCTAAGAAAGCAACTGTCTCTGCAATATCTTTTGTCTGTCCCATTCTCTTTAATGGAATGCTTCCTAATAAATTCTCTTTCACATCTTCTGACAGTACATCCGTCATCTCTGTCTCAATAAATCCTGGAGCGATCGCATTGACCGTGATTCCTCTGGAACCTAATTCTCTTGCCAGAGATTTTGTCATACCAATGATTCCTGCTTTTGATGCACAGTAATTGACCTGTCCTGCATTACCCATAACTCCAGATACAGAAGACATATTAATGATATGTCCGGATCTCTGTTTTAACATGATTCTTGAAACATGTTTCATGCAGTTAAATGCGCCCTTTAAGTTTACTTCAATGACTTTATCAAATTCTTCTTCACTCATCTTCATGATCAGGTTATCTTTTGTGATTCCGGCGTTATTCACCAGAATATCAATAGACCCAAATTCTTTCTTTACAGAAGTGATCATCTCTTTCGCCACATCAAAATCGGATACATCTCCCTGATATGCTTTTGCTGTTCCCCCAGCTGCTGTAATCTCTTCTACAACTGCCTCCGCTTTATCTTTGGAACCACAGTAATTTACGATCACAGTTGCTCCATATCCTGCAAGAGTCAGTGCCGTTTCTCTTCCGATCCCGCGGCTTGCACCTGTTACGATTGCAACTTTTCCACTTAACATGATTACATGATCTCCTTTAATTTCTCTAAATCTTCTACTTTCGCAATGTTGATTGCTTTGACACTACGGTCGATCTTACGCATAAATCCACATAATGTCTTTCCTGGGCCGATCTCTACAAATGTATCTGCACCATCAGCGATCATCTTCTCAATAGATTGTTCCCAGCATACAGAAGAATAAACCTGTCTTCCAAGCAATTCCTTAACTTGATCATTACTTGTGATAAATTCTGCTGTTGTATTGGATACGTATGGAACTGTTGGATCATCCACTTCAACATCTGCTAATACATCAAGCAATTTCTCTCCAGCTGGTTTTAACATTGGAGAATGAAATGGTCCACTGACCTTCAGTGGCAGAACTCTCTTAGCTCCTGCTTCTTTCAACGCTTCTCCAGCTTCTGCAACTGCTTTTGATTCCCCTGAAATAACGATCTGTCCAGGACAGTTATAGTTTGCGATCGTAACGATTCCTTCAACGTCTGGTAAAACTGCTTCGATCGCTTCTTTCTTCATTCCAAGAACCGCTGACATTGCTCCTTCTCCTGCTGGAACAGTATCCTGCATAAGAATTCCTCTCTGCCTTACGACTTTCACTGCATCTTCAAAGCTCATCACATCAGATGCTACAAGTGCACAGTATTCTCCAAGACTTAATCCCGCTGTCAGATCAGGCTTTAATCCCATTTCTTCGATCTTCTTTAAGATTGCAACACTTGCAGTTACCATCGCTGCCTGTGTATACTCTGTAATATTGATATCTTCATTCTCTTCAAAACAAAGTTTCTTTACATCAATATCCAGAACTTCATTCGCCTTGTCGAAAATCTCCTTGCTGCATGCAAAAGAATCATAAAAATCCTTTCCCATTCCAACATATTGCGCTCCCTGTCCCGGAAACATAAATACGATCTTACCCATTATCTTTACCTCGTTGATCTATAAAATAATCTATAATTAGTTTGATGCTCAAAATATTTTCTTCAAAAAATTGACTTATAACAGGAATGTTATAAGCCAATCTTACAATTTCTTTAGTCTTCTACACCTTTGTCTTTTAAGTAGTTGATAACATCACCAACTGTGTTTAATTCTGCAAGATCATCAGATGGAATCTCAACATCATATTCTTCTTCTAATGCCATAACTAATTCAAATAAATCTAATGAATCAGCATCCAGATCTTCTTTAAAAGATGCTTCTAAAGTAACTTCATCTTCGCTTACACCTAACTGATCTGCAATGATCTCTTTCATCTTCTCTAACATAATGATTCTCCTTCACACTCTAATTAGTTTGATTCTCAAAGTATACATTCTTCAACTGTCTTCTGTCAAGTTTTCTTGTAAATTTACTTTTATATTATACGAAACTATACGTGATTATGCAAGCCTATCCTTGCCATTCTATGCATCTTTTATGAAACATTTTCATATTATTCTGTATACTATATACTCCATAAAACACTTCACAAAATTACCACATTTTTAACACAAACTGTTCAGACTTTTATCACAGTTTGATTTGTTTTTCTTCATATAATGATGAGAGTTATCGCAAAAAGGAGGACAATATTTTGATAGAAGTAAAACATCTTACCAAAAAATATGGCACACATCTCGCCGTAGATGATCTGTCATTTACCATTGAAAAAGGGCGAATCTATGGATTTTTGGGTCCAAATGGAGCCGGTAAATCTACAACTATGAATATTATGACTGGATATATCGGTGCGTCGAGTGGAGAGGTTATCATCAATGGTCACAATATTCTGGAAGAACCTGAGAAAGCAAAAAAATGTATCGGATATCTTCCAGAGATCCCACCTTTATATCTTGATATGACAGTATCCGAATATCTGTATTTTGCTGCTGAATTAAAAAAAATTCCGAAAGCTGACCGCAATGCACAGGTTATAAAAGTTATGGAACTGATCAAACTTGTTGATATGAAAGACCGATTGATCAAAAACCTTTCCAAAGGTTATCGCCAGAGAACAGGTCTTGCCGCTGCAATTCTTGATTTCCCGGATATTATCATCTTGGATGAACCGACCGTTGGTCTCGATCCAAAGCAGATTATCGAAATCCGTGAACTGATCCGTACACTTGCTAAGGACCATACGGTGATCTTAAGTTCTCATATTCTTGCTGAAGTCCAAGAAATCTGTGACGATATCCTGATCATTTCCAAAGGAAAATTGATCGCTGAGGGAAGCCCTGATGAATTAGAAGAATTAACACACGGAAAAGAAACCATTGAGCTTACGATCCTAGCGGATGAAACTTCCGTAAAACAGGTTCTTTCTGATTTTTCTGATATTGATGATGTCAACTGGCTTGATGTAAGTAAAGATAGCTGCCATATCCAGATCAATACAAACAAAGATTCACAGGAAATCTGTGCTGATCTTTCTCTTAAATTTGCACAGAAAAAAATGCCTGTGACACAGATGTTTGTAAACAAGGCTACTCTTGAAGATATTTTCCTAGAATTAACCGGAGATGAAATTGTTTCTGAATCTTCTGACAAAGTTTCTGAAACAGCCTCGAAAAGAGGATTCAAAAAGCCATCAATTAAATTATTTAAGAGATGTAATGGAGGTGACAAATAATGCTTGCTATCTATAAAAGGGAAGTCCGTTCCTATTTTAACTCTATGATCGGATGCGTATTTGCAGCATTCTTAACGATCATTGGAGGTGTATATTTTATGGTTTATAACCTTTATAGTGGTTATCCATTTTTTGCCTACTCTCTGGCGGGCGTTATTTTCATGTTATTGATTTCTGTGCCTGTTTTATCTATGAAATCTTTTGCAGAAGACCGAAAAAATAAAACTGACCAGTTATTATTAACTTCTCCTGTTTCACTTGTTGAGATCGTATTAGGAAAATATTTTGCTATGGTAACTGTATTTGCAATTCCATGTATCATTTACTGTATTTTCCCACTGATCATCAAACTTCAAGGAACTGCCCATTTTCTTGTTGATTATTCATCCATTCTGGCCTTTTTCCTGCTTGGATGTGTATTTATTGCAATCGGAATGTTTTTATCATCTTTGACAGAAAGTCCTGTGATCGCAGCGATCACTACTTGTGCAGCATTGTTTTTCTTTTATCTGTTGGACAATCTGCTGCAGTATTTTCCTTCCAGTGCGATCAGTAATCTGGTCATCTGGATCATTATATTTGCTCTGATCGGTCTTCTGATCTACCATATCACAAAAAATCAGATGATCGCTGGCATTGTCACTGGCATTGGATGTATCGCTGGTATCGTTGTTTATTTTGTGAAGAAAACATTGCTTGAAAGTCTGTTTTCTACTTTATTAGGACACCTTGTATTAACTGATATTTTTTATAATTTTTCTCAGAATTACATTTTTGATCTCGGAGGACTTCTGACTTATCTGTCATTGATCATTCTTCTGGTGTTCTTAACAGTACAGACATTTGAAAAAAGACGTTGGAGTTAGGAGGAAGTTATCGTGGATAAAATCAAAAAATTATTTCAAAGCAATGATTCGAAACGTGGATCTTATACTCTTGCTATGACATCCATCGTGATCGCGATCGTTATCATTTTTAATATGATCGTCAATCTGATCCCTGAAAATAAGCGACAGTTTGATATCAGTAGTACCAATATTTATGAAATCTCATCAAAAAGTGAAAAGATCATCAAAAAAGTTGATGATGACGTCACTTTTTATGTTCTTGCAGAAAAGGACAGCACTGATAAAAGGATCAAAACTTTCATCAATAAATATGCTTCTTTATCAAGCAAGCTTCATGTCAAATGGATCGATCCTGTGCTTCATCCATCTGCATTGACAAAATACGGAACTGAAGAAAACAATATCGTCATCTCTTGTAAGAAAACCAACCGTACAACAACTGTTTCGTTTGATGATATATTAGTTTCCTCAGATTCTTACTACAGTACTTCCGCTTCATCATTTGATGGTGATGGACAGCTTACAAGTGCTTTAAATTATGTAACAAGTGACAAAGAATATAAAGCTTATTATACTTCTGGCCATGGAGAATCATCCTTATCTTCCGAGGTCACAAGTCTTCTTACAAAATCAAGAATTTCCACAAGTGATCTGCTTTTAATGACTGCAACATCCATTCCTGATGATTGTGATCTGCTGATCATCGATGGGGCTACAAGCGATTTTACAAAAGATGAAGTAAAACTATTATCTTCTTACCTGAAGAAAGGTGGAAAAGTTGTTACTTTACTTGCCCAGACAAATAAGAGTATGAAAAACTTATATGGTCTGTTAAAAGACTACGGTTTAACTGTTCAAAGCGGATATATTGCAGATACAGAACGTTCATATCAAGGAAATTATTATTACTTGATCCCAAATCTTTCTGTAAGCGGTGATATGGCTTCTGGAATTTCATCAAACTCTGTTATGATGATCAATTCGAAAGGTATGACACAGAGTACTCCAGTTAGAGATTCTATTTCTACCGATGCATTTATGACAACATCCAGCAACGGATATGCTGTCACTGAGAAGAAACAAACACAGGGAACTTATGTCCTTGGTGCAACTTCCACAGAATCTGTCAAAGTCAAAAACAGCAAAGGAAAGAAAGTTACAAAAGAAAGTCGCCTGACTGTTTACGGAAGTAATATGCTGATCGATGAGCAGATCACAAGTTCTTTCTCATCCTTAGAAAACCTGACATTATTTACAAACTCTGTTACCGCATGTTTAAATAATGCCGATAATGTTTCTATCTCTCCAAAGAGTCTGGAAGTCAGCTATAATACGATTGCTCATCCTGGACCATTCAGTATCCTTGTAGTCTTTGTAATTCCAGTTGGTCTGATCATTGGCGGATTCATTGTATGGTTTAGACGCAGACGCCGTTAGGAGGTTTTCATGAAACAGAAAAAAACATTACAGATTTTACTTCTCGTATTTACAGGACTAATTGTCCTGTATACGGGAGTGAATTTATACCAGAAACAGCAATCTTCCAAAGAAGATTCTGATCAGACAATGATCTCTGATTTAAAGAGTTTAACTTCCATCTCTTATAATAACAACGGAACGACTCTTTCTTTCATAAAACAGAGTGGCAAATGGTATTATACAAAAAATAAAAAATATCCAATCACTCAGTCCTCTCTCGAAAGTCTTGCTTCTACATTTCAAAAAGTTGAAGCTGTCAGAGAACTTAAAAATGCAGATGCTCTAAGCGACTATGGTCTTGACAAGCCAACTTATACAGTTAGTGTCAAAGACAAAACTGGAAAATCCATGACTTATTATATTGGAAATGCAACCGGTGAAAATTACTATGTAACTTATGGAGATAAATCAAAGATTTATACCGTATCTTCTGATATCACATCTAGTTTATCTTATTCTTTGGATGACCTGATCGAGACAGATACTTTCCCTACATTAAGCACTGGAAATCTGAAGAAAGTTTTGATCACTCAGACTAGTAAAACAAAGACTTATACAAGCAAGAAGAAAAATCTGGATGGAATCGCTGGCGGTTTGGGTGTATTTACTTTTGGAGATTGCCAGAATTATTATGCGAGCCAGAAAGATCTTGTAAAATATGGACTGGATAAGGATTCTCGAATCACAGTCGATATCACTTATAAGGATACGGATACGAAGAAAACAAAAAATGTTGTGCTTTATATCGGTAAAAAGGATTCTGATCAAAAGAATTATTATGTACAGCTAAAAGGATCACATATGGTTTACTTGAGCGATAAGGATGTTGTGAAGAATATTTTGAATCCTTAATTTCGATATAAGAAAGAATCCTGCTTTGCAGGATTCTCCGCCTGCGGCGGGTCGCTTCAGCGACAAATTTCCCTTCCGCCGCAGTGCGATCCTGCCCGGAGGGCTTTTGACTTTACAGGAAAATTCAAC
>ERZ824575.2862-NODE-2862-length-12803-cov-3.663084_pt1 | contig 12803 bp, 12 predicted proteins | sample MGYA00519470_ERZ824575 | MGnify/ENA primary metagenome ERZ824575 (study PRJEB31778, sample SAMEA3449170) | human gut metagenome | biome: human gut; feature: human-associated habitat; material: faeces | place: United Kingdom | collected 2010/2012 ...
AAAATACACACGGACGTATACTTTGCCGGATCTTAAGGATAGTTTTAGTATACCACAACGCGAAATGTCTGTCTGTTAACTTTTTGTAACGAATTACCGTCAGCAATCTTACGGACCATCCGGCAGAACGATCCCCTGTTTTTTGAATATGTATTCCGTTATTCGCGTCTGTCCAGGATCCTCACCCGGAACCGGCAGTTTTTCCATCTGCGAGCGGCAACACTTTTTCTATCTTCTCGTTCTTCTTCTCCGTCCGGAATTTCTCGTCTCTGAAATATCTGCTTCGCTCAGATATACTTTATCAAACCGGATCTCCTTTAATCCACCTCCTTCTGCCTGCACATAATCCCCCATGTAGAACATTCCGTCCTCACGCACTTCAATATGCTGTTCGGTATTTTTACCGTCAACATACCGTCCGCGCTGGGCGGCACCCATCGGCATAGCGACTGCTGTTGTACCTCCGTTGAAGCCCGAATTTTTTATAATTGTTGCTTCACCGTACTTGTGATAGCCTGCCATGACAGTACGGGACTTGTCCGTATCCTGATATGTATTGATCGGGATAGGCTCTGCAACCATAGTCCGCTGCTTGCGTTCCAGAGTGTTATACAGCACCGCACCGTTATAGGAGGAAGTCATACAGTAGGACTTGTCCTGCCACGGCAGACCGCTTTCAAGCACATCTTTCAGCAAAATGCCCTTATCTTCGGGAAAAGAAATAAACGGGATATTCGTCCAGTAACAGCGTTTGCGGTTCTGCGCCGAAACAAGCGCGGAGTTTATCATAATAGGCTCTACGCCGAGAGCCTTGCTGATCTCGTCCTTGATGTTCTGGTGAACGGAGTAGTTGTTCTCATATAAGAAGTATCTACACCCACTTTCATGGAGGGCCCTCACATATTCCTTAAAGAGCCTGAATCCCTCGCCGTTGCAGTCAACTTCTCTGTCCTTTTTGGCGATAGACCAATAGGTACAGGGCGAACCGCCAAGAAGCAGATCATAGCCCTTGAACTTCGTAAAGTCGCCGTCATATACATTCCCGTGATGAACGATTACGGGGAAATTACGTTTTGAGACCGTGACGGCATATTTGTCAATCTCAAAGGCATCATAGCACTCCACGGGTATGCCTGCCCTCAGCAGAGCAAGCATACCGCAGGAAATGCCGTCAAATAGGCTTAAAACTTTCATTAGACAAATTCTCTCTCTTTTCTCATTGTCTCACGTTGTTCTGTTGTCGGGAACTTTGAATCCATTGGGTTCAAAGTCGGTCAGTCGTTGTAGTAATCCTCACAAAGATCGTCGTAGTTCTCCTGAAGCTCCTCAAACTCCTCGCAGAGCTTTTCATACTTCTCACGGATAACCGTGCTGTTCTGATTGACCTTCTGAGCGAGGGTTGCAGTCTCCTCAGCAATGCTGACCATTGACTTTGCACCGTCAATGAAGCCTGCAAAGTGACCGGACTTATAGCCGTTATCGAACCACTTGCGTCTGTGATTATCAACGATCTTTGAACCTGCGCCCACCGCTGCGGCAGTACCTACCGCAGCCATAATACCGATACCGATCTTATTCATCATTCTCATTCTTTTGTCCTCTCTTTCTTATTCTTCATTGTCCTGATGATCGTAGAAATTCATCTCGTCCTCATCTTCTTCGGCAATCTCGGTTTCATCGTCAAACTCAGGCTCGAACTTAGCCGCAGTCTTATTACCGCCGTTCTTTTTCTTCATCATGAAGAAGCCTGCACCGCCGACACCGATCAAAGCGAGTGCGCCGAAAACGAGCATCATACTGTTCTTGCTCATGGGGACAGGCTTTGCCTGAGCTGCCGGTTCAGATGTATCTTCGCCGTCCTCGGCAGTTTCAGCAGTCTCGCCGTCAGTTGCACTTCCGGTCACTCTGCCGTTTGCTTTTTCAGCGGCCTGATGTGCCTGTTCGGGGGTGATCTTGCTATCCTCATCATCGCCTGCATAAAGAAGGGCGTAGAGGTCATAGTCGTCCACTTTGTTCAGGAAAAATACCTGGTCTTCGGCATTTTTCGCAGAATAGTTGATAAGCACATAGAACACATGACCATCCTTCGTTGTCACAGCGATGAACTGCATTTCTTCCGTATTGTAAATGATCTGTTCCGACTTGATAAGGGTAGCGTTGCCGTCCGTATCATAATAGGGATCGCCGTCATAGTCGGTATTGACCTCCGTTGTCCCTGCCTCGGCAAGGTCGCTCATGACCTCACGGAACTTCTCCATATCATCGGCAGTTACCGTTGTAACAGAGCTATCGTCCGCAGGCTCAGAAGTCGTTGTTTCCGTAGTCTCCACAGAGCTATCATCATCGACAGCAGTAGTCTCGGCTGTTCCTTCCTCGGCAACCGTCTTTTCCGCAGCTGAAGCGGTCACACCGCCGACGCTTGCTGTTGCGAGCATAAATGCTGCAAGCATAGCGCTAAAAAATCTTGCTTTCATTTGTTTCCTCCTCGGAATTTGTATTTATCGTAATTTCGCCTTTTGCAAGAGCTTCAAGCATATCGTCCGTGATACCCTGTGAACGCAGTCGCATAAGCGTATCATGCTCTTTTGTAACGAGCGTGTTTACGTCCTTGATCTCACAGCTAAAGACCACAGCAAGCTGAGAGTGTTCAAGCACCCTTGCTTCGGACTCCAGTTTTGCAAGTTCCTCTTTGTCGGATTGCATACGCTTTCGCAGGAAGTCCTGACGCTGGTGATTTTCAGCTATTTTTTTGTCTATTCGCTCCATAGCTCCTCCTTTAGTACAGCACAAGGCGAGGATCAATATAGTCCCAACCGTAGCCGTCAGTATCTATGTAAACGTGGAAATTGACATTTCCTGCCGTTGTTTTTGCGAAGTCCTGTCCGTCATTGACCGTATCGCCCTCGGAAAAGCCGCTTAACAGCACGGCGTTTGCGATAGTGACCTCGGTATCACGCTTCGTTCCTCCCGTACCGTCATACCAATACTCCACATCGTCCTTGCGGACAGTGATCTTGTTCTCACCGGTATCGACATCGGTGATCTTACATTTGAATGGAGCTTTCAGCGTATCGCCGTTGCTGCAATAGACCTTGATACCCTGATACAGTCCGTCACTATCTTCATTCCAACCAGTCATTTCGTACCCGAACTCACGCTTTAGCGAGTAGTTACGGACAGTAGGCCCCGGAAGAAGATTGTGAAGTGTCTGATGATTGCCGTACATCGTGCCGGAGCCGTCCGTGCCCACAAGCAGGCTGTAATACTGCAAGCGTTCATCGGAATGCGACATACTGCCGAGCTTTTCAGCTATGACCTCGTCAAAGGTCTTGTTCTGCTTCACGTTGTAGTAGAGTTTGCATTCTGTTTTCCAGTATTGCTTCTGTACATATCCGTACAGTGCGGAGCAATCATCGTCACCGAGCCAAGCTCTTGCATCAGCTTCGGTAATCATGAACCACGCATCATCATCTGTCCAACCGTAGAACGAGCGGTATTGATTGTTTCCGTCATGATTGCGGAAGAAGAAGTTTCCGTCACCGTCTATCCAGTAGAACGGCGATACCGTATGTGCGCCGTCTGCAAAATAACGGTTATCAAGCACATAATAGCCTGTCAGAGCATAGCTCTTATTGGCATTCAGCACCCGGTAATTGCCGTTCAGGTAGCAGTAACCATCACCGTCAAGATACTGTCCAAGCTCTGAAGTGTAGGAAGTTGGCTTGAACTTGTATGTCCATGAACCGTTGCTTTTGCTTGCGGACTGTTCGCAGTAGTAATAACTGCCGTCCGTACTGCTTCCGCCGCCGAAATAGACATAATCGTCAAGTTCCTCCCAACGGGATTGATTGTCATACCAATACACAAACTCATATTCATCATCGAAGATTTCTTCAAGCAGATCTTCTGTATCGCCGTCGAACTCCCAATAGTAAATATCATCGTTATCAGCATCGAAATCGTAGTAATAAGCACAGAGGAATGACCACAGCTTGTAGCAGTCAAAATCATACTGCGGAGTCCAGTCATAAACCGAGGATTGTCCCCATACCCATTCATCAGGGGTATCTTCCAAGTCGCCGGTATTCGCACCGAATGCCGCAAGTCCGCTTTGCCAATCCGTAGAACTGCCGACCTTTCGTATTTTCTGGTTGAGGTTATAGGCAAGCTCCGTGTAATATTTCTCAGCTTCACTCAGGTCATAATCCTGCGCTGCATATGTGCCGAGCGTAAAACCGCTGTTGGAGGAAGTAGCTGAGAATATCATCGTCAATATCGCAAATACAAGCAATATCACAATGACAGGTATCGCCATAGTAAGAAAAAACTTCTTGACCTCAGCCTCGTAGACATTCTTCACGAATTTCCAAGCCGCTTTCAGAGTCGCCGAGATCGTGTCCTTTACGCCCTTTTTCTTTGACTTCGGTTTGGGTTTCTTCTTCCGCTTCTTGTAGCTGTCATGTTTCTCTTTCAGCTTGCTTTCCTGACGGTTCAGCTTCTTGTCGGATTTGCTCTTTTTATCGCTCAGGAGATCACGCTGTTTCTCCTTCTTATGCAATCGCTGGGGCTTGCTCACTTTCTGAGCAACAGGTTCAGCGATACGCCGTTTTGCGGAGTCGATAGCATGAACAAAATCGTTGTCCTGATCTACGTTGACCGCCTTTTGCCAAGCCGATGCCTTCATTCGTCCTGCGCTGTATGTGGCTGGCTTCAATATCAGCAGTCCCGGCTTACTGAGCTTTGCGATCTTCTTCTGATTGCGGTATTCCTTGACACGGAATTTGTTTTCCGTCACGAGCTGTTTTTTCTCAAATTTCAGCTCGCGCTTTGTTTGCTTGTAGGCTTGCAGCCGGCGCTTGTTCATTGCCTTGCGGAGCTTATTTCCGTGTGCAGGCTTTACCTTTGCCCGATACTCCGCTTTCGCTTTCCGCAGATCGGCGGAATTGGCACAGAGCTTCGGACGGTTCGTTTTTGCCCGATACAGCTTGTTATCCGCCTTTTTGAGCTGTAACTTTGCCTTTTCGAGCTTGTACTGCTTCTTGGTTTTCAGGTGACTGTGAACGCCCTTGACAGCATCAGTCGCCGTCCGTCCCATGAGAAATACTCCACGGTGATAATCGTCAACCGCTTCACGGGTATATTTCTGTTTGAGTTTGCTGCGGACTTCACGCTGGGCAGTATCCGATACTTTCAGCCCTACCGTTTCTGTCGCAAGAGCCGTATCTACCGCCGTCTGCGCTACATCATGTACTGCAAAATTGACCGCACGGGCATTCGCCTTGAACAGCTTGCCCTTAAAGGTCTTAGGCTGCCATGATTTGATCGTCCTTGTGACCGAGGGAGCATCACCCGTAATACGGTATTTTGCATTTGCAAACTTGTGAATGATACCCCTGCCGCCGTGGTGCGTTTTCTCACCACGAAGGATATGGGCACGGGTATGAAAGCGACCTCTGCTGTTCTGTTCACGGCGGAAGTCTATCTGAAACTGCTTCGACCGTCTGCTGACTTTATCGAAACGCGCCTGCGCTCTGCGGAGGTTATTTTCTTTTCGTTGTAAGCTCATAAATCCTCCATTCTGCGCAGTTTATGCAAGGTCAGCGGGACGGGTTGTCATAAGGCGATACATCTGCGTATCCTGCGGAAATTTATCCGTAAACGGCAGTAACACCTTATCATAACGGATAAGTCCTTCGCCCGGACCGCTGTTCGTGACATACTTCATCTGCTCTTTGGAAATGTGCAGTTTCTCGGCAAGAATGTCCCTGTCACCGGCTGCCTGATTGAGCATATACACGAAGTCCGAGTTATCAAAGATATTCTCGACCTCCTGAGAAGAAAGCAAGTCCTTGACATTCTGCGTGATACCTGTCGGAACTCCGCCCCATTTACGGAAACGCTTCCATATCTCAGCGGAATATTTCGCAGTCTGCTCCTCTTTCAGAAGCAAGTGGAATTCATCGATGTAGTAGCGGGTGATCTTCTTTTTCTCACGGTTAGCGGAAACTCTGTTCCAAACCGTATCCTGAACGATCAGCATACCGACCTTTTTGAGCTGGTTGCCAAGTTCCTTAATATCAAAGCAGATGATACGATTGCTCATATCAATGTTTGTGCGGTGATTGAAAAGGTTCTGAGAACCATTTACAAACATTTCAAGGCTGTTCGCCACACGCAGAGCGACTTCACCCTCCTCATGAAGCTCTCGCTGTAAGTCGGAGAGAAGCGGCATCTTGTCCTCAGTCGGTTCGTTTTCGATAAAATGCTTGTAGATACGCTGAACGCACTTATCAATGACCGAACGTTCCTCAGCGGAAAGCCCGTATCTGCCGCCGACAATGATCTCGCACAAGCTGATAAGAAAATCACTCTTGTTTGCAATCACTTCCATAGGATTGGTGAACATATAGTCATCAATGGTTATGTCCATCGGATTGATATGCTGTTCGGAATTGCTGGCGATGCGGATAAGCTGACCGTGAAGCGCCGATACAAGCGGAAAATACTCGCCTTCGGGATCGCAGATGATAATATCATCGAGCGTAGTGAGAAAGCAGTCGAGGATTTCACGCTTGACGCTGAAACTCTTGCCGGCACCCGGCGTACCGAGGATAAGACCGTTCGGGTTCTTTAATCGGGAGCGATTTGCTCTTATCATGTTGCCCGACAGCGTATTGATACCGTAATAGGTAGCCTGTCCGTCCTGAAACAGCTCTTTTGTGGTAAACGGTACGAAAATCGCAATGCCCGAAGTGTGCATCTCACGACGGACGGGAATCTCGTTATAGCCGATAGGCAGCGTGGATACAAGTGTCTGCTCCTGCCTGTAATCATACGGGAACATGATGCAGTTGTTTTTCTGGCAAGTTCTTTTCAGCATCTCAGAAAGAAGTTTCAGGTCTTTCTTCGATTTTGCGTATGCCCTCAGTGAAATGCTGATATGGAATAATCGCTCATTTTTGCTGTTCAAGTCACCGAGGAGCTTTTCGATGTCCTCGATATACATCTTGATCGCAGGAGGCAGAATGTCCGGATCATAGCCCGACTGCGATGCTTTCTTCTGTTCGTCGATCTTCATCTGCTCCACATTCGTGAGCTTCTTTTTGACGAATTTCAGGGCATCTATCTGGTCCAGCGGTTCAACATGAATGTTCACGCAGAAAAGGTTCTGCATTTCAAGGAAGTCCTTGAGAATTTCATCGGGCAGCTCTCCGGCGAGGATATTCATACCCCATACTGCGCCGTAGGCATTGCCGATCTCAAAATCGGACTTATTGAATTTCAGCGAGGGCGGACAGATAAAATCTTTTGTGTCCATTCCTGCCCTCAGCATAGAGTCCCAATCGAAAATGAATGGGGAATTTCTGTAAGGGTTCAGGGCATAATACAGCGCTTCAAGTCTCTGCCTGCCGTCCAGTACCTCAGCATCAACGCCAAAGGCTTTGAAGCCCTTGATTACGTCATTCTTGATACTCATCAGCTTTGCCCTTGCTGCCTTATAGCTGGTGCTTTCGATACCGAATGTCAGGAACTTACGAGCTGACTGACCGTTACTGCCTTTGAGCAGCTTATCAGTGAGCATTTCGCTGTATTCCTTGCGGATAGCGTTGAAATCATCGTCCTGTTCGGGTATCTGAACCGTCTTGACGAGCTTTGCCTTTGAACGGTTCTGATTTTCAAAGGTAAGCTGGAATTTGATCGTGTTATCGAAAAGATTGATAATGTCACAGTATTTGCTGAAAATGTTGTTCTGCTCCTCAAATTCAGCGATAGAGTAGTTGGCATCGTAAAACTGCACCGTCAGAGAAAAGAAATTCTCCGACACCTGACACACGCCGTCCTGATACATACACAGGTACGGAATGGTGTTCTGCACAGTCGATTTACCGCCGTTTTCACTCCTGATCTCCGCCATTCGTGCGGATAAAATCTTTTTTTCCTCTTTTGTCAGTTTAGAGGCAGGCTTGCCCATGATAACCTTAGCAGAACTGCGGTTATCACTTCTTTTGGCATTTTTCTTTCTAAAGCCCATTGGAAACCTCCGTTATATGCAAAAGCGGAGATACCGAAAGTTATACTATTATGTATAGGTAAAGCTGTTAGCCTTTTCTTTCGGCATCTGCCAGCTTCTTCTTGATTCTGTTGTATTCGATGTGCCGTTCAATGCACATGAATACGTTGGTTGTGCGGTAATACCGCTTTCGTGGTCTTGTGAAGTATTCACGCATGAACTTCACCTGTTTCTCCAAGAACACGCCGTTTTTCTTGTAAATGCCGCAGAGGATCGCAGGGGCGGCGACCGCCCCCATTGCGAAGATCGCTCCCGACATTCCGATAGACGCTCTTGTCAGAAAATACACGGGCGCACCCAAAACAAGACCGATGCCGAAGCAGATCACCTGACGTTTTGTAAATCCCATGATGAACTTTTCCTTGATGTCGTTCAAGTCCTTCGGGATAGGAACGTAATGTGCCATTTTTGACCTCCGATCTTGTTTTATCGTGCGTTAAAGACTGATTTGCTGATAGCTCCTGTACGGAGAATCGTGAAGATAAGTGCCGCAGTATAGCCAAGAAGCAGTCCCATTTGCAGGATCACGCCGTCTGTACTTGCATTCAGGGCAACGATCGCATTGCTGAACAGCGTCTTGAAAATACCGAGTGCCACCACGATAAAGAAGCCCTGGAAAGAAAGAGCAAGAAGCTGTTTGATCCAGTTCTTACCGATAGAAGCCCATTCACCGCTGTCCATCATGGTTGCCATAGGGATAGGTGCAATGCTGAGATACATAAACACCTCGATGATACGGCTTGCAAGTGTGATAACGATAGCAACTATCAGTATCAGCACCCCAAGATGAACGATCAGGGAAATAAACCACACCGTCATCAGCTCACCCAAGCTCAGACCGCTGAGAGCCGACGGATTGATCGAGAGTGTGGAAGATAGATAATCTCCGGTCCCGAATAGTGTGGCAAGCCCATTGGAGCATACCGTTGTGCCAAACGAGAATAGTGCCGAAGCGATGTAATAGGTGTTGGCGACCAGTATTACACCGCACAAGGCTTTGATGATCCATTTAATGAAGATAGAATCATCGAAGTCCTTGAAGTTATTTCCTCGCAGTACCATCTGTATCAGTTCATTCAGCAGGATAACTGTCAGAATGAAACCGCCGATAGGCACTACGACATTGTTGCAAAGCGTTTCGATCGTTGTCCAGATCGTAGTACCGCCAGTACCTCCGCCGGTGAACTGTGACGGGTGCTGAGTTACGAAGTCATTGACAAGTCCACCGCTGCCGCCTGTTCCCGTTGTTTGCGAGAAAGTGTCGGTCAGTAGGTCGGAAATGCCGTCAAACTGAGACTGGATGCCGTCCTTAAATAAGTCTTTACACCAATCTTCCAGTGCATCGATCGCATCGCTGATAATTCCCATTATTCATCACCTCCAATCGTGGGAGTGACTAAAGGTCTGTCATATTTGACAAGCTGCCGAAGCTCCAGTTTGGAGGGCAGAAGGTCACGGCAGAAATAAGCAGAGCCGAAGTGATTGCCCTTAGTGGTACATTCCATGTTCTGCCGTGTATGATAGTCCACACGCCCGTCAAAGGAGAGCATCTGGATTTCGTTGTTGAAAATCTTATATCTCGCCTTGCCTTGAATACTGTTCACGGGCAGGAGCAGAGCGAAGGGCTTTTGGAAAGAAAATGCTCGTTTCAGTACATCATTCTTTTTGCTGAATGGGGGATTGGACACAAGAATGTCCCAATGTTCGGGTTCATACCTGAAAAAGTCCTGTCCCTCCTTTAAGCTGCTTCGCTCCACTTCATAGCCTTTCTCCGAAAGGAACTGATAGAAAGCGCTCCATTCCTCATCGAACGGACACCATATCTTCTTGTCTTTCGGAAGAAACTCCAGTAACGGTTCTACCGCATAAAATGGTGTGTAGACCTCATCTCCTGCACTTGTTCGGTTCGCTGTCAGATAACCGATGTTTATTCCCATTCTGTCTTATCGCCCATACCCACCACAGCCCACCGCTGAGCGACCTTTCATAATTCTATTGGAACGGCATCATTTATATAGCGTTCAGCCGAGGTTTACGCTTGTCTCTTTTCTTGATTAGCGTGTGTCAGATTACACCGCACCCGTCATCATACCCTCAAGAACAGGTACGAGAATGATAGCGAGGAGGATCAGACCAAGACCAGCCATAAGCTGCTTCATGCCCTGAGACTTCGCACCGGGGTTATCGTTGCCGTAACCTTCGAGGAGGTTTACGACACCCCAAAGCGAAACACCGCCGCCGATAAGGCAGATGACGCTTTTGAGTACGGTGCAGGCAGTAGTGATAAAGGACGAGGTATCGACCTCGCCGGTGCCTGCTGCGAATGCCTGAGTTGCACAGGTAGATGCCATGATGCCTGCAACAGTGCAGAACATCGTTGCCTTCTTTGCACCACGGGTGAGCTTAGAGAGCCACTTGTGCTTAGGTGCAGAGGTAGTGGTTGCTGTCTCCATAGCGGTAGCATCGACCGCAGAAATATTCAGTTCGTTCATAGGTAAAAAGTCTCCCTCAAAATAAAAAAAGTAGTGTCCGCAGCTTCAACCGTTTCTCTTTTATTCGGTTTCTTCACTGTCCGAGTTAAAATCCGACATATATCTCTTTTTCGTCGGTTTCCTCAGAATTTTGTGTATCAGCGGTTTCTGTTTCTGTTGCTGATACTGTTGTAACTTCCTGTCCGGCGGCCGTCATATCAACACCATACCCCGTGAACTTTTCCTGTCGAGACAGTCTCAAACGCATCGCCTTTTGGTCACTCACAAATTTTTCGATGTTGAACCCCATCTCAGGATTATCGTCCAAGAGCATTGGATATTGCTTATGACGGGTAATGTCAAACTTGTCCGAGAAGAACGGACGCACTCCTCGCACCTGTAAGATACATTTACCGCCGTCCATGACCGCCAGTTCGTCCTGACTTTTCAGTTCTTTGCCGAGCTTCTGATAGTTCATACCGTAGCTTTCACTCTGACCTCTGTTAGTAGAAGTATTAAAGGAGTCGATTGTCTCTTTTCCGAGACTTTCACTGATCTCCTTTAATGTTGACTTCTCCTTGCCGCCCAAAAACAGCATCGTATCACAGTTGCCTTCGATCGTGTCTGCATTGTCTTTGTAGATAGCCTTTAGCTGGCTCTTAGCTTGCAAGATGATACTTGCCGATATTTCACGGCTTCGGATAGTCGCAATGAGCTTCTCAAACTGCGGTATTTCGCCAATATTGGCGAACTCGTCTAACAAACAGCGTACATGATAGGTCAGCTTTCCACCTGGGGAATTATCTGCTTTGGTGCAGAGTAGGTTGAAAAGCTGGGAATACATGATCGCTACAAGGAAGTTGAATGTGGCATCTGTATCGGAGATAATGATGAAAAGCGCACTCAGCTCGTCACCGAGCTTGTCGAGGTGCAGCTCATCGTAGGAGGTGATCTCCAAAACCTCATCTATTGCAAAAGGCGCGAGTCGTGTCGAACAGCTAATTAGGATAGACTTAGCCGTTTTGCCGGCAGCGAGCTTATACGCCTTGAATTGTTTGAGTGCAAAAGCACCCAAGCGCCGTTGTTCGGCATCGGGTTCTGTTTCAAAAAGATCGGCATAGTCTGCCATTACTTCGGGATCACTATGCTCTGTACCGTTCAGCCAACACTCTACAATTTCAAATTCAAGGTCTATCGCATTCTTGAACTCCTCATCGTCCTCACGGCATTCCGAAGCGTTTATCATATCAATAAGCGTTTCAAAATTCCATTGTTCAGGATCATACATCGCAAAGATAAGAGCGATATATGCCGTGTACAGGAGCTTTTCGGCTTTTACCCAAAAGTCATCGCCGGACGGCTGCTGAGAGGAAGAAGTGTTTTTTATCAAGACCTCGACGAATTTCAGAATGTCTTTTTCACGGTTCTTTTCGCTGATGTACGCAAACGGGTTGTAGTGCATCGACTTTGCAAAATCAATGGTGTTGAACACCTTGATCTTATACGGCTCATAAACAATCTGTCTCTTGCCGTCCTTGTCCACTGTATACAGCACCTCGCCGTTTTTGCCGCGCGCTGGGCGGCCCCGTGCAAGCATTTTTCCGCACTCGACCAAAACCGTTCCCTTCGGATCGGTAACTACATAGGAGGAGTGCATTTGCATCAGGTTCGGCTTCACGAAAAAGCGCGTCTTACCTGAGCCGGAACCGCCGATGACAAGGATATTTTTGTTGCGGGCGTATTTCGGCTGCTTCGGGCGGCTGTTCATGGTCAGGAACTCCGTCTGCGTTAGGATGACATTGTTCGAGAACTCCGGATCCGTGTACGGCTTGATGTCCTCCGGCTTGCCCCATCGTGCAGATCCGTATTCTTCGCCCTGCCGGAACTTTTTGCGGTTTTTGCCCTTGACATAAACCGCCAGCTTGAGCAGCGCACCGGCAATCAAACCGATGAGCAGATCGACGGGATGAAAGCTGGGCAGCGGATTTGCAAAGGCAGAGCCGAACAAGGCAAAGCCGTTTGTCAGCTTGTCAATGAACTCTGTGCCGGGGGCGAGACGAAACACGGCGGCGATCTTATCCGCAAAGTAAAAGGCAAAGACATACGGGAGGTTCAGAAGAATGAGCTTCTTCACATCGGACTTGTTCACAGCTCCACACCCCGATCCTTGGTTTTGACCTTGACCTTCTCCTTGTGCTGCGCCTTACTCTGGGCTTTCTCCTGATCCAGCTTGTGCCGGATGGACGGCTGTTCCTTCTGCT
>ERZ824575.2864-NODE-2864-length-12797-cov-5.398682_pt1 | contig 12797 bp, 10 predicted proteins | sample MGYA00519470_ERZ824575 | MGnify/ENA primary metagenome ERZ824575 (study PRJEB31778, sample SAMEA3449170) | human gut metagenome | biome: human gut; feature: human-associated habitat; material: faeces | place: United Kingdom | collected 2010/2012 ...
CCTGGAGGGTGGGAGAAAGATGAAGAAGTGCAAATTAGTACAGAATATAATGAATTTCAAATTTTGTTACATTATATTTTGCACAATTATATGTTTTATTGTTTTATCCGTTCCTACATTTGCCAAAGAAAACTCTGACAATGTTATCCGGGTAGGATCTTTTGAGGAAACTTATAATGTAGTCAATGAAAAGGGAGAAAGAAGCGGCTATGGTTATGAGTATCTTCAAGATATTGCAGGTTATGCAGGATGGACATATAAATACATAACAAGTGATTGGAAAAACTGCTTTACACAGTTGGAAAATGGAGAGATTGATATTCTTGGTGGCATTTCCTATACAGACGAACGTGCTGAAAATATGCTTTTTTCCGATATGCCTATGGGGGAAGAGAAATATTACATCTATACGGATGCATCCAATATGGATCTTACAGCAGGAAATTTGGATTCTTTTGAGGGAAAAAATATTGGTGTGTTTAAAGATAATATAACGGAGGATGTGCTTAACGAATGGGAGTTAAAGTATGGTCTGCATATGCAGCATGTCAATGTTTCTAATACCGCAGAAGTTATGGACAAACTGTCGAAACATGAAATTGACTGCTTCGTTTCGGTAGAAGAACCCCGTTGGGAAGAATCTGATATTTCGCCTGTTACAAGTATTGGAGAGACAGAAATCTATTTTGCCATAAATCCCAAACGTCCGGATATCAAAGAAGCACTGGATAGTGCTATGCGCAGAATCAAGGATGACAACCCATTTTACACAGATGATCTCTACAGGCGTTATCTTTCTGCACAGAGCAGCTCGTTTCTTTCAAAAGAAGAAAGGGAGTGGATCGGGCAGCATGGAGCAATCCGGATAGGGTATCTGAATCAGGATGGAGGTATCAGCAGTGTAGATCCATCAACAGGTAAACTGACAGGTGTTATTACAGATTATGTGGATCTTGCAGAAAATTGTCTGCAAGGTCAGACTCTGGAATTTGAATTAAATGGATATGAGACAAGAAGTGAACTGCTTCAGGCATTGCAGGATGGAAAAATAGACCTGATTTTTCATGCAAACCAGAATCCATACTTTGCAGAAACAAATGGATTTGCTTTGTCGGATACGCTATTGACTCTCAATATGGCAGCAATTACGGCAAAGGATTCTTTTGATGAAAATAAAGAGAATATAGTTGCCGTTGAAAAAGATGATTTTGCATTGAAAGCATATCTTTCATACAATTATCCGCAATGGAAGGTTGTGGAATATGAAACATCAGATGCAGCAGTAAAAGCAATGCAGAAAGGGGAGACGGATTGTATTGTAAGCAATTCAGGTACTGTTTCAGACTATTTGAAAAATAATAAGCTTCATAGTGTTTTCCTGACAAAAGAAGCTGATGTTTCATTTGCTGTTCAGCAGGGAGAACCGGTTCTTTTGTCCATTCTGAATAAAACACTGACATCTATGCCTACAACTCAATTTTCAGGTGCAGTAGTTTCGTATAATGCTTCCTCACGAAAAGTTACAGCGAAGGATTTTATTCAGGACAATTTACTGGCTGTCTCACTCATAGTTGGAATCTCTATTTTTGTTGTCCTGTGTATAATTCTTGATTCTTTGAAAAAATCAAAACGTGCGGAAGAAAAATCCAAGAAGTCTGCTGAGCAGGCATTGAAGCTGAATCAGGAGCTTGAAGAAAAACAGCAGGAATTACAAAATGCACTTGTAGAAGCACAGAGTGCCAATAAGGCTAAGACTTCCTTTTTAAATAACATGTCTCATGACATCAGGACACCGATCAATGGCATTATGGGCATGCTTACGATTCTTGAAAAAAGCGGAAATGATGGTGAGCGGGCAAAAGATTGCCTGAATAAAATAAATGAGTCTTCGAAACTGCTATTATCATTGGTAAATGATGTTTTGGATATGGCAAAGTTAGAATCGGATACCGTGGTTTTTAGTGATGAATCCATCAATCTGGATCAGGTATGTCAGGAAATCACGGAGTCACTATCTTTTCAGGCAGAAGAAAAAGGACTTCATGTTATAGGAGAACATGATGATTACAGTGGTATATATGTTTGGAGCAATGCAGTTCATCTGAAAAAAGTATTGATGAATCTGTTTACAAACAGTATGAAGTACAATAAGGTGAATGGTTCTATTTACATGAGTATGAGAACGATTGAAAGATCAGAAGATCACATGACATGTGAATTTAAAATAAAAGATAATGGAATTGGAATGTCAGAAGAATTTATAAAAAATGAATTGTTTACTCCATTTGTACAGGCAGATAATTCCCCACGTTCTGATTATAATGGGACAGGTCTGGGAATGCCTATTGTGAAACAACTTGTAGAAAAGATGGGCGGAACCATAACAGTTGAAAGCAAGCTTGGTGAAGGAAGCTGTTTTACTGTAATACTTCCATTTAAAATTGATACGAATGCACGGCCAGAAGAAAAAGAAGATTTTGATGCAGATATATCAGATATCCGGGTATTGCTGGTTGAAGATAATGAGCTGAATGTGGAAATAGCAGAATTTATGCTGACGGAAAATGGAGCTAAAGTAGAAACAGTGAACAATGGGTTAGAAGCTGTTCAGCATTTTGAAGCTTCCGAACCGGGAACATACGATGTTATTTTAATGGATGTTATGATGCCGGTGATGGATGGTCTTACTGCTGCAAGAACAATAAGAGACCTGGAACGGCAAGATGCAAAAACAATCCCTATCATTGCTATGACTGCAAATGCATTTAGGGAAGATGCAGAAAAGTGTATGGAAGCAGGAATGAACGCACATCTTGCAAAGCCGTTGGATGATGAAAAAATTAAGCAGACCATAAGCGAAGAGTTGAGAAAGCAAAATGCCTGTCATGAATGATTATGAGGCAACCGCAGCAATCAGGAGCCTTCCAGGTGCATGGGATAAGCAGACAGGAAACAGAGGATGTGCATCGGAGAAACTGTATCAGTTTTGTGATACAATGGCTGCATCTGAATACCGCTCGCTGATCCGTCCATTTCTGGATATCTCTACACTTTCAGCAAGATTGAAGGCGGAAGAATGCATTTCCACAGAATACCGTATGTGTGATAGCAGTTGGCACAGGATGCTTTTTACTGTAAAAAAGGGATGAGTCTGGAAATGTAACCCATGTTTGCAAAATACGTGAAGAGTTGAGACGTTTTTGTATTAAATTAAAATTAGATAAAAGGCATGTGAAATACGATGATGAAAAATAACTATATAAAACAAAAAAGAAAAGATCAAAATCCGGTAAATCATTGGAAAATTTTTGAGGGACGGTTGGTATTCCTTCTGGCAATGGTGATTTTGGCTGTTGTTGCATATACTTTTATTTTACAACAAGCATATACCAAAACTGCTCTGAAAACAGAAATTGAACGAGATATTTCCAGTGCAGATGCGGTTCATAAGCTGGTAAATAACAGACTGGGACGAAAAGATTTTAATGAAATAAAAAGTAAAGCTGATGAGAATACAGAACTATTCAAGAATATATCGACATATATGAATGAAATCAGAACGCTGAATTCTACGAGATATATTTACACAGCAACCAGAAATGAAGACGGTAGATTGATTTACGTTGTAGACGGACTGGATCCATCGGCTGGTGACGTCAGACATCCGGGAGATCCGATTGAAAAGGAGATGGTTCCTTATATAGAAAAAGCACTTTCTGGAAAAACAGTATATTCTCAGGATATTGTTGATACAACATGGGGACCTATTTTTACAGCCTGTTATCCTGTGACAGCGGAAGATGAATCTAATGAAGTGATAGGTGCTTTCTGCATAGAAATGGATATGCAGAAAGCGTATGGAATGGTTGAGAAGACGAATAAGTTAAGTATTGTACTGGGATGCATTACGGCGTGTATTTTGGTAATATTATGTACCTGTGGATATTCTGTATATAAGAAGCAAAAAGAAAATGAGCAGAAACAGCAAAAACTGTTGCAGGAAGCTGCAAGACTGGCCGATTCAGCTAATAAAGCAAAATCAACATTTCTGTTTAATATGTCTCATGATATTCGTACCCCTATGAATGCAATCATTGGATATGCAGAATTGGGAGAGAAACATTTAAAGGAGCCAACTATATTAGAGGATTACTTTGAAAAAATATTATTGTGCGGAAAGAAAATGCTGCATTTGATTGATAACATTCTTGAATTAGCACGAATCGAAAACAACCAAGCAACGCTGGATGAAACAATAACAGATGTTTCTAAAAACTTTGATTTATGTATTGATATGTTTAGGAAACCGATAGAAGAAAAACATCAAACACTGAAAGTCAATAAGAACATTCGATATCCATACCTGCATATGGATGATGCAAGATCATCTGAAATTACGATTAACATTTTGAGTAATGCTGTGAAATACACGGGTGAAGGCGGTAACATAAGCTGTACATTGAACCAATATCCCGGCGAAAAAGAAGGTTGGAGTGTATTAGAGCTTATCATAGCAGACAACGGAATCGGAATGTCAGAAGAATTCCAAAAACATATTTTTGAATCATTTTCACAGGAACGATCTTCGTCAGACAGCGGAATAGAAGGTAGCGGACTTGGCATGGGAATCGTGAAGAAACTGGTGGATTTAATGAATGGCAAGATCACAGTTCAGAGCAAACCGGGAGCAGGTTCTACTTTTACAATCACGCTTCCATTAAAAATAGCAAATGCGGAAGAAAGGAATCCGAAACATGCAGACGGTCAGTTGAATATCAAAAAACTGGAAGGAAAAAGGGTTCTTCTGGTAGAAGATAATGACTTGAACGCAGAAATTGCAACGGAACTTTTGACGGAAGAGGGAATCATGATAGAAAGAGCGGAGAACGGCGTTGCATGTATTGATATGTTTAACAAAGCAAAGCAAAATTACTACAGTCTGATTCTGATGGATATTCAGATGCCGATTATGAACGGATATGAAGCATCCAGGAGAATTCGAGAACTGAAAGACGGTAACAAATCGCAGATTCCAATTGTTGCAATGACAGCAAATGCGTTTGAAGAAGATAAGAAGATGGCTTTGGCAAGTGGCATGAATGATCATGTTGCAAAACCAATAGATATGAATGTATTATTGCCGACTATTATGAAATATATGTAAAGGAAGAAAGAAGGACACTGATTTTGTAGTCAGTGTTCTTCTTACATATCAGTCGACTAAAGAAAAACATTTTATCCAGTCCATTCTTTTTTGTCAGTTTTCTGCCGGCAAGTCAGAGAGCAGGACATTTCCGTTGACGGTACTTGCCTGAATGGTGAAGGCAGAAATACCGGAGCGGGTGAATGTTTTTGTGTAGGATTCCGTTCTTCCATTGGAGACGAGGCGGATTTTTCCGGTTGTCGTGGATGCATGAATGGACGCATCGGCAAGGTCGTGCGGGAGATGGAGTTTCACGGAACCGTTGACGGATTTTGCTGTCAGGGACTCGGAACAGGTTCCCTCGAAGAGGACTTTGCCGTTGACACCGTTTAAAGCTGCGCGGGAGCAGTCGCCGGTGATTTCAAGTCTGCCGTTTGTGGCGGAAACATCGAGGCTGTCTGTGCGCAGACGGGTCAGGACGATCTTTCCGTTCGCAGCCTGTATGCGGCAGCTGGATGCGGAAAGGGAATCGCCGGTGATTTTGCCGTTTGTGGCGGAAATTTCGAGCGTAGTAAGGGAGAGGGTATCAAGCCCGGTCGCGCCGTTCAAAGAGCGGAGCGTCAGCTTCTGTACGGTGGACGGCACCTGGAAGGAGAACACCTCTTTCTGGTGATTATTGCAGAAAAGATGTTTCCAGAATACGGAAGGGATGAGCTTTTTCTCTCGCAGACAGAACGTATTGCCCTCAATGCCTGCTTCGAAGCGGTCCGGATCGAAGTCGCCGGAAAAGTCAAACTCAACCGAAGCGGAAGTGCCCGGAGCAAAGTCGGCAGAAGCGTTCCGCAGGGAGATTTCCATAGCGGTGATGGCAGTGGAAGGGGCGTACGGGTAGTTCGGATGTGTTTCTTCAGAATTGGAGTGGGTTTTCTCCTGTGGCAGCACGTTTGCAACAGGTTGCTTCGTTGTGGCATATTCCTGACGGAAAAATTCGAGGACATCGTCGACATTGCCGAGTTCCGCACAGATTTCCTCATCGGAGAGACCCTGGCTGCGGGCGTCGGCGAAATGGGATTCGAAATCGTTTAAAATTTCCTCTGCGGCGGCAGAATCAAAGGATGCAAGGCCCTGTTTCAATGCATTCATATAAGTTTCATACGTTGTATTCATCATGATTTTCCTTTCTATCGTCAGATCGTTTCATCTGAAATCAGTCGGTTGATCTGCTGGGTGAAATCCAGCCATTCCTGTTTTTTCTCAACTTTATTGTAAAGCATTGAGAATAACCAAACTTCGCGTCCTTGCAGCCAAATAAATTTATCTGTATCGAATACGTTGCCTTCACGATCCAGACAAGTGAAATAGCCACCGAATTCGTGATCCTGAGAATGCTCTAACCAGAATGGAAGAACATTATTCAGTAGTTCGTCTTTGTATTGGTTTGCTAATTTTTTTAAATCCATAATTGTTAGTTTTTTATTTAATAAGGTCTATTTTACCGTTCCGAACGGGTCCAGTATCTTTCAATCTCCTCCAGAGACTTTCCGGTAGTTTCCGGTACGAGTTTCCAGACAATGAGCATATACGGTACACACATGATGGCGAACAGGAAGAATGTTCCGGCTGGAGTAAGATTCTGGAGCATCCAGGGGGTTAGCTGTCCGATCAGATAGGTACCGATCCAAAGAGCGAATCCGGCAATGGACATTGCTAATCCGCGTATTTTGGTAGGGTACATCTCAGAGAGAAGTACGAATATCACAGCGCAAATGGAAATGGCGCAACAAAAAACATAACACAGAAAGAAGGCTAACAGAAACAGGCTGGAAATATTCCAGGCATTTCCGAAGAGGAAATAACTGCCAATGAGTATCAATGAAACGACCATTCCGGATACCCCATAATATATCAGTTTCTTGCGTCCTACTTTGTCAATGATGAGAAGTGCCAGGATAGTGGTCAGTGTATTCACAAGTCCTACAAGAACCTGATAGAACAGAGAATCCCCTCCTGAAAGACCGGCATTCTCAAAAATGGAAGGCCCGTAGTAAAGAACTGCATTAACCCCCATGAACTGTCCCAGAATAGCAATACATACACCGATAATGACTGCTTTCAGAATACCTGGTTTCAGAAGGATAGACCATTCTGAACGGGTCTCGGAAACAAGGACGGATTTTGTCTCGTTTAGCTGGAAATCAGCCTCTTTAAATGAATTGTAGATCTTTTCCAGAATATAAGTGGCTTTCCTTTCTTGTCCTTTTACTATCAGCCATCTGGGGCTTTCGGGTATGAAAAAGATAATAATAAAGAATATTATGGCTGGTAATGTCTCCATGCCTAACATACCTCTCCACACTTCTGTAACTACTATTTTTTCTAACCAGGCGATAGGTAAGTGGTTTCCACTCTCTGAATATGCCAATAACTGGTAGTTGACAAGATAAGCTCCTAGAAAACCGACAGTTACGGCCAGTTGATACAGGGAGACCATCCTGCCTCTGAATTGTGCGACGGAAACTTCGGAAATGTAAAGAGGAGATACAATAGAAACAACACCAATTCCGATGCCACCTATGATTCTATAAACAACTAACTGGTTAAAGTCAATGCAAAAAGCACAGCCGATTGCTGATGTAGAAAACAGAATGGCAGAAAGTATCATTGTTCTTTTACGTCCGATGCTGTCGCTCAATATTCCGGAAAAGAGAACACCGACAATCGATCCGATCAATGCGCATCCTACATACCATCCTTGTTGCAAGGTGTCCAACTGAAACAGATGTGTCACCTGAGCTATTGTGCCGGATATGACAGCTGTGTCATAACCGAACAGAAAGCCTCCTAAAGCAGCAACGACTGAAAGGAATATGATATAACCCAGATTAATTGTTGTTTTCATATAGTTTATTTGATTTCAAAGTATTCTCTGTATCTGTCATATAAATGTCCTGCCTGCAGATAAGCTGATTGCGGACTTAAAAAGTGAGAAAACTCAAAAGTGATTGCTTTATCATATCCGGCACGTTTTGCCGCTTCCAGTTTCATGCGGAGTTTGTCGAATTTGATCGGCAGGAACCGGATGGGCATATCGCGGTCGAATGTTTCCGCGTTTGTCCAACATTGCATTCCGTATTTGTCTGCCAGTTTCTTGTTTACAGTGAAAAAAGCATCCAGTTCGTCGTAGTCAATGTGTCCGTCTTGAAAAGCACAAGCGTCTACTACATCGTGTATACCATCAAAAATTTCATTCCATTCTCTCTCATGTTGTTCTACGGATACAGCATCCTCCCTTGTCATTTTTCCGGTTCCCATGACTGCCTTTTTACCATCAATCCAAGGGGATATAAAAGTAGGGAGGCCATTCGATACATCTTTGCATTGTTTACCCATGGTATGAAATGCACCGATAGCTCCTTTGGTATTGCGGCTGATTTCCGTGCTAATATACCAGCCTCCGAAACTCTTATACTTTTCACCGTAAGTATTCCATACTTCGTCAATCACATATTTATTATATTCCACTTCCCACGACATATCACGTGTATCCCAATAATGACCGGTGTCATACAGCCCAAAATAAAACTTCATGTTATATTTTTCAGCCAGTCGTAAGTACATATCTACTAAATCCACGGAAGGCATATAGCATCCTTTTCCTAATAGATATTTGGACGGATAAGTGATGAACTTGCGATATCCGGAACGGATCATAATAACGGTATCGATACCAATCCTTTTCATGTGCTGAAAGTCGAGATCCCATTCTTTTTCTCCCCAGTTCTGGTGTGGAATATCGTGAGATATTTCATCTAGAAAAGTGCCTGTGATTTTCAGACCATTATTCTTCGGTACAATTAATTTGCTGTCCGTCCTTTTGCTCGGAGAGAGAACGAATTCACTTCCATCTTTGCCTTCAGCGGCCAGTAGTGTGGGAGCCATTAGGGCGGAGGCTCCCGCTAATGCGGCTTTCTTTAAGAAATCTCTGCGATTATTCGCTTCCATAGTTTACTTTTTTTAGTTTCTACTCTTTTTAGTATATATTTAACCTATTGAATTTTTAATAGTTTAATATTTATTACTAACTCGGAATCATCTGCTAGCTTTATTAATTCCTTTGAGCTAGCACTTTTAATTTATTAATTATGAATTTATTATTGTGTTATTTATTAATTGGGCGATAATTTATGATTAGTTTTATTAATATGGCATTAATATTGCCCCATTCGCAGATGGGGCATTTTATGTTTTCTAGTGTATATTTTTCATAGGCTAATCATTTTAGTCAAGTAATTTAGGTTACTTGGATGAATTGATAGAACAAAGTTAGGCATCCAGAGTTGATTTTTTGCGCAAAAAAACGAAAAAGTGTATTCAAAAAACGCATCTTTCTACTCTTTGGTAGATTTATTTGCTGAATGCAAGTACCATTTAAAAAAATCATATATAATTTCGTTTGATTCAGGGGTTGGGTCATGATTGACTCTGTTGCTCATCGCGACATTATTACGGTATCCTAAGAGCCGGTTGACCGCTATTGTATGGTTTAGCGCTATCCACCGGTCTGTTCCGTCAGAGTATCCTCCGGAAACAAGAAATGGGCGAGGTGCCATCAGCGTATGCAATTCATGCAAATCATATCCTTCTTTGCGGAGCTTCGGATAAATGCCTTTAGCATAATCATGCCCATTTTTGCTCCATGTATTTTCCCATGGTGGCGGATAATATCCCAAATACCAGGGTTCCCAGTAATTGATATATCCCTCTTTTGTTTCGTCGAATACAATTCCGGGGTCTCCCCATGCCGCACAAGCGAACTTTTCGTATAGGCATGAGGCAAACATTGCCCACTTCCCACCATAAGAATGCCCTGTGATGCCTATTCTTGTAGAATCGACGTCCTGTACTTTGGCTAATACTTCCCATGCATTTGCGGCTGCATAAGCTAATGCTGAAAGTGGTTGGAGAGTTGCATTTTCAATGGTGGGGTAATAAATGGAATATGTCTGATTCTCTGTGGTCTTCGTTGTTCCTATTGATAATGTGACAAATCCTCTTTTCGTCAATTGATATGCAAAGTCTCTATAAGGTTTTCCACCCAATCCGATAGCCGTTTCGGGTTCATAAAATGTAGTGATAACGGCAGGCTTTTTGCCTTCTTTGTCCGGAACCAGCAAATAACCTTCAGTCTGTTCGTTGGGAGTCCAGTAGAAGCGGACACGGTATTGCATGAAGTTTTCACGGTGGAGAGTATCCAGAATTTCAAATGTTTGTCCGGTAATGACAGGCGGCCATTGTCCTAACAGGCTCATCCATCTGTCCTTGATTTCAGTTCGTCGTCTTTGCCAGTCTTCAACGGTTCTGACTGTATCCCCATTATAATATAATAAAGGAGAGCGAAAATTCCCATATACATTTTCGTATTCTGCGGGCGGGCGGAAGGAGCTCGATAACTTATTCCATAGATCAGAGGAGTCATTATTTCCGCTATTTTTGTTTCCGCTGCATCCTGCTAGAAATGCTGCCAGATGAGTGATCAGGATGAATAGCACGATTTTCTTTTGCTCCATAAGTTGTTGATTGACTTTGAGAGTTAACATTTACCGAACAAAGATATGCCACTTTAGTAATGCCTCCGGTACTAAAAACGAAAAGCTATATTCGAAAAACGAATAATTTATTTTTTATCTGTTCGTGATTTTTTTCTCCCGATATTCCAAAGGGGAACATCCTTTGAACTTTTTGAAAATCCGGGAGATATTATTATAGTCTTTGAATCCGGCTTCCGTTGCAATGTCTGCCAATGAACGATCTGTAGTAAGAAGTAAATCGGCCAGATGGTTGACCCGGCAGTTTAAGATATACTGATAGATGGAAGTATGCATCGCATTTTTGAATTTCACTTCAAAATTTCTGCGTGAGAGCGGAATCTGTGCCAGCAAAGACTCTATGGTCAGGTCGGAATTGTAATGACTCTCTATGTATTTTACAACTTCGAGAATGTAAGGGTCCTTTATATTATGCTTTTCTGTGGATTGCCGCAATTCTATGCGGATAGGGTTGATGACGATATTGAAGGTCCCTTCATGTTCCTTTTTGATTTGTTGATGAATGAGCCTGCCTATGGAATATCCTCCTCTTTCTACTTCCAGTTCTATGGAGGAGATGGGAGGATCGGAAATATTGCAGATCAAGTCATCATTGTCGACTCCTAACAGGGAGATTTCTTCCGGTATGTGTATGTTACTTATCTTGCAGGTTTCCGAAATGAATAGTGCGTGTGAGTCGTCGCAGCAGAACAACGCTATGGGTTTAGGAAGCTCTTGCAGCCATTGGCTTACTTCTATTCTGATTTCGTCTTCATGCTTATCGGATTCGAAACAATAAAAGTTGCCGCCTATCCGTTTAACTTCCTGACGGAAGCCTTCGCAACGTTCGTCAGACCAGACAACTCCGTTTATGCCGAAATAAGCAAAGTTGTGGAACATCCGCTTGGCGAAGAATTGGGCGGCCATTCTGCCCGTTCCTTTGTAGTCGCCCGTCAGATTGGAGTAAGTAGTGCTTCTATGGTGATAATTCTGCAATACAATCGGAATATTCAGTTCTTTCAGTAGATTGACGGTGTCATTGTTCCATTGTCCGATGATGGCGTCAGCTTTCCATTCTTTTGCCCATTTGAGAATACCTTTTTCTCCATACATGCCGCTGTAATAGGATGGAAGCCGATAGAAAAGCCAAGGTCCGTTTTCTTTGGAATATTGTACAAGTCCGCGGAGCAATTTTCTGTCAAATTCACTGGAATAATCGATCAGCAGTAGTATTTTTATCATAGTGTGTGCGGGTATATTAAAGTTTATGGAAACAAATATATAAATATTAGTTTGTTTTCTTTCTATAATAGTCTAACTTTGTTGCGAAGAAGATATGTATGACACCCGGGTCTCGTGCTGTACGACACCCGGGTGTTGTGATGTCTGACATCCGGGTGTCATACGTGCTGACACCCGGGTGTGGTACAGAATGAAAATATAAACGAAACAAGAAAGGAGTATAAGACATGGCAATCCCTTATGTAGTAAGAAAGAAAGCAGACTTGACGTCCGGAGAAAGAAAAGAGTTATGGTATGGTGTACCAAGTAAAATACAGGATAGAGGCGGAGTACAGAACAAAGAACTTGCTCAAGTGGTGGAGCTGCGGGGAGGTTTCCACCGTGGTCAGGTTGAAGGCATATTGGTGGAAGTAGCGGATGCCATCCGCTATTTGCTTTCTATGGGACAGTCTGTGACGATTGATGGGCTGGGTACATTCCAGACTGCTTTGACCAGTCCTGGTTTTGAACGTCCCGAACAAGTGACACCGGGACAAGTATCAGTATCTCGCGTTTATTTTGTGGCAAACAGCGCACTTCGTGACCGCATGAAGAAAACAAAGTGTATGCGCATCCCTTTTAAATATTATATGCCCGAAAGTATGTTGACTAAAGAGATGAAGAAAGCAGACCAGGAGCAGGAACAAACAGAAGAATAAGATAAATTAATACCCTCCCTGTCTTATTTATGAGATAAATGCCTATCTTTGTGGCACTTTTTACGAAAAAAGGTAATTCAAATTAATAGATATAGAAAAGAAAATGGCACAAGAAGACGTTTTTAAGAA
>ERZ824575.2868-NODE-2868-length-12790-cov-3.914409_pt1 | contig 12790 bp, 10 predicted proteins | sample MGYA00519470_ERZ824575 | MGnify/ENA primary metagenome ERZ824575 (study PRJEB31778, sample SAMEA3449170) | human gut metagenome | biome: human gut; feature: human-associated habitat; material: faeces | place: United Kingdom | collected 2010/2012 ...
AGAAAAGGGCTGAGCTTATAGCCCACCAGACGGTCGAGGATGCGGCGGGCCTGCTGGGCGTTGAACAGATCCTCGTCGATGGCACGGGGATTGGCCATGCCCTTCTGCACGCCCTTTTTGGTGATCTCGTCAAAGGTCACGCGGTTGGGCTCGTGGGGGTCCAGCCCCAGGATATTGGCCAGATGCCAGCTGATGGCTTCGCCCTCACGGTCCGGGTCGGTCGCGAGGATGACGCCGTCCGAGTGCTTGGCTTTTGCCTTGAGCTCCTTGATGAGCTTGGATTTATCCTTGATATTGATGTACTGGGGGGCGTAGTCATGTTCCACGTCGATGCCCAGCTGGGACTTAGGCAGGTCCCGGATGTGGCCCATGCTGGCCGTGACCTCGTAATCCTTGCCCAGATATTTGCCAATGGTCTTCGCCTTTGCAGGCGACTCCACGATTACCAGTTTTGCCATGGTTCTCTTCTCCTATATTATAAACTCCCAGCCTGACGGTGGTAGTAAAACCCAACGAAATGCCAAGGGCTCCCTTATTAGGGGAGCTGGCGAGCGTCAGCGAGACTGAGAGGTTTCATTCAACTTAAATTGCGCAGTTCAGCGCAGAATATACCGCTTGCCGGGCAGGCAGGTCACACGGCCCGCCAACTCCAGCTTCATCAGGGTGCCCAGCAGCAGGCCGGTGGGCAGGCCGCTTGCCGCGCCCAGCTCCTCCACGCCCTTTGCCTTGGGGCCGATACAGGCCAGCACCCTGCGCTCGGTCTCGCTCATGGGGTCAGGCGCAGAGCGCACCGCCGCCGGAGCCGCCGCACCCCGCAGGCCCAGCACCCCGAACAGGTCGCCGGGTTTGCAGACGGCTTTGGCCCGGCCCTCCCGCAGCAGGGCGTTGGTGCCCGCCGAGTTGGGCGAGTAGATGCTGCCCGGCACCACGAACACCGGCTTGCCATACCGCTCGGCATGGTTGACTGTGGACATGGTGCCGCTCTTTTCCTGCGCTTCCACCACCACCAGCGCCGAGGACAGCGCCGCAATGAGCCGGTTGCGCTGCAAAAAGCCATTGGGGCCAACGGGGCCGCTCTCGGGCGGGTACTCGCTGATCACGCAGCCTTTTTGCTCGATCTTTTTCCGCAGCTCCCGGTTGGAGGCCGGGTAGGTGCGGTCAATGGGCACGCCCAGCACCCCGATGGTGGGGCAGTTTTCCTTCACTGCGGCCCGATGCCCGGCGCTGTCCAGCCCATCGGCCAGACCGCTGACGATGATGGCCCCGTTTTTGGCCAGCCCGCTGCCCAGGTCTGCCGCCGCCTGCAGGCCGTACTCGGTGGGCCTGCGGCTGCCCACCATCCCCACAGCCCCCGGCTCATTGAGCCAGAGGGGGTCGCCGGTGCAGTAGAGCACCAGCGGCATATCGGGAATGCGGGAAAACGCCAGCGGGTAATCCGGGTCGTCATAGGGCAGGATGCGGATATTCCGCGCCGCGCACCGCCGTGCGAATGCCCGGTAATGCGCTGGGGTGTTGTCGGGCAGGTTGGCCCGGGCAAAGGCCGGGCTGCCCACCGCTTTGCGGAACGCATCGGAATCCCGGTTCTCCCAGGCCTCCTGCGCCCCGCCAAACACATCCAGCACCCGGCCTGCATGGCTGCTGCCCGCCCCCAGCGTGTTTGCCAGCCAGAGCCAGCAGAGCAGCGGGTCGGGGGCCGGTTCGGGCGGGAAAAGACTGGTCTGGCCGAAGCCGGGCCCGGTCACAGGCTCTCCTCCCGGAAATGCCACAGCAGGATGCTGCCCGCAATGCCGGCGTTCAGGCTTTCCACCCGGTCGGTCATGGGGATGCGCACCGTGCTGGTGCAGGCGGCAATGGTCGCATCGGTCAGGCCCTGACCTTCGCTGCCGATGACGACGCAGACGCCGCCGGGATAGCTGGCCTGCGCCGCGCTCAGCGGCTGGGACTTGTACAGCGCAGCCGCAAGGCAGGTGATGCCCTTTTCCCGCAGCCGGGCAATGGCAAAACACTGTGCGCAGCCGGGCTTGCCGCATTTGCACTTTGCCTGTGCTGGCAGCTGCCCTATGTACTGGTTTTGATGAGCGGCCTGAGCTGGGCCGCACCGGCTGTCTGGCCGGAGATCTTTGCCGGACTGGGCCTTTGCTGCGTGGGCGGCATTGGCGGAGCGTGCGTTACAGCCTGCTTGAACGGGGAAAGCTGACAAAAATGTTGGCACTCTGTTGGCGCAATTGCCGAAAAGCAGGGAATGAAAGGAATTAAAATCGTACAAAAGCAAAAAATGCAGTGAATGTCTTGTTAATTTTTTGGCAGACACTTGAAACTTTCTGCGTTTTGGTCTAAAATAAAGATACCGTGATTTATCCGATTATGGGTAAAATAATTAGGAGGTACTATTACAATGGCTGTTAGAGTTGCTATCAATGGTTTCGGTCGTATTGGCCGTCTGGCTTTCCGTCAGATGTTTGATGCTGAGGGTTACGAGGTCGTCGCTATCAACGACCTGACCAGCCCCAAGATGCTGGCTCACCTGCTGAAGTACGATACCGCTCAGGGTTCCTTCTGCGGCAAGATCGGCGAAGGCAAGCACACTGTCGAGGCTACCGAGGATTCCATCATCGTTGACGGCAAGGAGATCAAGATCTACGCTGTTAAGGACGCAAAGGATGCTCCCTGGGGCGAGCTGAACGTTGATGTCGTTCTGGAGTGCACCGGCTTCTACACCAGCAAGGAGAAGAGCATGGCTCACATCCAGGCTGGCGCAAAGAAGGTCGTTATCTCTGCTCCCGCAGGCAACGATCTGAAGACCATCGTCTACTCCGTCAACGAGAAGACCCTGACCGCTGAGGATCAGGTCATCTCCGCTGCTTCCTGCACCACCAACTGCCTGGCTCCCATGGCTAACACCCTGAACAAGACCTACCCCATCGTTTCCGGCATCATGACCACTGTTCATGCTTACACCGGCGACCAGATGATCCTGGATGGTCCTCAGCGCAAGGGCGATCTGCGCCGTGCTCGTGCTGGCGCACAGAACATCGTTCCCAACACCACCGGTGCTGCTAAGGCTATCGGCCTGGTCATCCCCGAGCTGAACGGCAAGCTGATCGGCTCTGCTCAGCGTGTGCCTGTTCCCACCGGTTCTACCACCATCCTGGTTGCCGTTGTCAAGGGTAAGGACGTTACCGTTGAGTCCATCAACGCTGCCATGAAGGCTGCTACTTCTGAGTCCTTCGGCTACAACGAGGACCCGATCGTTTCCTCCGACGTCATCGGTATGCGTTACGGTTCTCTGTTCGACGCTACCCAGACCATGGTCGCTAAGATCGACGACGACACCTACCAGGTCCAGGTCGTGTCTTGGTACGACAACGAGAACTCTTACACTTCTCAGATGGTTCGTACCATTAAGTACTTCGCTGAGAACTGCTAATGACGTTCCGTCGTTAAAAATCGCCTGATTTGTCTGCCGGAGTTTGTCTTGCTCAACTACGAACAAGCCTGACTAGGTACGACAACCATATCTAGGAGTTTTTCGCCCTTCTTTTTGTGGTCCGCCGCAAAAGGAAGGGTGTTTTTTTATGTGTTTGAAAGAGCTCCGGGACGAATTTTTGTATGACTGTGAATGCCGCCACCTGGCAAAGGGGTCTCTGCGGAATTATCGGGCATCTACCCGGTTCTTGCTGGAATTTCTGGAGCGAAAGCAGATCACAGAGTTGGAGGATGTGCGTCCACGGCACCTTCGGGACCTGATGAAGGAAAAGCAGGATGCAGGCAATACGCCCCGGTACATCAACGATCTGCTGAAGGTCTGGCGTACCTGGTTCAATTATCTGGTGGAGGAGGGCTATTTGGAGGAGCGAGATAACCCTGCCAAAAAAGTAAAGCCACTGCGGCAGCCCCGGACCATCATTGATACCTTTACTGCAGCAGAAATGAAGCGGATGATCCAGTTCTACGACGGCAAGGACTTTCTGGAGGTGCGGAACAAGACCATCATCATGTTGCTGTTTGACACAGGAATGCGCTGTAACGAGATGATCCTGATGGAGCCCGAGGACATCAAACCGGATTACATTCTGGTGAAGCATGGCAAGGGCGGCAAGGAACGTGTGGTGCCGAAATCTCCGGCACTGTCCAAGCAGCTCATCAAATACTGTGCGCTCCGGGATGGCTACCGGAAAGAATGCCCCACCTGCCACAGAAACCTTTTCCTCAGCAAAACAGGCAAGTCCCTCACGGATGAAGCAGTTGCCCGGATGTTGAAGCACGCTGCAGAGGAAGTGGGAGTCTCCTCCTCGGTACGGGTCAGCCCCCACACCTGCCGCCATACCTTTGCTCAGATGCAGCTGAAGAATGGCCTGGACCTGTACAGTGTCTCTCGCCTGATGGGGCACGTCAATATCATGATCACCCAGCGGTATCTGTTGGGCATCAAGGATAAGGACATCGTGGACCGGGGCATCCAGACCAGCCCCTTGATGAACCTGTAAAAGAATAGAAGATCGTGTGCTTGGGAGCAGTTCCGCCGGGTGGTGGAGCTGCTTTTTTGATAGATGGGCATAAAAATACCCCCATTGCTCTGCGGAGAGAGTAACGGAGGTGTAAGATCAGTCGATTTCTTGGTCTAAAAGTTTGAGGAGTTCGATGGAACTGGGGGTGGCGTATTGATCGTTGAAGCTGTCTATAAAGACAAGATTCGCAAGAGCCTGATTCAACTGATAGACGGCCTTATTATTGGAATGCTTCAGCAGGAAGATGAATTGACGCCGCAGATCCCCATCAAACTGATGGGCCCTTATGGTAAGCAGAAGTTTTATGGTGACTTCTTTCCCGAGAGCGTTTAGCCGGTCAAAATTGCACAAAGTATCGTATCTTTTGTCACCTATATCAAACGGAATAGAATTGTCCGTTTCAGTGTTGTTAGGAAGATGATTGCCGGTATCTTGTGAATCTTCGGATTCGTGTTCGGGTGGGCGGTGCTTGGAGAGGGCTCCGTTGCTGGATGGAGAATAATGGCTGCCCAAAATCTCGGTTAAGGATAGCTCTCCCGATTCCAGTAGTGCTCCAATGGGTACGTCAAGAGAGTGTGCAATGTCCTCCAGCAGACCGAGGTCGAACCGATCGGTGTTGCGATTCACCATATTATACAAGGTGGTATAGGGGATGCCGACCATGCGGCTGAGTTCTTTGATGGAAATCCTCTTGGCTTCTGCAATCGTCTTGATGTTCTGACCGACGCGCATTTCGAAACACTCCTTTCTAATAGATGTATATATAATACTACGAAATTCTAAAATGTCAATATTGACAGAAAGAGAAAATGAATAAAAACCAAGAACGAGAATTGGCGACACTAACAAATTCTCAATTTGGATAGTTATTTTTGAAAAAGTTCTTGACATGGGTACTAATTGGGAGTATACTTACGCTGCGTGGATGACCGATATGAGAATCTCGCAAGAGTCCATTTCGGACCAACTTTTTAAGAAAGGAGATGCCATCATGGGGAGAGGGCTGAATCTGTACCCGAGGACGAGGTAGCGAGGTGTTGCCTCCGCAAGGACTACACGGGATGTGCTGCTGCAGCTAAAATCCCATAGCCCTGATGGGTGATTGGTTGGACTGATTCCCGGGTCACTGGGGGGAAGTTGGCTGGTCCGTCTTAAAATACAACAAATCGAGGAGGGAGCACAGGATGGATAGCTCGTAGAGCCTGGGCCGTGTATCGCCTGAAAAAACAATGGTAAAAAATAATGGAGGCGTTCTATGCTAAAGATTTTTGACAACTACTATCTGGACGCAAGCAGTGTGTGCTATATGCTGAAAAAAGCTCATGTGAAGGGTGACGGCATGGAGGAGTGCGATGTCTGTACCTATCACACCAGGCTGGAGGAGGCGTTGGCAGAAGCTGTGAGGCGTGGGCTCCGGGAGGGGGTCGCAAGCGGTGAGCTGACGGAGTGGGAGCAGCTGTGCGGCGAACTCCGGCGGCTGAAGCATGAGGTCCAAGGGCTGCTGGAGTCTATCAGCCCTGCAGACGATGCTTTGGACTTGACTCTGAAGAATGGAAACAATTGTGCATAAATAGGAGGGACTATATGCTGGAACTTTACTTTAATGATGGAAATTTTCTGCCCGAGAGCCGTGAAGAGGAGCAGTCCGCAGAGACGGTACTCAACATCATGCTGGCTGGAAAAACGACCGACACGGAGATGTGCATCTGGCCCTGTTTTTACCATGCGCCCATGTGCAAGGGGGTGCTGATCAATATGGACGACGGCACAACGCTGCGGATCAAGCCTATCTTGAATAAGGAGGGAGAGCCGGAGCTGCTGATCGGATGTGTGACAGGGGAGACTGTCGGGGAGGTGTACCAGTGGGTCTCGAATTATGACTAAGGTGAGCATCGCACCGGAAATAAGCCTGCATTCGAAGACGATATTTAATGAAAAGGAGCTATAAAATGATTAAAAATAACGTAAAAGAGAACCTGTTTGACGATGAGGAGAACATCTATGTGGGCCTGAGTGATCTGGTGAACCTCAGAGAGTCGGCGGAACTCAGGGAAGCCGCAAACGCATTTGAGAGCTATCTGGTAAACTATGCACAGGTAGCACACATGCCGCAGAGCGTCCTGTCGGATATCTGCCGTCTGTCTGTAGAAGCAGCACACAGGGGAATGGAATTTTGCTTTATGAAGGGGTTTGAGCTGGGCTGCCGTGTAATGAGAAGCGCACTGGAAGGGGAGCTGGAAGCCGACGACTGTGCTGAAACCGATGAGAATTGTGGGCTGGAAGGATGCGCCGCTATGGGAGAGGACTGCTTGGCGGACGATCTGGACGACGAGTGGTTTTTTGATGAATCAATCAGGAGGACATTTATGATGGACAACAAGACCTGTAGTGTGGACATTTTGGGTGTGTCGTTGGGCGAAGAAGGATATTTGATCATCCCACGGCAGACACGGGAGCTGTGTGAGCCGCTGGTGAAGGCCGCAGATGCGCTGGAGAAGGCACTGGATGACCTGCCGGTCGATGTGACAGACAAGAACAGGATCGCAGGGCTGTCGGCAGAGCTGATGGCCCAGGCAGAGCAATACGCGGTAGAGCTGGGAATCCAGGCATACTTGGAGTTTACCAGAACGCTGACCCCGGAGATGCGCGTTGGGCTTGAAGGGCACAAGGACAATGGGGTGCCAGAAACATGATCCGAGGCAAACAAAAAACCGCCTTACCTGGTCGCAACAGGTAAAGCGGCTATAGGGGCGGGAATGATGTGTGATGTTCATTCTCATTCCTATAATATCACAGAACAAGGCGTTTGAACAGGGATTTTTTCTGGGCAGGCGCATACTAACCGGCGCATGGTCTGGCAGGATGGCTGGGCTGTGCGCCTTATTATTATAGGAGGACCAGACGCAATGAAGACAGCTATAGAGAAACCAATGACGCCTGGAGGTGTCTTTGATCATCTGATGGTGCCCCAGGGGGACGAGCCGGAATTTCACCCCTCCAAGGACCCAAAGACGATGACCGTGCAGGAGTCCTTAGAGGAGGTAGACAGATTTCTGTGCTGGAATAGGATGACCCCAGAGGAGAAGCGGGCGGAGCAGGAGGCACAGAGGGCGGCCAGCCATGCCACAGAGCAAGCCGCCGGGGGCGATCTCTACACCATGGAACCGGAGAGGAAGCCAGACACCCCACAGGACACGGTATGGGAGGACTTGACGGACGCTCCACAGGACATTGTGCGAGCTGATGTGCCGAATGGCCCACCGGACGATCTCCCAGACACTGCAGAGGGGAACGTGCCAGATGCGGTAGGAGCCCTGACAGCATGGGAGAACGCTGGGGATGGAACCGTACAGGGCGTGCCAGAGGTGGAGGTGGTGCCCCCGGAAGCAATTGTGCCATTAGGACAGACAGGAGAGGACGCCCCGGCGGCGGAGGAACGGTGGGCGTATGCCTCGGAGCTGATCGGTGATGCGTTCCAGCATTGGGGAAATGGAAGAGTCCTTTTGGATATGGGGACCGGACGGGGCAAGAGTGAATTCGTTATCCGAAAGATGGCTGGATGGGCGGTTGATCGATTTTTGGAGGGAAATTGTGACAACCGGATCCTTATGCTTTGCCCGTTGACGCTTTTGCATGAAGATCTGGAAAACCGACGCAGGGAAGAATACTTGACAGTGTTCGGCGATGCTTCGGAAGAGGAATGGGATCTGTATGAAGATGTCTTAACCGTTATAACCTACCAGAAACTTGAGCAGCTCTGTAAAGGAGACGCATCCGATCATAGAAGCCTTCAGAAGCTATTGGACAGACATCGAATTATCATTGCGGATGAATGCCACTACTGGTCTGAGTTCTCAGCCTTCAACATCAATACACACTATTCATTTGATGCCCTCCTACAGGCAGAGAAAGATCATACCGTGATTTATATGAGTGCGACCGGGCGGGACACTTGGAAACTTCTGGAAGAAAAAGGCGGTCCAACGCAGCTTGAACGGATCTATAGGCTGCCGCAGCACTATGAGTACGTCAAAGCCGCCTATTTCTATGCCCGACACAATCTGGTGACAATTTTGAAACGCCTTCCAGTGGGTGAAAAAGCGATCGTGTTCGTGGAGCTTGGTGATGATCTGGCTGAAATGGAAACAATATTTGGCGACACAGCCGCCTATTATTGTTCCCCTTTCAACGAAAGATATCGGAAAAAGTACAGCGATTTGTCGGTCTGCATAAAGGATGGTCAGCAGCTAAAGGATATTCTGTTCACGACAAAGGCTATGGGTGTGGGAATCGGATTGAAAGATCGGGGCGTGAAGCATATTTTTATCGACCAATGGAATCCTCTGGAAATAGCTCAGTCGCTCGGACGCAAGCGCTCCCTGGATGCAGATGACACCTGTACTGTTTATTTCAGGGATTATAGTCTTGACTGGTACTGGGGCACAAACAGTGGGTTGAAAAAGTTTCGCAGCATGCTATTGAACAAGTATTTGCCAGCGCAGGCGTACATGGCGGGGGAAGAAGAATTTGATAAATACCTGCATAGTGACAATCCGGAGGCGATTCAGAAGAAAATCGATAAGAGCAAAATTTTGGAACACAATGTAGTCACAGGATACCATATCAATCCGCTGGGGCTTCAACAGGTAGAGCACGATATCGAAATGCTTGATGACATTATGAGCTCAACGAATTATCCTGAGTCATTTATGAAGTATGCGATGTTTAACCTACACCAACCCATCAAAGCGTATCGGTTCAAGGATTTGGAGGATTGGCTCTATGTGCACCTCAATCAACCGATGGATCCAGAGGAAATGACAGAAAAAATTATGAGTTTTGGCTATATTGAAAGATATCAAGGGAGAGAGCCGGGTCAGATGGGTTTGAATAGATTTCTTCTATGTTATGGTGTTAAGATTGTAAGTGATAGAGAGAATAAGAGAAATGAGAATCGCAATAAAACTTTCTGGACTTTGATTAAACAGTGACTATAGTTGGTGGCGCAAAATTTGGTATAAAGTATATATATAAATAGCAAAAAGTGCGCCAAGCTGCCTTTTAGTCATATATAAAGGAAGTCGCAATACACGACAACCCTGACCCTGTACCAAACAGTACATACCCAAAAAGCCCTGCTAGAGTGTGACATTGGCGGTGCACTTATCTGCTTTTGATGCAGCTTTTCCCCTGGAAATTCCTACTGGGCAGAGGGCCTGGTCTGACGTTGGAATGTACCTGGTCCTTCACCTTACGATCGTGTGGAACGCCACCGCCGGCCTTCCTTGCCTTATGAAACAGGGTCGCTGGGCTGCCATGAAACCTTGGGGTCTGACAATATGATAGCAGGAGAACATGTCCAATTGTTGGGACTTATAAGATGACTTATGTGAATTCTTGTGGGGCTCTGGGGCGGTGGCGTCTTGATTGCCTGTTTCCTTGCCCGATGGAATAGGGACCGCCTGTGATCGTTACCAAGCTCCCGGCGGAGGAGAGAGGACAACAATTCCTATACGGGGTGGAGAAAGTTTTTTCCCCTCTACGGACCCCGGGGGTGGTTAAAAATCTCAAATAGGTGTCCAATATAGTAGGAAGGGGAAGTAGTAAAATCTCCCCAGCACAGGTCAAAAATAGACAGGCGTCCTTTACAGCAGGGAGGGAAGAGGCTGATTTTTTGCAGGTGAAAAGACGATGTCGGAGAATTTTGGATACAATGTAGAAAAAATCTTATTTTACAGACCCTTTTTTTGGAGGCGTCCGAGCTAGAAACCTACCGCAAAAATCTTGTAACATAATGGAATTTATGGTAGAATGGTGGTCGTGATGAGAAAAAGATCCAAGGCGTCATGGCATCTTTTCCCATGGGGATGAAAGGTGCCCCCGGAGTTGCGGCTGGGGATAACCCGACAGTCTCTGCGATTGTACATAACAAGCAAGAAACCGCATGATAGAAAGCGATGGTACAATAACTTCCTGATTTTGGTTTGGGAGGGCTGGCTTGCGGCCTAAGCAGCGCAGGAAAGCTGCCCCACCAGACCTCTGAATGACACAGGAAGATGAAACCTGCTGAAACAGCGTGGCCGCATTGCATTTGAAATGACCCCGGGCGAATCTGTCGCCCGGGGTTTTTACTTGCCTGGAAGTGGATAACGACGAAGGTATCGCAAGCTGGAATAGGAGGATTGCTTATTAAGTGACGATGGCAGGTGCCTGATAAAACAGTTGGATGTCTGAAAATGACTGTTATAAGAGTAAGCCAAAAGCATAAAGGTGCATAGTTGCACCATGAGATCGTGGAAGCAAGAGGATAGAAAAATGAAAGCAGTTAAGTGTGCAAAACCGTTGAAAATCAACCGAAAAGAAAATCTGAAAAATCATAAGTGGTACTGGATCGGTCGTCGGACCCAGGATGTGATCCTGTCCCTGCTTGCCCTGGTGGTGCTGTCTCCTGTGATGCTGATCACTGCTATTGCCATTATGATCGATGACCCCTCGGCAGGACCGATCTTCAGCCAGATCCGTATCGGCCGCAACGGCAAGCCTTTTAAGTTCTACAAGTTCCGTTCGATGTGTGCGAATGCGGAGGCGAAACTGGATGATCTGCTGGACCAGAATGAGATGGATGGCCCGGTGTTCAAGATCAAGGAAGACCCTCGGATCACTCGTGTGGGCAAGTTTATCCGCAAGACCAGCATCGATGAGCTGCCGCAGCTGTGGAACATCCTGAAGGGCGATATGAGCATCGTGGGTCCTCGCCCGGCACTGCCTCGTGAGGTGGAGCAATATACCCAGTATGATTGGCAGCGTTTGTATGTGACGCCGGGCCTCAGCTGCTATTGGCAGATCGCACCCCATCGGAATGAGCTCTCTTTTGAGGAGTGGATGGACCTGGACGTGAAATACGTTAAGGAACGCAGCTTCTGGGTGGACTGGAAGATCATCTTTAAGACCTTCAAGGTGTGCCTGCTGGGGTTCGGAGAGTGAGCTCCAGATACGAAAGAGCATTCAGGCGGCAGGTTGTCCAGATGGAGTTGATGTGATCGGGTGCCTGTTGCAAACAATAAGAAGATAGGAAACATAGCATCATGATACACTGCAGTCAACTAAAGAAAGATTGCTGTAAAGTAAATGGCTCTATGACCCGAAATTTATATTGTCTTACCTCAGAACAGAACACGGGGCTGAGGTGGTAAGGTAACGAGCAGCGGACAGGTGTATGAACCTATCCGCTATTTGTGTTATCTGGGATAGATGCTTCGAGAGGTTGACCGTAGAGCCAATCATGTGTGGGGGTTGTGAGGAAACAGTATGGACAAAAAACTTGCAGTTGCAATGTTCGGACAGAAGCGATTATCGAGAGAGGGCGGCGTAGAGATCGTCGTCAAAGAGCTTTGTACTCGAATGGCACGAGACGGATATGAAGTGACCTGCTTCAACCGTGGCGGCCATCATGTAAGCGGCGCAGAGTATGACCAAGCGGTGGAGTATAAGGGTGTCCGTCAGAAAACGGTCCCTACCATCGACGCAAAGGGTCTGGCGGCAGTGAGTTCCTCCGGATTTGCGGCACTTTGCAGTGCTTTTGGAAGATACGATGTGGTTCATATTCACGCAGAAGGTCCTGCCTTCTTCGCCTGGCTGCCGAAACTGCTGGGAAAGAGAGTGGTGGTGACGATCCATGGCATTGATTGGCAGCGCGAGAAATGGCAATCAGGACTTGGTTCTAAGTTTATCCACCAAGGCGAAAAAAATGCTGCGAAATATGTGGACGAGGTCATTGTTCTGAGCAAAGGAGTGCAGGACTATTTTAAGGAAACTTATGGAAGAGAAACGCACTTTATCCCTAATGGCGTGAATAGGCCGCAGATTCGGGAAGCAAGTCTGATTACAGATAAGTTCGGGCTGAAAAAAGACTCCTACATATTGTTCCTCGGTCGTCTGGTGCCGGAAAAGGGGATTCGATATCTGGTTGAGGCCTTCAAGAATGTCAAGACGGATAAAAAGCTGATCATCGCAGGCGGCTCCAGCGATACGGATTCCTTTATGGAGGAATTGAAAGAACTGGCGAAGGGTGACGATCGGATTCTCTTTACTGGGTTTGTGCAGGGAGCAATGCTGGATGAACTATACAGCAACGCTTACATCTACACGCTGCCGTCTGATTTGGAAGGAATGCCGCTAAGTCTACTGGAAGCAATGAGCTACGGCAACTGCTGTTTGGTTTCGGATATTCCGGAGTGCGCAGAGGTTGTGGAAGATAAGGCATTGATTTTCAAAAAGTCAGA
>ERZ824575.2876-NODE-2876-length-12750-cov-102.465853_pt1 | contig 12750 bp, 10 predicted proteins | sample MGYA00519470_ERZ824575 | MGnify/ENA primary metagenome ERZ824575 (study PRJEB31778, sample SAMEA3449170) | human gut metagenome | biome: human gut; feature: human-associated habitat; material: faeces | place: United Kingdom | collected 2010/2012 ...
GGACGACGAAGAACCGCTTACCGAAAAACAGGTGGGCAAGCTCATTCATACGGGCAATTTTGCCGAAGTGAAAACGGCTATCTTCAAGGCGTTTTCTATGGGCAACAACGGAACACCCGAACCGCCCGAACAGGACGGCGAGGACGACGAAGAGGACATCGAAAAAAACATGACGGCGGGCAAGGAATAATCGACCTTGCCCGCCTTCTTTATATCGGCGTAACGCTTCTTCGGTGGAGCGAAGCCGAAGTATGGCGCATGACACCGTATAAAATTTTGACGCTTTTCAAAATTCATCGTGAATTCAATCCGGATCGCTTCAAGCCAGTTCCGAAAGAAGTTGATATTGACGACGTGTTAGGGGGGATATAAATGGCGAAAGAAGAGCAGATCAAAACATCAATCGACCTTACAGGCGAAAAAGAGTATCGCGCCGCTTGCAATAGCATAAATTCTTCCCTTCGCGAAATCAATTCCGAAATGAAGCTGGCGACGGCGGAGTTTGCGGACAACGCTTCCGGCGCGGAAGCGCTGACGAAAAAACAGGAGATTTTGCAAAAACAGCTTGCGGAACAGGCAAAGAAAGCGGAAGCGGCGGAAGAAGCATTGAAGAAAATGCGGGAAGCGGGCATTGATCCGACAGATCCCGCCTATCAGAAAATGCAAACGAACCTTAACAACACAAAGGCGGAGATGGCGAAAACCGAAAAGCAGATCAAAAGCACTTCGGAAGAATTGAAAAGTTCCAAAGTAAATTGGGAAGCCGTCGGGGAAACCGTCGGGAAAGTCGGAAAAGCATTCGGCGCGGCGCTTGCCGCGTTAGGTGCGGCGGCTGTGGGCGCGGCTTCCGCTCTTGCAGGGCTGACGGTATCCGCTTCTAACTATGCCGACGACCTTATAACGCAAGCGACATTCACGCGGCAGACGACGGACGATCTTCAAAAGTACGCCTACGCCGCCCGCTTTATCGACGTAGAAGTAAACACGCTTACAAAGTCGATGGCAAAAAACATAAAGTCAATGGACAGCGCCCGCAAGGGTTCGGCGGCGTATGCTGACGCATACAAGAAGCTGGGCGTTTCCGTGACGGACGCGAACGGAGAGCTTCGCAACAGCAACGACGTTTATTGGGATTGTATCGACGCGCTGGGTTCTATTCAGAACGAAACGGAGCGGGACGCGCTTGCAATGCAGTTGTTCGGCAAATCCGCGCAGGAATTGAACAGCGTTATTGAAGCGGGTTCGGAAGCGTTCAAGGAATTAGGCGACGAAGCGGAACAAATGGGCTTCATTCTATCGGAGGACGCAGTAAACAGGCTGGGGGCTTTCAACGATAAATTACAAGTGCTTCAAGCCGGAGCGGAAGGGCTGAAAAACGCAGCTTCTTTGATCGCTCTTCCGTTCCTTGACACGCTGGCGGGCGAAGGTATCCCGATTATGACGAAGTTTTCAAAAGCCGTCATGGACGCGGAAGGCGACGTAACGAAGATGGCGGACGCGCTGGGCGAAGGGATTTCCGACGTTCTCAATCTGATTGTTGAGAAATTGCCGGAGTTTATCGACATGGGCGTTCAAATGGTAACGTCTTTGATTTCCGGCATTGTATCGAACGCGCCGACGATTGCTTCGGCGGCGGTGCAGATTGTTGAAACGCTGGTTGAAGGCATTGCGGAGCTTTTGCCGCTTCTTATTGAGGGCGCGGCGCAGTTGATCGCGGGGCTTGCGACCGGATTAGCGAAATCGCTTCCGAAACTTGTTCCGACGATCGTTGACGTTGTATTGAAGATCGTTCAAACGCTGATCGACAATATCCCGTTGCTGATTGACGCGGCGTTACAGCTTATCACGGGGCTGGCACAAGGGATTATAAACGCGATCCCCGTTATAGTAGCGGCGCTTCCGCAGGTAATAACCAGCTTGATCGACGGCTTGCTTTCCGCGATCCCGCAGATCATTCAAGCGGGTATCGACCTTCTGACGGCGCTTGTTGCCGCGCTTCCGGAGATTATAGCCGCAATAGTAGAAGCGATCCCGCAGATCATAGACGGGATTATAACAGCACTTACGGAGAATATACCGCTTATCATTCAAGCGGGAATTGATCTTCTTGTCGCGCTCATACAGGCGTTGCCGGAAATCATTGTGACGATCGTTCAAGCAATCCCGCAGATAATCAGCAGTATTGTAAACGCGCTGATCGGCAACATCGACCAAATCATTATGGCGGGCGTTCAGCTTTTCGTGGCGCTCATTCAGAATTTGCCGACGATCATAGTTGAAATCGTGAAGGCAGTTCCGCAGATTGTTTCCGGCATTGTGCAAGCGTTCGCGTCGCTGGGCGGCGAAATGATAAACGCGGGCGCAAACCTTCTTCACGGCTTGTGGGAAGGTATCAGCGGCGCGGCTTCGTGGTTGTGGGAAAAGGTATCCGGCTGGGCTTCGTCCCTTGTTTCGGGTATCAAGGACTTCTTCGGCATTCATTCCCCGTCAACGGTATTCGCTGAAATCGGCGGCAACATGGCGGACGGCGTGGGCGTAGGCTTCACCGACAACATGGGCGGCGTTGAAGGCGATATGACCGCCGCAATGGGCGGAGCGGGCGCGCTGACGGCGGCGGAAGCAGTAAACGCCGTGAACAACGGCATTATTGCGAACATTGAAGGCTTGTCCGGAGCGGTGAACGCGATCGTCGAGCGGGTTATTACCGGACTGACGGCGCAAGCTCAACGTTTTAATCAAGCCGGACAGGACTTCGACAAGAACACAGCTTCCGGCATGGTAGCGGGTATCGTGCAGATCACGCAGAAAGTACCGCAGATCGCGCAAAGCATTATTACCGCATTCACGGCACAACATCAAAAGTTCGTAACCGAAGGAACGAACATCGACAAGAGCATAGCGCAAGGAATGATCGCGGGTATCCCGCAGATCACGGGCAAGGTTGCACAAATCATTCAGCCCATTATTACCGCGCTTCGCTCTTACGTATCGGAGTTCACGGCGGCGGGTGAAGAGATGGTGCGCGGCATTTGGCAGGGCTTTCAAAATATGTCCGGCTGGCTGGAAAGCAAAGTGCGGTCAATGATGAGAGAGATCGCGGCGGCAGTTGAAGCGGAAATGCAAATCAATTCCCCGTCGAAGGTTTTTGCCCGTATCGGTTCTTACATGGCGCAGGGCTTGGGCGAGGGCTTCGCCCGCGAAATGCGCGACGTTGAAAGCACGATCCGCCGTGAAACATCGAACGCCGTTACGGAATTCCGTTCCGGAGAGGGGCGCGACAAGCGCGGCGGCGGTACGCCTTCCGTTGAAGTCGTGCAAAACATCTATGCGAACGAAACGAGCTACGCCGAACAGCAAAGACAGGCGGCGCGGCAGTTCCGGCAGATTGCGCGGGAGGTTATGGCATGAGGACACAAGAAAAATTGATCTACACGAACGAGCGCGGGGAAAGCATAGAGTTTTCCCCCGCTTCTTCGTATCACGTAAACTTCAAGGACGTTACCGGACTTTCCGACGTGCGGAACGCTATTTACAGCACCAACAGCATGGGGCAGGACGGCGACACATACTTGGGGTATCGGATCGAAAGCCGCGATATTGACATCGTGGGATACATCAAGGAGCGGGACAAGCAAGCGGCGCAGAACCTACGCCGGAAGCTGAACCGCATATTAAATCCGCAGTACGAAGCAACGTTGACGTATGTTTTCGGCGACTTCCGGCGGGTGATCGGGTGCAAGATCGACGACGCGCCGATCTTCAAGCGAAAGCCGATCTTCGAGCAATTCACGGTTAGCTTGTCTTGCCTTAATCCCTTTTGGAGAGAGGAAACGGAAACACGCGAGGACATAGCAACGTGGATCGGCGGCTTTGAATTCCCCGTTCCGGACGGGCTGGAGCTTTACGACGGCTGGGAAATCGGCTATCGCCAGCCGTCGCTGATTGTGAACGTCTACAATTCCGGCGACGTGAAAAGCGGTATCCGGATCGAGTTCCGCGCGATCGGCGCGGTTACAAATCCCGTATTGCTGAACGTCGATACACGGGAGTTTATCAAGCTGAATATTTCGCTTGTAGCGGGCGACGTTTTAACCGTTTCCACGGGCTACGGTGAAAAAGCCGTGAAGCTGAACCGTGGCGGCACGATTACAGACGCGTTCCGCTATCTCGACGTTGATAGTTCGTATTTGCAGATCGCCGTGGGCGACAATCTCTTCCGTTATTCAGCGGACGCGAACGCCGAAAATCTCGAAGTTTCGATCTATCACAATAACTTGTATTTGGGGGTGTAGCGCGGTGGAATTATACGTTTATAGCCGCGATATGACACTTCAAGGGATCGTCGAAAAGATTTCGTCCTTGATATGGACGCGGCGTTATTGGAGTTGCGGCGAATTCAAGTTGCTTGTTCCCTTCACGGAGGAACACGCCCGCTTGCTGGTGAAGGAAAATATCATCATCAAGCGCGGCGGCAACGAAGCGGCGGAAATCCGCTATATTCACATCACGAAGAATTCACAGGGCATGGAGGAAATAGAGGTTCAAGGCAAGTTCCTTCTTTCGTGGATCGGCAAGCGCATTTTGACAACGCAGATCATCACGAAGGACACGACACAGAACATTCTATACGCCATTGTGAAGCAGACTTGCACGAACGCAGGAGCGGCGCGCAATATCCCGAATTTCAGCATATCAACGACCGACGCAGACACCGGAAGCGGGCAGATCGACTATACTTCGGAGCAGTACGCGAACGCCCAGCTTGCGGCGGAAACGGCGGCGAAGGCGGCGAAGCTGGGTATTCGGGTTCTGACAAATGCCCGCACGGGCAAGCATACCTTTTCCGTTTACGAAGGGCGCGATCTTACGGCGGGCAATACCGCAGGGAACGCGCCTTGTATCTTTTCGCAGGAGTTCGACAACATCGTGGAACAGGAATACACGAACAGCGTTGAAAACCTTAAAACAACGGCTTACGTCGGCGGAGAGGAAAAGGAAGGCGTAACGCGGAAGGTTGCCGAAGTCGGCGGCAGTTCGACGGGGCTTTCCCGCGACGAAGTTTTCATCAATGCAACGGACATCGTGCAGGAATACGAAAGCGAGAGCGGGCAGACCGTAACGCTTACCAACGCGCAATATTTAGCGCTTCTTTCCGCGCGCGGCGTTGAAGAGCTGGAGCAATACGCGGAAACGCTTGCTTTCGGATCGAAGATCAACACGAACGCGAATTTGAAGTACGGCACGGACTACGATTTGGGCGATCGGGTAACGTGTATCAATAAGCGCTGGAACGTCCGCATTGACGTTCGCATAACGGAGATCGCGGAAACCTACGAAACCAGCGGCGAAGAAATAGATATTACCTTCGGCGAGAGCTTGCCCGCGCTTCTGACACAAATTCGGCAGATTACGAAATAAAGGAGGGCTTCACAGCATGGAAAAATCAAGTTTCTTCAACAGCGTTTCGCACGATCGCACGTACAAAGCGGAGGATTGGGCGGAATACTTCGCTTCGTTCATCGGGAACGGCGTTTTCCCCGTCCCTTCGACGGGGCTTCAAGTCGTTGCAAACGACGGAATGAAGCTGAACGTTAAAACGGGCAAAGCGTGGATCAACGGTTACTTCTACTTCAACACGGGCGATCTTGCCGTCGAGCTTGACACGGCGGACGGACAGTTGAACCGCATTGATCGCGTTGTCGTGCGCTGGGATTTGACAAACCGCGTTATGTCGGTGAAGGTCAAATCTTCTTCGTTCAGCGCGTCCCCTACCGCGCCCGCATTGCAGAGGGACGCGGACGTTTACGAGCTTGCGCTGGCGGACATCTACGTGGGCGCGGGCGTAACAGCAATCACACAAAGCAAGATCACGGATCAGCGCTTGAACACGTCGCTTTGCGGCGTTGTTGCCGCAGTCGTTCAGCAGATCGACACGGCGGCTTTTAACGCACAGCTTCAAGCGTGGTTCGCTGAATATCAATCCCTTTCGGCGGCGGAGTACAACACGCTTGTTTCGTATATGAATTCGCTGAAATTGCAGGGTAACACGCAGTACGAAGCGTTCGAGCAACACATGGCGGATTTTGAAACACAGGCGGCGGCGGACTTCAACGCATGGTTTAACGGCTTGCAAAACGTCCTTGACGATAACGCGGCAACAAATCTTCTGAATATCACGAACGCGCTTGACGCGCGCGTGGATATGCTGGAAGCGGTGCTTTTCAATGACATTACGACAAATCCGTTCTTGATCCTCTTCGATGATCTCGACGGCGTAACGTCTACGGGCATTTGGAACGAGAGTTTGCAGAGGATCGAATGCTGACGCGGTACGCTTGCACGGCGGCGGAATTGTCGTGCGTGATCGGAAACATCTTCGCGGAGCTTTCCCCGCCATGCGCGGCTTGCGGCGCGGAGGTATTACAGATCACAGGAACAACGGTTACAGGGAACGCGGCAACGCTGACCGTTACCGAAGCGGGCTTCGATTTCGACGGGTGCGCCGACGATACCGCTATGATCGAGCGAATGCGGAAAGGACGGTGCATATATGCAAAGACCGGAGCGGGAGCGGAAAGAACCGACGGAATTCAACGTGATTGTGAAAGCGAAAGACCTTGTAAAGCACACCTTCACGATCACGAATTCGACGGAGCGCTACCCGAAGAAATACCGCTTCACGCTTGTAAACAGGATACAGGATAAAGCGGTGGACATTTACGAATGCGTCCTTGAAGCGAACGAATTAGACCTTCGGGACGCGCAGGAATACAGACAACGGCAGAAGCTACAAGCAAAGGCGCTGACCTATTGCAAGGAGCTTCTATTTTTCATAGAGCTTTCGCAGGAAATGGGCTTTATTTCTATGAGCAGTTGCGAATATTGGTCAAAACTTGCGCTTGAAGTGAAGTACATGACGACCGCGTGGAAGAAGCGGGACAAAACGAGAGCTTGAAAAACGTTCGGGGTACATCTTGATACGCCTAATTCGTCGAACGCCAACAACGTCCGCAACGTCAATTCGGACGGCTCTTTGAACAACAACAACGCGTACAACGGCAACAATGGCGTTCGCCCGCTTCGGTGGACTATGTGAACGAGTAGGCACAGACGAAAGCAGAATACCACCATCAAAGGAAGGTGTATCCCGTCGCCGCTATCCACGGCGGGGACGAATACAGGATCGCCGATACCGGAGCATACCGCCTTCCGGCGGCTGGCAAAGGTTATAAACAGCGAGGATTTTTTATTATGACAGACTTTGAAAAGATACACAGTTTTGAAAGCCTATACAATGCCTACCGAAAGGCGCGGCAAGGCAAGAGGTGGAAAGGAGCGGCGGCAAAGTTTGAAGTTAATCTTCTTGAAGCGCTGAACCTATTAAGCGCGCAGATCAGAACGAAGCGCTATACCATGTCCCCGTATAACACGTTCGAGGTATACGAACCGAAGCGCCGCGTGTTTATGTCGAACAGCTACAAAGACAAGGTTGTTCAACATTCGCTTTGCGATAACGTGCTTGAACCGATTTTGACACGATCGTTCATTCGCGATAACTACGCGTCGCAGGTGGGGAAAGGTACGCATTACGGGTTAGACAGGCTTCAAGAGTTCATGCGGAGGTTTTACAGGAAGAACGGAATTGACGGCTGGATACTGAAAGGCGATATTTCAAAGTATTTCTATTCGATCCGGCACGACGTTTTGAAAACCTTAATCCGCGAGAAGATAACCGATCCGGACGTTTTGTGGCTGATTGATCTTATCATCGACAGCACCGAAGGCAACGTCGGAATACCGATCGGCAATCAAACTTCACAGCTTTTCGCCCTTCTCTACCTTGACGGGCTGGATCACTTCGTAAAGGAAAAGCTGGGTATCAAATATTACGGGCGCTATATGGACGACTTCTTTTTGATCCATCACGACAAAGCGTATTTGCAGGAGTGCCGGAAGCAGATTGAAGCGTTCGTACAGGCGCGCGGGCTTTCGCTGAATGCGAAAACGAATATCTTTCCCTTGAAACACGGCGTTGATTTCTTGGGCTTTCATACATACTTGACCGAAAGCGGCGCGGTGATCCGCAAGGTGCGCCGCAGGAGCAAAAACAATATGAAGCGGAAGTTGAAGAAATTAGCCGCCCTTCACGCGGCGGGACGGATCGACGCAAAGACCGTTGAACAATCCTATCAAAGCTGGAGAGGACACGCCGAAAAGGGAAACAGCTATCACTTGATCCGGCGGACGGATCATTATTACAACAGCTTAATGAAACCAAAGGAGGCGGCACAATGTCAAAAACATTAGGCAGTTTGTCGGTGGGCGCGAAGATTGAAGTTCCGGTTCTTTCGGCGTATCAATCACGCTTCGGATCGAAGATCGTTTTCAAGATCGCCGACAAGAACCACAGCGGCTACCCGTCGAATTCCGTAACGCTGATTACGGAAAAAATCATTCAGTTAATGTGCTTCGACGCAAAGGAAGCAAGCAACAGCAACAGCGATCGGAAACAATACGGCAATAACCGCTATCAATATTCAAACATTCTGCAATGGCTGAACAGTAACGCGGCGGCGGGCGCATGGTACAGCGCAAAGCACAGCGCAGACGCGCCGCCCACAAACGCGAACGTATGGAACAATTACAACGAATACGACGCGTGGGCGGGCTTCCTTGCTATGCTTGATCCGAAGTTCGTTGCGGAGCTTCTGACAACAACGCAGACCGTCGCAAGAAATACCGTTACCGACGGCGGAAGCTATGAAACGGTAACGTCAAAAATGTTCCTTCCGTCCACCACAGAAGTGGGGCTTGCGAATGAAAACAATATCGCAGAAGGAACGCTTCTTGCGCTATTCAGCAACGACGCTTCCCGCGTCGCTTATCCTACGGCGCAATGCGTGAGCAATTCGGAGTACACGAACAGCAATTTCAGCACGTCAAAGGGCTGGTATTGGTGGCTTCGAACGCCTCATTCGTCGTACGCCAGCAGCGTCCGCCGCGTCTATTCGGACGGCTCTTTGAACCACAGCGACGCGTGCGACGGCAACAATGGCGTTCGCCCGCTTTGTAATCTTAAATCTTCTATCTTGGTATCTGACAGCCCGAACAGCGACGGAAATTATACGGTAATCTACAATTCCGCGCCTTCCGCGCCGCCCAGCATTACCGCGCCAGCGACGTGTTACAGCGGGCAGAACATCAACATTTCTTGCGCGGCGGCGACCGATCCGGACGGCGACGCGCTGACCTATTGTTTCGAGCGCTCATACAACAGCGGCGCGTGGACACAGGTTCAAGCGTCCGCAAGCAGGACGTTCACGGAAGCGGTATCGACCGCGTGGAACACGTTGAAATACCGCGTCCGCGCGAAGGACAGCTACGGCAATTATTCCGCGTACACAACAAGCGGAGATATTGCCGTAATCCATAACCAGCCGCCCGTGATTTCCGGCAGTAACGCCGATCTTGGCACGAAGCGCGGGGATTTCACCTATCAATACAGCGTAACCGATCCGGACGGCGACACGGTGAACGTTGTTGAAAAGATCGACGGAAAGACAATCGCGACGAAGAACGCAATCACGCTGGGCGCAACGCAGACGCTTTCCGTTTCCGGAAATACCTTCACGGCGCTTACGAACGCCCAGCACACGATCACAATTACGGCGACCGACAGCGCAGGAAATAGCGCCGTCCGGACGCTGACGTTCACGAAGTCGATCGCGGGCTTCGTTATCACGCTTTCCACGCCGCTGGAAGCCAACAGCCAGCCGACGCGCGCGAATATCAAGGTAACGCGAGATATTCCGGCGGGCGGCACGTTCAAGGTTGAAGCGACGAACAATCCGTTTGACGCTTCCCCCGTTTGGGAGGATTGCACGAACGCGGTTGTTCAAGGCGTTGCACACGTTTTCACAAATAAGATCAACACGGCGGCGCAGTACGGAATGAATATCCGCGTAACCGTCCAGCGCGGCGACGCGCTGACCGCTTGCTGGGTATCGGGGATCGGGGGGAATTTTGAATGAGCGTAATTCACAAGAAGAGCAACGGCGGAGCTTCCACCGAAATTGAAAAAGAGGTTCGGGAAGTCAAAGCGGCGGGAGAGCAAACCGCCGCTTTGCTTGCCCTATCCTTCAAAGCGCAGATCGTGCAGGATCGCGCCGCCGGAACGAACGTCATTTCCGACGCGGCGATCCTGCAATCGGCGGAAGTGATCGAATACGACGAATACGCCGACAATCACGCTTACAACACCGTCGGCGAAATCATCAAGCACAACGGGCGGTATTACGAGATCAAAGCGGCGCACACGTCGAACGCGGCGGCTTATCCCGTTGAAACCACCTTCGCGTACTATCGCTTGATCGAGCTTTCCGCGACCGGAACGCTTGACGATCCGATCCCGTATCCGGAAACGGCGGGGATCGTCGTTAATGTCGTTTCCGGCTTGTATTACAGCTACAAAGGCGCGGTATACCTTGCAAAAGCAGATATGCCAAATTGCGTTTATCCGCCGGACACGGCGGGCTTGTGGCAATGGGAAAAAGTAACCTAACGGGAAGGAGGATCAACGATGGACACTTTCACAACGGTTCTTTCCGTCTTTTCTACCGTATGCGCTATCGTGTTCGGCTATATCGCTTTTGTTCGTAACAGGGACAAGGACAAGGAAAGCAATGTGAAGCACGACGCGACCGTTTTAACCGAGATCGGATACATCAAGGCGAACACGGACGAAATCAAGGCGGAGCAGAAGGAACAGCGAAAGACGAATACGGAGTTCGTAACGCGCTTGACCGACGTTGAAGCGTCGGCGAAACAGGCACACAAGCGGCTTGACCACATCGAAAAACGAATGGATCAAGCAGAGTAACACCAGCGACGGCGGGGGCTTCCCCGCCGCTTCTTCATTGCAAAGGAGGGTTCAGCAATGAGCAATAGCAAACTTATTTCGTGTACGCTGATTTCGCCGAACAAGAACAGCCCACGAAATCACAAGATCGACACGATCACAATTCATTGCGTCGTCGGGCAATGTTCCGCCGAGAGGATCGGCGAAATCTTCAAGCCGACTTCGCGACAGGCAAGTTCAAACTACGGGATCGGCTACGACGGGCGGATCGGGCTTTACGTCGATGAAGCCGATCGTTCGTGGTGCAGTTCTTCGGCGGCGAACGATAACCGCGCAATCACGATCGAGGTTGCAAGCGACACAAAGCACCCATACGCCGTGAATGATAAAGCATACGCGGCGCTTCTTGATCTTGTCGAAGATATTTGCCGCCGGAACGGGATCAAAAAGCTGGTATGGAGTACAAGCAAGGACGACCGCGTAAACCACAAGAACGGGTGCAATATGACCGTTCACAGGGATTACGCGAACAAGGCTTGCCCCGGCGATTATCTGTATAACCGACACGGCGAGATCGCGGCGGAGGTAAACAGGCGGCTGGGCGTTCCGGCAGAGGATCAGAAGCCGGAACAGAAGCCACAGGGCGACGCGAAGAACCTTTACCGCGTACAGCTTGGAGCGTTTGAGAAGAAGGACAACGCAACAGCGTTCGCGGCGAAGCTGAAAAAGGAAGGCTTCGATACGTACATCGTGCAGATCGGCAAGTATTACAAGGTTCAAGTGGGCGCGTTCAGCGTCAAGAAGAACGCGGAAGCTATGCTGAAGAAGTTGAAGAAGGCGGGACACGACGACGCTTTCATTACCTATTCCGGCACGTCCGGCGGGACATCGGCGCGGAAGATCACAACGGGAAGCAAAGTGCGCGTGAAAGCGGGCGCGAAAACCTATTCCGGCGGAAGCCTTGCTTCCTTCGTCTATTCCCGCGATCACATCGTCAAAGAGCTTTCCGGAAAGCGCGCCGTGATTACCTACGGCGGAACGGTTGTCGCGGCGGTGAACGTCGATGATCTAACGCTTGTTTAACACACGCACAACGCACGGTATGCGTTACACAACGCGCGCCGTGCGTTAATTGCGCTATGAAAGGGGACGCAATGAAAAACAAACCTTCGAGCGGGAAGCGGGTGGCGAAGCGCCGCTTCTTCAAGGCTGACGAACGCTTCGCAACGAAAGCCGTTATTGTGATCGCAATTACAACGGCGGCTTTCATCGTCGCGCAGTACGTTTCATTCCTTATCACGCGGCAGGAACAAACCGTTCTGATCGAATGGTATTTCCGCGCCGTCGTGATCGAATGCGGCGCAATGATGATGAAGCGTCTTGCCGAAGTAATCGTCGGCAGGATCAAGAAAAAAGAAAAAATCGACATAACAGAAAGCGAGGATACAAACAATGACTATTGATCTTACCAGCATTGCAAACGCCGTGATCGCTCTTATCGCGGCAATTATTACCGCCTTCGTGATCCCGTGGATCAGAAGCAAGACGACCGCCGCACAGTTTGAGAAAATCAAAATGTGGGTAACGGTTGCCGTCGAAGCCGCCGAACAGCTTTACACCGGAAGCGGCAGGGGCGCGGAGAAGAAAGCATACGTTGTTGAATTTCTGAATAGCAAGGGCTTCAAGATCGACGCGGAAACGCTGGATAAACTGATCGAAGCCGCCGTCTTTAATCTTCCGGACTACTTCACTATTTCCGGCATTCCGGCGGATACCGACAGCAACAAAGAGTAATTGACCGCGCGGCGGATCGCGCTTCCCCTTTCAGCCTTCCGCCGCATAAAGAACAATCCCCCGTGCGGGCTTTCGAGCCTTGCACGGGGGATTTTTTT
>ERZ824575.2878-NODE-2878-length-12744-cov-2.353692_pt1 | contig 12744 bp, 14 predicted proteins | sample MGYA00519470_ERZ824575 | MGnify/ENA primary metagenome ERZ824575 (study PRJEB31778, sample SAMEA3449170) | human gut metagenome | biome: human gut; feature: human-associated habitat; material: faeces | place: United Kingdom | collected 2010/2012 ...
GGAAAAGTTCAAAAATTACGTGAAGAGATTGAACAAACAAATGCACAAATTGAACAAGCAGAAAGAAACTATGATTTGAATAAGGTTGCAGAATTAAGATATGGAAAGTTACCAGAATTACAAAAAGAGCTACAACATGAAGAAGAAATATCAGAAAAAAGCAAAGAAGATGGACTATTAAGAAATAAAGTAACAGAAGAGGAAATCGCAAAAATTATATCAAGATGGACAGGGATACCTGTTACAAAATTGATGGAAGGAGAAAGAGAGAAAATCTTAAATCTTGATAAAATACTTCATAAAAGAGTAATTGGTCAAGATGAAGCAGTTGAAAAAGTTTCACAAGCAATAATGCGTTCAAGAGCAGGAATTGGAGATCCACGTAGACCTATAGGTTCATTTATGTTTTTAGGTCCAACAGGAGTTGGTAAAACTGAACTTGCAAAATCTCTTGCAGAAAGTTTATTTGATGATGAACACAATATAGTAAGAATTGATATGTCTGAATATATGGAAAAATATTCTGTTTCAAGATTGATTGGTGCACCTCCAGGATATGTAGGATATGAAGAGGGGGGACAATTAACCGAGGCTGTTAGAAGAAAACCATATTCAGTAGTTTTGTTTGATGAAATTGAAAAAGCACATCCAGACGTGTTTAATATTTTATTACAAGTATTAGATGATGGGCGTATAACAGATTCACAGGGAAAAACAGTTGATTTTAAAAATACTATAATAATATTAACATCAAATTTAGGTTCTGATTATATATTAGAAGGAATTCAAGAAAATGGCGAAATTTCAGAAGAAGCAAAACAAAAAGTATCAGAATTATTAAAAAGAAGCTTTAGACCTGAATTTTTGAATCGTTTAGATGAGATAGTATTTTACAAACCCCTTATGAAAAATGAAATTTCAAAAATATTGGAACTTCTTATTAAAGACTTGGAGAAAAGACTTGAAGATAAACATATAAAATTAGAATTAACTCAATCTGCTAAAGATTATTTAATTAATAATGGATATGATGAAGTTTATGGAGCAAGACCTTTAAAAAGATTTGTGCAGAAGAAACTTGAAACTTTAATTGCTAAAAAGATTTTAACTCAAGAAATTTTGCCTAATAGAAAAGTGGTAATTGACTGTAATAATGATGAATTATATATAAAAAATGATTAATGATAAATGTGAACAAAGAGGGGGTCTCTAAATAGGCTCTCTCTTTTAAGGTGGAATTGACCTTGAAAATATAACGATAATCTGTTAAAATGGTATTATTATATACAAAATAAATAAAAGGAAAGGAACAAAATATATGGATAAAATAGATGAATTAAAAAAATTCAAAGAATTTAAGGAGAAATATAAATATGAAATGAAAAACGTAGAAGAAATAGATGGAAAAGAATATTATGATGGAGAACCATTGATAGATGAAGAAGGGAAAGAAATTGGTGATTGTGAAAAATGGATAAATGTAGGGTATAAGCATTCAGGTCCGTATGCAAAAGTATTATCAAACTTATTTCCATATGAATTCGAATTTAGAGGAAAAAAATTGAAATGTATTGAGGCATTTTTTCAGGGAATAAAATTTAAAGATATAACAATGCAAAATATGGTATTTGAATATACAGCTTTAAATTCTAACTATGTAAAAGTGTGTAGTGGATATGATTGGAAAGAAACTGGAATAGTGTACTGGCAAGGTGAAAAAATAAATAGATATAGTGAAGAATTTGATGACTTAGTAGATGAGATGTATATTTCAGCGATTCAAAATCCACTATATAGAAATGTATTGAAGGATTGTGAAAGAAACATAATACATACAATGGGTGGAAAAGAAAAAAGTGATACTGTTTTTACAAGATATGAGTTTGAAAAGCAGTTAAATTGTTTAAAAGATTTTTTAAAGGTGGAAAATTAAATGAGTGAGAAATTAGAACTAAAAGAGTTTGATATATTAGGAATAATAAATTTAGATGATGTTAATGGAATAGAAAAGTATGTAACACCAGTTATTGGAGAAAATGGAGAAATTCAGACATATCTATCACGTTCAAAAGAATATTATAATGTTAAAAGTATGACAGAGTTGGCAATGGACAGAGAAGAATTAAAATTAAAATTAACAAGAGAGTTGACAAAGAGAAATTTTGTTATATTAGAAAATATGCTAAATTGCTCTGCAAAGGTGTATTTTAAAAAATTTGAAGAATACATACAAGGCAAAAAGAAAAACAAAACTGTAGAAATGCAATTAAAACAGGCAGAAGGTTGCCTAATGGAAGATGTAAGAAACATCAAATAAAGGTGTTATTAATTTAGATTATAGAAATATATTACCTGTAGGCTTAGAAAATTGTGCCAAGAGAGCAATAGAAATGGATAATAAAGCTATGTTATATATTTTCTTTCAGTCACTAAAGATGAAAAAAGAACCAGAAGAAATAGAAGTGTTAACACCAGGATATGGAAGTATTTATATAGGACCATTCTTAAAAGCAATGTATGGATATAATTTTACTAATACTTTAAAAAGTAAATATATAGAAGAAACCACAAATATAAAGTCTGCATCAATAGTTGATTTAATATCAAGTGATAGAATATTACAAAAAGGTAAAACAATTTTATTATTGGATGATAATATTGGAACTGGTTCTACTATGCAAGAGTTAAAACATGATTTAGGATTAATAGGAATTAAAGATATTATTTCAGGAGCAGTACAATATAATTGGAGAAATTATTATAAAGTGTCTGTTGGCGAAAAAAAAGATATTGAAAGATTTAATGTAACAGAATTTGATATATTAACTCCATTGAATTATGCTGGACATAAATTATATAAACATGCTATTGATACATTACATTCATCAGGGGCAGAATACATAGAATATTTACAATCAAAAAGTTATAGGGGAAAAGATAAAAGTGATGTAGAAGGAGCAGTTTCAAGAGCGATAATTTCTGCTAATAATGCAGGATTAAATTTAGCTGGAAGTGAATCAGAGATGTCTAAAAGAAATGAAGAGAGTTTGCCAATCCTAGAAAAATATAGTGATAGTCCGAAATCTATAACTAACCCAATATCAAAAATGATAATAAAAACAGTTATAGAAAATGTGGAAAAAATTAGTAGGCAAGATACTTTTCAAAATGGAGTTAAAAGATAAATTAGCATAAAGTGACAAAAATAAAAAATTATGGAAAAATATATACAAATTTCGAAAAAAATGTTATAATAAAAGCATCAACCTAAAAGGAGATAGTAGAATGAAAGTATTAATAGGCAGTGAAAACCGGGCAAAAGTAAGGCCTATTACCAAAGTATTTGAAGAATATTTTGGGATAGTTGATGTCGAAGTGATGAAAGTGACATCAAAAGTTCCAGAACAACCATTAAATGAAGAGGTAATGCAGGGAGCTGCAAACAGGGTAGAAGAACTTGAGAAAAGCAATGTGAGTTATGATTATGCAGTAGCCTGTGAGGGAGGATTAATTTCCATGTGTGGAAATTGGTTCAATGTGCAGGTAGTTTGCATAAAAGCAAAGAATGGAAAGAAAGAATTTGGCCTAAGCCAAGCATATCCTATTCCGAATTCATTAATTCCCAGAATTAAAGAAATTGGATTAGCATCAGTATTAGATGAAGTCTTTAATGGAAAAGGTGGAGTGAGACAACTTACACGGGGATTAGAAACTAGAGAAGATCACGTAAGGGAGGCCACGATTATGGCACTATCTGGAATAAGAAATTGGTAAAAAAATAGGAGGAGGGGCTAAAATAGGCCCCTCCTCACTAAAATGGAGGAATTATGAGCAAAAGAAAAAATAATAAAAAACAAAATATATGGCAAATAATTGCATCAATAGCAATACTGACATGTATTATGATATCAGGCTATATGAGCCAAAACGAAGGAACAACAAATCAAAATAATAACACAGAGAACATAAATCAAGCAGAAACATTTGATTTATCAAAAATCCCAGAATATACATCAAGTCCTTACATTGAAATAAACAATAATATCCCATATTTTACTGATAAAGATTATACTACTAATAGTTTTGAAAGATACAGTGAGTGGGATGATTTAGGGAGGAGTGGTGTAGCATTTGCAAATGTATGTAAAGAAACAATGCCTAAAAAAGGAGAAGAACGTGGTGACATTGGTAGTGTAAAAAATCTTTCAGGATGGGTACAAAAAAGATATGACAATTTAATTAAAGACAAATATTTATATAACCGTTGTCATTTAATAGGTTGGCAACTTTCGGCAGAAAATGCAAATAAACAAAATTTAATTACAGGAACACGATATTTAAATACAGAAGGAATGTTACCATTTGAAAATAAAGTGGCTGAATATATTGATAATCATGGAAAAAATCATGTTTTATATAGAGTGACACCTATTTATGAAGGTGAAAACCTTCTTGCAAGTGGAGTAGAGATGGAAGCGTGGTCAGTAGAAGATAATGGAAAAGGAGTTTGTTTTAATGTGTATTGTTATAATGTACAACCAGGGATAGTAATTGATTACTTAACAGGAGAAAGTCATGTACAAAAATAAAAATAAAGGAGAGAGAGCTTATTGAACTTAGATTTTGTTAATAATTTATTTAATAATTTAAAAGAAAACAAAGTAGCAATAGATTTTATGAATGAATTATCTGATTATCTTGAAAATAATGGATGGAATAATTTATTGGCAGATGATTTAACCATTAATGATACTAAAATAATTTCAAAATACAAAGATAATATGCTAAAAGAAAGAGCTAATATATTGCAAGATTATGCTGAAAACACAAAAGAAGCGGGAGAAATGTATTATATTTATAATGTGAGCGAAAATGAAAAAAATTCTTATAATATTAGTAAAACAGATAAAAACCACAAAATACTTACATTGTCAATAGATGAATTACCAAAAGGAACTCAATTAGGGAGCGTTTTGCGTAAACAAGGAGATAAATTTATTTTAGATGCAAATGCAACACGAATTGTAGGAAAGAGAATAAATGAAATGATAGAAGAGCAGATAAAAAAACAAAATCAATTTCTCAAAGATAAAAGAATAGATGGACATATGTATGAAGTTGAAGAAAAAGATAATGGTAGGATATGGTTATATGACTTAAATAATATTGAGGGTGGGGGAATTGAGGAATTTGAAGAGATAGAGTTTCCTAATAATTTGTATCAGATGTCTAAAAAAGGAGATAAGTTTTTATATAAAGATGGAGGGTATCAAAAAGTAAAATAATATAAAACTTTGGAAAGGAAATAAAAAATATCATGGAAGAAAATATAATACATGTACAAAAGATTTCAAAACAATTCAAAATATCAAAAAGAGAAGCTGGAATGAAGAATGCTATAAAGTCATTTTTTAAAAGAGAATACAAAACAATAAATGCACTAGACGAGATTAGTTTTGATATAAAAGAAGGAGAGATAGTAGGATATATTGGACCAAATGGAGCTGGAAAATCAACAACAATCAAAATAATGTGTGGAATATTAGTGCCATCATCAGGAGAGTGTATAATAAATGGATATGTTCCATGGAAGGACAGAAAAAAATATGTGAAAAATATTGGGGTAGTATTTGGACAACGTTCAGGATTATGGTGGGATGTTCCGCCAATAGATTCATTTGAATTATTAAAAGATATTTATGAAATTCCTCAAAAAGAATATGAGAAAAAATTAGCTGAATTGGTGGAAAATTTAGATTTAGACCAAATAAAGAATATACCAACAAGGCAGTTAAGTTTAGGACAGCGAATGAAATGTGAAATTGCAGCAGCATTATTACATAATCCTAAAATCTTATTTTTGGATGAACCCACAATAGGACTAGATGCAGTTGCAAAATTGTCACTTAGAAAATGTATCAAAAAAATAAATGAAGATACTAAGCTTACTATAATTCTTACAACTCATGATATGCAGGATATTGAAGCATTAACAAATAGAATTATATTAATTGGAAAAGGTAAAATATTATATGATGGAGGATTAAAAGAGATAAAAGACAAATATCAGGATAAAAGTTTAAAAAAAATGTCAACAGATAATGTAATTGCAAAGTTATACAAAGAATTAAAAATTTAAATAATAAAATATCAGAAAGGACAAAGTCTAAAATGAAAAAGTATTTTTCATATTTTAAATTAAGATTAAATGTTGCATTACAATACCGAGCGGCAGCGATAGGTGGTATGTTAACACAGTTCTTTTGGGCGATAATGCAAATATTGGTATATCAAGCATTTTATAAAGTTGTAACTTCAAATAATATTTCATTAGAACAGTTGATTTCATATGTTTGGTTAAAACAGGCATTTTATACGATTATAAGTGGGTCGACAGATACAGAAATAAAGACAATGATAGAGTCAGGAAATATTGCATATGAATTATGCAAACCAACAGAGTTATATTGGATGTGGTTTTTTAAAACTTTAGCAAACAAAATAGCAGGAGGATTTTTAAAATGTTTACCAATACTAATAATTGCACCATTGTTACCATTAGGATTATCGCTAAAGCCTCCTATAGGAATATTAGAATTGGTATTATTTATAATAACTTTACTTTTGGCAACATGCTTAATGTCAGCAATAGTAAATATTTTTTATATAAGTTTGTTTTATACAATGTCATCAAGAGGGACAAACTCTATTTTTTATGCAATTATAGAATTTTTTGGAGGAACATTTATTCCTATAGCATTAATGCCAAGGTTTTGGCAGAATTTATGTTATATGCTTCCAATTAGTTTGGCATGTGATTTACCATTTAGAATTTACAGTGGAAATATTAGTATATCTAGTGCTGTACAATACATAGCAATGCAAATAATGTGGTTTATTGTAATTACAGTTAGTGGTACAATAATTACAAATAGAAGATTAAAAAAAGTTACAATTCAAGGAGGCTAGGATGATATGAAAGTATATTTTAAAACAATATTGATGCTAATTAAGATGCAACTGGAATATAGGAAAGCCTTTATAATATCTGTTATAGGAACTTTTTTTCTGACTTGTTTACTTACAATATCAATATATTTTTTATTTGAAGAATTTGGTGCAATAGGAACTTGGACATTTTATGAGGTTGTATTTTTATTTGGAATTATTTTTTTAAACTTTTCTTTGGCTGAAATGTTTTTACGAGGCTTAGACCATTTTGACAAAATAATAAAAAATGGAGAATTTGATAGAATACTGATTAGACCACAAGGATTATTACTGCAAGCGACTTGCACAGAATTTGATTTTTCGAAAATCGGAAGAACAATTCAATGTATAATAATTATTATAATTTCTCTTGTGCATATAAATTTGAAATGGAATGTATATAAGATTTTTGTTTTTTTATTAATGAATATGGGATGTTTTACAATCTTTTTTGGAATATTTATTTTAAAAGCTTCTTTTTGTTTTTGGACTATTGATGGATTAGAATTTATGAATATTCTAGCAGAAGGAGGAAAAAAAGTTGCACAATATCCGATAGATATTTATGCAAAATGGTTTAGAATTTTTTTTACATTTATAGTTCCATTTGGCTTAGTAAATTATTATCCTGTTTTATATTTGTTTGAGAAGGTTGACATTTGGTATTATGGATTAACGCCACTATTTACTGTTGCATTTTTGATTCCATGTTTAATAGTTTGGCGAATTGGGGTTAAACACTATGAATCAACTGGTTCATAATTTGTATTTAAATAAAAGTAAATATGTTCGAGGCACTATCCAAAACAAGAAATAGTGCCTTTTGAACAATTAAGTTATATTATAAAATAGCACCCAAAACCAAGATTCCTAGATTGTCTTCATATATTTTTCGAAATTGAGTGACTGGTAGAGGATTTGTGCCAAGGCCAACTTCAACTGTATATCCAGGTCTATTATAATTTTGAATAAACCAATCTTTATAACCTGCAAAGCTTGAGTCATAAGGAGTAGGTTCAAGAGAGTATCCACTAACATTTGCAAATTGCCTTCCAATAAACAATGAATTTGGAGGATTATAATTTTGAAATTGCCAATAGATTACTTCTCCTTGTGAATGAAAAGCTATAATAAGTCTAAAATTATGTTGCAATGTAAAATTATAAACAGCTAGAGATTCTGGTTCAGTAAGTGGACCATATCCGACAAAGTCACGTGGGGCTGGAGTAGTAAAGCCTTGGGCATATTTTATTTCACGAGCTCTTTCCCATTCTGCAGGAAATTGCAAATTTAAATCCACACCTGTGGACTTAAAAAACTTCCAACAACAAAAATAAGTAAATAAAATGCAGTAATCATCTATATTACAGAGTATTTCAATATTAAAGAAATATTCTGTATTTTTTATTGCAAAAATGTATGGCAATATATGAGCCATCTGACAACAATAAATGATGTTACTGCTAGAATTGGAGTGGTTAAAGTGAAAGAAAGTCAAGATAAAGTTTGGTATTATTCAATAATTCCAGCAACGGTTTTATATAATAAAGAACTAAAAGCAAATGAAAAATTACTATATGCAATAATAACATCATTAGCAAACAAAGAAGGATATTGTTTTGCATCTAATAAATATTTAGCAGAAAAATTAGATGTAAATCCTAAAACGATTTCAAGTTGGATTTCTGATTTAAAGAATAAAAATTTTATAGTTGTTGAACTAATTAGAAATGAAAATAATCAAATAATTCAAAGAAAAATTTATGTAGATGATGTACCGTATCCATTAAATAATGGATACCACTATCAATCAAAAAATGGACAGGCTATCCATCAAAAAGTGGAAGATAATAATATAAGAAATAATATTAAATCTAATAAAAATACATATTCAAATTATACAAATCAAAGAGAATATTCGGATGAATTTTTAAACAGTTTATATGCAAATTTATAAAGAAAGGACAGGTGAATTTTATGAAAAAATATAAAATTTTGAATCAATTTTTTTCTCCCAGCGGGCTAAAAAGGTATTAGGAGATTTTCTCCTAAACAGCTATATGTGGTCCTATGGACCATGCTGGCGAACAAAAGGCATAAAAAATATGCCCTTTTATTCGGGAGCAAGATAAACTTGCTCTTATAAATTCATATTGCGTTTCACTAATATGAATTTTAAAAAATTATATATGAAAAGGAGAAGAATTATGGCATGGGATTCAGACAGAGAATCAGAAAAAATTTTTTTATCTTACAATAAGATATTAAGAAATTTTAAAATATTAGAAATAAGAACTAGAAATGGAAAAGAAGTTACTATTAAAGATTTAAGACAAGCAGTTAATATTATGGAAAAAAAGCATCTTAATTGTAGATGGAAATATAGAAAAAGGCGAAAGAATTATACTGTTATTTTGAGAGAAGGATACTATTGGTTAATGAATGTATATTTTCAAAACAAACAAAGACAGACTGATGCAGATATTGATTTTTTTACAACATTAATAAAAAAATATGAGGAAGTACTAAGAGTTGAATCTAAGACATTATGTGATAAAGATTTATATGTAGATGAATTAGACAAATATTTTGATAGAAGTTCAGGAACTATTAAAAATAATATTATAAAAATGAATAAAGCAACCAATGGTGTTTACAGATATAAAAAGGATGGGAAATACATAATTTCAAAATTAGGTATTGAATGGTTATGCAAAAATTGCTTTAAGCAAAAGTATTTAGAGTTACTTGAAGATTATAAAATGGAATTAACTCAAAAATATATGGACGCTGGATATTTATATGATAATTTTTTATTAAGGTGGTAAAGGAGAGTAGATATTATGGAGAATGATTTAAAAGTGAGAAAAGAAATGGTTAAAGCTAGAGTTACAGAAGAAGAAAAAACATTAATAAAAGAAAAAGCAGAATTTTATGGATATAGGAATATATCAAATTATATAAGAGATGCAGCAATTTATGAAAAAGTAACCTATGTTGATTTAAAAAATAGACAATTAATATATAATGCTTATTCAGAAAATACAAAAGAAATTAAAGAAATAATAAAACAAATTAAGCATATGTGTAGATTCTTAACACAAATAAATGAAGATGACATACGAGATTTAAAAGCTAAAATGTTTAGAATTATAAGGTTACAGCAAGAAATGTATAAATTAATAGGCAAAAAATTAGATTTAGAAGTTTGGCAAAAAATAAATAGAAATAAATTATAAAAAAGGGCTGACAAATTAAATTGAGCACGTTATACTACCAGTAAATTATAAATGGAGGTAGTAAATATGTTTAATTTAAATGAAAGAGGTAAAGAAGAAAGTGTTTTAGATGAACTATTTGAGTGCAGAGAAGAAAATTTATGTGTAATAACAGAAACTGATAAGAAAAGACTTAAAGAATTAATAAAGGATAATGATACTTATCAAATGTTACTAGCAAATATAGATGTTTTATCAGATGATGATGAAATTAAAGATAAAGTAAAAGATAGTTTAGATAGTTACATAGACAGAGTAAATGTCATTGGTTCTTATGAAAATGAAAAATTTTATAAAATACGGATTTGCAGATGCAATTAATCTAGTGTTTGAATGTATAGGAAAGTGTTAAATAACTCTTGTAATTACTATAAATAGTGGATTAGTTTAATATTTTATGCTATAATAATGCTCGAATAATATAAAGTAAAAAGCTGTTTAATATATAAAAATATGAGGAGTAGAAATGGGTAAAAATTCGAGCAAAACAGAACAAAAAGGTATAAGTATTTTAAGAAATTTACTAGATAAAATGGACACAGTTACGTATTCTCTAGAAGAAGGAGATAAAAATATTTCTTGGGATGGAGATATTAAATTATATAAAAATGCTGATATTGATGATAAAAGTAATCTGTCATCAATTATTAGAGTTCAAGTAAAAAGTAGAACAAAAAAAATTCCTAATGCAGATAAAATAAGTTTTTTTATTGATAAAAAAGATTTAGAAAACTATTTATTAGAAAATGGTACGATGTATTTTGTTATTATTTTTAATAAAAGTAATGATTGTAAAATATTTTATATAGACTTATTACCATATAATTTAAGAAAAATATTAAAAGAAGATGTAAATGGTAAAAATGAGATAAAAGTTAAACTAAAATATTTGCAAAATGATCCAAAAGAATTTGAAAGAATATTAAGGAATTTTGCAATTAACATGAAACAACAAAAAAGAATAAGTGATAAAGTATTTGAGCAAGAAAACATGACACTATCTGTAGAAGGAAGGAAATCAAAAGTTCAATTTTATGGTTGGGGATATAAAACTGATAAAATTTCAAGCTTACTAGGAGAAGAAAAATATTTATATGAATTAGATGACAATGATAATGTTATTAATGTTGAATTAGTTACGTTTTCAATGATATCAGAACCATTTAATATTCAGGTAAAAGATAAAAATGGAAATATATATTTTAACAAAATTGATTGTATATATACTAAAGATAAGGAAATAGTAACCATTGGGAAAAGTTTTAAAATATATTTAAATGAAAATAAATTTAATTTAAAAATACAAGGAACTTTAAAAGAAAGAATTAATTCTTTAAAATTTTTTAATCAAATTAGAATTGATAAAGGATTTTATATAAATGAAAAATGGATGGGATTCAATGGGGAATTAAAACAAATAAGTTCATTAGAATCTGAATTAAAAGCTTATACAAAAATGTTATCTTTTATAGAGAAACATAATATTAATAAAGATATTAATTTAGATGAATGGAATTGGGATGATATCAATAAATTTATAACTTGGATAAGAGCTATAGATGATGGTATTCCAATTAAAGTTGAAAATTTTAAAACTTCAGTAATAGGTTCAATTAAAATCAAAGATGTATGTTTTTCTATATTTGCTGAACGTAAAGAAGATGGTAAAATCTTTGTTAAAAGTATATGGAATAGTGATATTAAAGATAAATATATGTTTATGAGAGGAAATCCTGAAGATGAAGACAGATTTGAGACTAGAAATATATTTGATTTCTTGAATAAAGAGGCATATTTATCAGATGATATAAATTATACTGAAATGAAAGAATATTATAATAATAATCAAGTGCAAGAAAAAGAGGAATCTTCAATAAATATGCAAGCATTAGAGGCGATATTGGCTTATGATATTAATAAAGATAAAAACACCTTAGATTATGCAGACTTTTTATTAGATAAAATAATTAATATTGAGAGTATTTCGGATATTGCTTTTATTAATAAATGTCAAATAAAGAAAAGATTAGAAAAATTAACATTAGATGATAAATACCAATTAATGAAAATGTTAGAGAAAGACAGTGATAATGATAATGTATTTTATAAACTATCAATTAATTTATTAATTGATAAAAAAAATGAAGCTAGAAAGATATTTGAAAATTTAACTCAAGCTGAAAAAGAGGAATATTTTAAATTTCCTATTGCTATATTCTTAAAATGAAGAATTGATATATGTTAATAAAACTATACTATATTTGACAAAAACGCATAAAAATGTTAAAATGTTACTAGAAAGTGAATAAAAATATAAAATAATCATAAAATAGTAACAAAGAAGGTGAATAAAATGAATTGTCGTAATATAGTTTTAAATTATATACAAAATTGCGAAAAAAATGAGCCTATCTTTATAGAAGATATAAAAGAATATATTATGCAATTCTATAAAGAAGAGGAAAAAGAAAAAATA
>ERZ824575.2880-NODE-2880-length-12743-cov-2.566047_pt1 | contig 12743 bp, 8 predicted proteins | sample MGYA00519470_ERZ824575 | MGnify/ENA primary metagenome ERZ824575 (study PRJEB31778, sample SAMEA3449170) | human gut metagenome | biome: human gut; feature: human-associated habitat; material: faeces | place: United Kingdom | collected 2010/2012 ...
CCGTTCTTCTCGGCGCAGTATCCGCCTCCTCAGAACGGCGCTCGTCCTTTTCCTTGCCGTCAGTTTCGGGAGCTTCGGCATTTTCCCTTTTCTTTTCGCCGCGCAGGAAGAGCATGTTGTCGCGCACTTCCAGCTTGACGTCGGCGGGGTTCACACCCGGCAGTTCGGCGGTAAGCGTGTATGCCTTGTCGTCACTGGTCAGCTCCACACGGGGGCTGATGGTGACCTCGGCGAGTGCGCGGCGCGAAGTTTCGGGCAGCATGTCGGAATAGAAGTTGTCCCACGGATCGACCAGACCGGAGAATACGCCGTTGAACAGACGGTCGATTTCGTCATGCAGTTGGGTCATGGGAGAAAAGCCGTTGGAACGGGCGGCGGGAGCGTTATGGGAACCGCCCCAGCGGGGCCAGTTGCGGGAGATGATGCGAGGGGTATTCATATATATTTCCTCCTGTGTGGAAATCTTTTGTAGCCTATAAGTAATACAGGATTTTTATGAGTCAACATATTGTTGAAAAAAATAATTCAACGCTCTGTTCAAACGGCAGAGCCGGGAGTATCCCTGACTGCCGGAGGCATGCCGCGCAGCGGCGTATGAAGCACCCTCCCCGCATGTTGATGCGGCGCTGCCCCTGTTTTCTCCGCGGCTATGTTGCTCCGTTCTTTTCCTGAGCGGGATTCTGCCGTTCCCCGCGGCACTCTGCCGGAGGCTCCAGATCGTCCAGCAGGTGTCGCGCAGCCGCACGCGTCCGGGGCACGTCAAAGTCTTCCACTGCGCTGCTCAGCTCATCCATGTGCCTGTGCCGGCAGGTTCCGCCCAGCAGTCGTTCCAGTTCTTCCATATCATTCATGATCACACCCCAGTCCATCTCCAGATTGTCCAGGATTTCCCGGACAAGCGTGCGGACGTGCGCGGCCGGAACGGGAAGCCGGGCGTCAGCCTCCGGGCTGGCAGGGGGCGATGCGGCTTCACCGGCGGAAGGCCCGGTCAGGTATTCTTCCACGGCGCGCAGGCTCTCATGCAGGCAGGCGGTAAAGGCCGCCCCCATGGTGTCGTCCAGCGCGCCCGCCTTCAGCTCCTTCTCCACTTCGGCTGAAATGCTGGAAAAGTCGGCGAGTCCAAGGCTGGCTGATATGCTCTTGACGGTATGGGCCAGGCGGATGGCGAGTTCCGTGTCGCCTCGCCGCAGGGCGGTATTGATATCCTTGTCCGTTTCCGGGTAGGATTCGATGAATCTGCGCAGCAGCTTGAGGTACAGGGATCTGTTCCCTCCCACATTGTCCAGTCCTGTCGCGGGAATGAGCGTGCCGGAGGTTCTGCGCCCCGAGTCAATGGCCTGCATGACGGAGGAGATCAGATCAGAGCCCCGTCTGTCAAACGATATGCCGTGCTGCCCGTCATGAGCGGAAGCGTTCGCTCCCACGCCGAGCCAATGGCGCAGGACGGCATTCAGGCGCTCCGGCTCCAGCGGCTTGAGCATATGATCATTCATGCCGGCGGCGAAACACTGGCGCTTGTCTTCTTCCTGTCCCTGCGCCGTCATGGCGATGATGGGCAGAGCGGAAAGTCCGTAGCCCATGCCGCGAATGCGCGAAGCGGCTTCCAGCCCGTCCATGACCGGCATCTGGACATCCATGAACACCAGGGCATACTTCCCCGGCCCTCCGTCCCGAACCTTGTCCACGGCTTCCAGACCGTTGTGCGCAACATCAATGTCCATACCCTGATCGTCAAGCAGAGCCAGAGCGATTTCCTGATTTATTTCATTGTCTTCCACCAGAAGAATACGCAGGGGGGCCGATGCGTCCCTTTGTCCCTTGCGCAGCAGAAGGGGAGCGAGAGCGCCATGCAGGGCGGGCAGCAGAACGGGTTTGGCAAGGCAGGCGGCAATCCCCGCCCGGGCAAGGGCTTCCCCGTCCGGCCTGCCGGACGGGCCGGCCAGCAGCAGCGCTGGGGGCATGGCGGGGGCAGGCGTCATATCCGCCGCGCGGCAGATACATTCCAGTCCGTCCATCCCGGGCATGATCCAGTCCGCCACGAACAGATCGGGAGCCTCGCCCGCTGCGGTGAAACGGCGCATGGCCTCCAGGGCTTCGTCGCCGGACGAAGCGGTTGTCACGCCGAAACCGAGAAATTCGAGCATTTCACGCAGGACGGCAAGGGATGAGGCGTTGTCGTCCGCCACAAGCGCGCGGACGGTTCCGGAACCGCACAGAGGCCGGAGCGGTGCGGAGATGCTGTCACTTCGCTTCAGGCGCAGTACAAAGAAAGCGGTGGTTCCTCTGCCCGGAACGCTTTCGACGTTCAGCTCGCCGCCCATGAAGCGGCAGAGGCGCTGTGCGAGGGGCAGTCCCAGGCCCAGCCCTCCGTGAGCGCGCGTGTTCGAGCCGTCGCCCTGGCCGAAGGGCTGGAGACTGCGGGCGAGGGTCTCCGGAGACATGCCGGAGCCCGTATCGCGAACCTCAAAGCGGATGAGCGCGTCATTCTGGTGTTCGGCAAGACTCGTTTCCAGACGCGCCTCGACGACGACCTCTCCCGTCTCGGTGAACCTGACGGCGTTATCCGCCAGAGCGTGCAGGATCTGGGCGATGCGCGCGGGATCTCCCTCCAGTGTTTCCGGAATGAGCGGATCCACGCGGATCACGAATTCCAGGTTCCTTTTTTCCGCCTTGGGTGCGTTGGCGGAACACAGTCCCTCCATCAGGGAAGACAGGCGGAAGGTGTGTTCCTCCAGTTCAAGGGCGTCCCGCGTCAGGGAAGAAAAATCCAGCAGTTGATTGATCATGTCGAGCAGCGTCTGCACTCCCTGCTGAAGCTTGTCGATATAGCCGCGCTGCTGTTCGGTCATGGCTGTCTGGGAAAAAAGATAGCTCATGCCCATGACGGCGTTGAGGGGAGTGCCCATTTCATGGTTCAGACGAGCCAGAAATTCGCTCTGGAACGCTTCCGTCAGAATGGCCGGACCGTCATCGGCTCCCGGCGCGGACGAGGAAGCCCCTTCAGGGATGCCGTTCCGCGCCGTTCCGGACATATCCGCGCCGGGTGGTGACGCCTTCGCGTCCCTTTCGCGGGATGCGCGCGCCCAGGCAAGGAATACCGCGCCCGGCAGGGCGATCAGAAAGACGGTTCCGACCGCCGCGGCCGGCATGAACGGAAGCCGCGCCGCGGATTCCGGCCGCGCGGTCAGAATCAGCCGGTTTGTGCCGGCAAGGGCCGCGTAGCGCCCTCTCCAGCTTTCCCCCTTCCATTCGTATCGGAAAGGGCCTTCTCCGGACTCTCTCATCTCCCGGAGGGAAGGAAGAAATATGGCTTCATCCGGGCGGGGAGAATCGCCTGCCGCCATCAGCACGCTGTCATCCCCGTTCAGGATGAGAATGACAGAACCGCCTGTCCGGCTGCCCGCTTCGGTTCCCGCCGGGGCGGAATAGGGGCCGGCCGTATCCTCCGGAAAAGCCGGGGGAATGTGCCCTTCATGGCCTGAGGGAGGAAGGAGTTCCCCAAGCAGGGACGCCAGACTGTCTGCAAGAAGCCGCTGTTCCCTGTCCAGAAGCTCTCCGGCCGCATCATGGCGTTCCCTGCCGATCAGGACAAGCCAGATCAGGGCAGGGACGGCAAGGCATACTCCGGCCAGCCGGAAAAATTTTTTCTTCCGTCTCGTTGACAAAGCTTCCCCGCTTTTTTCAGTCCTGTCTCGGGCGCGCGGGCGCCGGAAAACGGCCGTCATGATACTTTGAAAAACAGTAGGGGGTTTTCCGCACTTAATCAATGAGGGTCGGCCGCGCGCCGCGGACGGACGAGAGAGGCGGCCGCAGGAGCTTGCCAAGCGCCCCTCTGCTGGAATAATCTGCATGGGTTCGCGTCACCCCCTGCAAGGAACAGACATGTCATCCCCTTCTTCTCTTCCACGCCCGGTTGTATCCGGGGAGCCTTCCATCGCCGGAATCCGGCAGAGCAAAAATTCTCCCTTCGCTCCGGATTTAAGTCGTATCCGGGAGATTTCCGCCCCGCGCAAGGCATCCATCCGCGATGTGAACGGCATGTCCGCCCTGATCAACGAGTTTGCCGCGCGGGGGATCATGCTGGCGCGGGGGCCTCTGTATCTGTATCAGAGCATTCAGGACTACCGGGTGATGACCATGCCTGCCTCGGACGGTACCGAGCGGGTGGTTGCCTGCGGCGGCCTGCATGTACTGTGGGAGGATCTGGCGGAGGTGCGTTCCGTGGCGGTGCATCCCGCCCTGCAGAAAAGCGGACTGGGCCGGGCCATGGTGGAGGCTCTGCTGGATGACGCCAGACGGCTGGAAGTGCGGCGGGCCTTTACGTTCACGCTGGCCGAAGGATTTTTCCGGAGTCTGGATTTTGCGGTTATTCCGCGCGATCAGTTGCCGCCCGTGGTCTGGGCGGAATGCAGCAAGTGCCCGAAATATTACAAATGCGATGAAGTAGGCATGATCCGCCCTCTTCTTTCCCCTTCCGAATGAGCGCGAGGAGTTTTCATGATCCAGCTGACCGGTCGGCATTTTCTGAAAATTGCGGATTACAGCCCTGAAGAGCTTGACTTTCTGCTTGAACTGGCGGCACGCCTCAAGGCGGCCCGCAGGAACGGCACGGAACCCCGTCTCCTGGAAGGACGGCGCATCGCCCTGATTTTCGAGAAGGATTCCACCCGTACCCGCTGTTCCTTTGAAACGGCGGCCTATGATCAGGGTGCGCACTGCACGCTGCTCGGGGCCGGTTCGCAAATCGGAAAGAAGGAGTCCATGGCGGATACGGCCCGCGTGCTTTCCCGCATGTTTGACGGCATCGAATACCGGGGGCACGGGCAGAATGTGGTGGAGGAACTGGCTCGTCATTCCTCCGTGCCGGTGTGGAACGGTCTGACCAACGAGGCGCATCCCACTCAGATTCTGGCCGATTTTCTCACCATGCGGGAACACTGCTCCAGGCCTCTTTCCGAAATGACCTTCGCCTATCTTGGCGACGCCCGCTACAATATGGGCAATTCCCTGATGATGGGCGCGGCGAAAATGGGCATGAAGTTCCGTTCCATCGCTCCCGCGGCGCTTCAGACCTCGGAGACGGTGCGGAACATGGCGCGGGAGGCTGCCGCCGCCACGGGCGCGGAGATCATCTGTACCGATAATGTGGCGGAAGGCGTGAAGGGCTGCGATTTCCTGTATACCGATGTATGGGTATCCATGGGGGAACCCGATGAGGTATGGAAAGAGCGCATTGATCTGCTTCTGCCCTATCAGGTCAACGCGCGCGTCATGGAACTGACGGGTAATCCGGACTGCAGGTTCCTGCATTGTCTGCCCGCCTTCCATAACCGCGAGACAAGCGTGGGCGAAAGCATCTATCGGAAGTTCGGGCTTGACGCTCTGGAAGTGACGGAGGATGTGTTCGAGTCCCCCGCGTCCGTGGTATTCGATGAGGCGGAAAACAGGATGCATACCATCAAGGCCGTCATGGTCGCCACCATCGGCCGGATTCCTCCTGTGTTCATGGAGGATTGAATTTCGTGGGGCATCCCGATATTCCGGCATGTCCGGAACGGGCGCGGCGGAGGAAGTATTTTTCGCCGCGCCTTCGCGGTTAATTGCAGAGCGGCAGTACACGCTTTGACAGTACAAAAAAATAATTTGACTGCGCCCTTTTTTTATTCGAGAAAAAACCGATTTTAATGATTGCACTTAATGTAATGGGAAATATTCCCGGAATGGAACATGCCAGAGCCGTGAAGTGTGACAGGTATATGAGCGTCATGTTGGCAGGTATTATTGTGAGAGAATTCAAGGAGTGCATATGAACCTGACCTTGGGAAAGAAAATCGGCGGGGGATTTTCCCTTATTCTTCTGCTTACAGTAGTTGTAGGTTTTGTGGCCGTACGTGCCATGAGAGAGGGAGTCACCGTTTCCGGCTATATCGCCTCGGATCGGGTGCCGCGTCTGGCGGAGTACGGCGACTTGCAGAGCAATCTTCTGCTGACGGCATATAATACCCGGATATATTTTGAAAGTGCGGATGCGAAGGCTCTGGAAACAGGCATGGAGTATCTGAACAGGCTCAAGGCGAATGTCGCCCGCCTGAATGAACTGAATGCTGTCCAGTATTTCGAGAATACCGCGAATTTTCTTGAGCAGTTCGGCAAGGGCATAAGCGCCTACGAGCAGGCTATCAACAGCGGCGTCAAGCTGACTGACGAGATTTCCGGAACGACCGTAAAACTTATCGAATCCGGCAATGTGGTGCTGGGCAAGCTTGAGGGCCTGGTCAGGACCATGAGCGGGACCCAGAGGGCTTTCCTTGATGCCGGAGATATCCGCAATGTGGCCGTGTATGCGCAGAATATGGCCGATACCAATGCCATCTATGCCCGTGTGGCCATGGTGCTGGAGAAGCTGCTCATTGCCGAGCGCAATCAGGATATGAAGCTGCTGGATGACGTGCGTGCCAGCCTGCCTGGTATCGACAAGGATGCTCAGGCTGTCCGTTCGCATCTGGCCCGTCAGGAATGCCGCGATCTTTTTGATAATGCCGCCGCGATATGGAAGGAGTTTTCCGGGCTGGCGGATCGTCTGGCCTCCCTTCAGCAGGAAAACGCCAAAACTTCGAGGGCGCGTATCGATCTGTATATGGGGCTGTTCAATCAGGCTGCGGACATGATGGAGCTGACCACCAGAAATACCACGGAAACCGTCAATGGCGCGGAGACGACCATGTCGTCATCCACCACTGTGGTGACGGTGCTGCTCGGCGTGGTTCTGGCGCTGGGAGCGGCGCTGTCCGTGCTGATCACCCGCATGGTGGTGGGGCCGCTGGCAAGGACCCAGATGTTTGCCCAGGCCGTGGCCGGCGGCGATCTGGACAGAACGCTGGATGTGCGCAGCAGGGATGAGACCGGAATGCTGGCCGATGACCTGCGGAGCATGGTGGTCAGTCTGAAACAGAATATTGCCGAGGCGCGCCGGAAGTCCGAAGAGGCCCAGAAAGCCACGGAAGAGGCGCGGGAGGCCATGAGCCGCGCCGAGGAAGCCGCCCGCCGTGCCGAAAGCGCCAGGCGGGAAGGCATGCTGGCCGCCGCCGGCCAGTTGGAAAGCGTGGTCGAAGCCATTTCCTCGGCCTCGACCGAGCTTTCGGCACAGATTGATCAATCGGATGCAAATGCCCGCCATGCCTCGGAGCGTCTGGCCGAGGCCGCTACGGCCATGAACGAAATGAATTCCACCGTGCGGGAAGTGGCCAGAAACGCCGGAGATACGGCGCAGATGTCCGCGGAAACCAAGCAGCAGGCCGTCAATGGCGCGAATATCGTCAGGCAGTCGCTGGAAAGCACGGAACGTGTACGCAAGGTTTCCTTGGAACTCAAGGAAGACATGACGGAACTCAACCGCCATGCCGAATCCATCTCCAATATCATGAACGTCATTTCCGACATTGCGGATCAGACCAACCTGCTGGCTCTGAATGCCGCCATTGAGGCCGCGCGGGCCGGGGAAGCCGGAAGGGGCTTTGCTGTAGTGGCCGACTCCGTGCGGCAGTTGGCGGAAAAGACCATGGCGTCCACCAGCGAGGTGGGCAAGGTTGTCACGGCGATTCAGGAAAGCACCACCAGAAGTGTGCGGAGTGTGGAAAGCGCGGTGGAACAGATTGCGCAGGCGGCGGATCTGGCCCACCAGTCCGGGCAGGCACTGGAAAATATTGTCACCGATGCTGATGCTGCCGCCGATCAGGTAAGCGCAATAGCCGCCGCCAGCGAGGAGCAGTCCGCCGCCAGTGAGGAAATCAACCAGAGCATTGAGCAGGTGAACGCCATTTCCGGTGAACTGGCCCAGGCCATGGGGCAGGCCAGTCAGGCCATCAATGATCTTGCCGCCCAGGCCCAGAACCTGAGCCGTCTGATTGAGGACATGAAGCACGCCTGATTGGTTCCCGCATGGACGTAAAAAGCGGACAGCCTTCCGGGGCTGTCCGCTTTTGTGTGTGCCAAACTCCTTTTTGAGTATGGGGTTAAATTACATTGCCTGCACACCAGCCGCTGTCGGTGGCATTGCGGATGTTGGCCGGCCCCATGCAGTCCCCGGCGTTGATGACGTCAAAGGCGGTTCCCTGGAAAGAGTCGCGTAATTCCGAAAGGGGGGTGGAGCCGGCGGAAATAATGACGGTATCGGCCGGGAAGAACTTCCTGCCGCCGTCCCTGCCGGCGGCGGAAACGCCTTCCGGTGTGATTTCCGTACATGTGGTATCCACATGTATTTGGATGGCGTGTTTAATCATGTGTTCTTCAAGGCTCATGCGCTCGGCGATTTCCGACTTGGGGGCGAAAAAGTGCCCCATTTCCAGGATGGTGACCTTTTTTCCCTTTTCCGCAAGGGAAATACCGAGTTCGCAGCCGACAGAACCTCCGCCGACAATAACGATGTTTTCGCCCATTTTTTCTTCATTGCCGAAAACATCCCAGGCCATGACCACGTTTTTGCCGTGTATGCCGGGAATGGGCGGAACAGTCTGTTCCGCTCCCACAGCAACGACGACGGCGTCATAGTCGGCTTTGGAAATCATGTCGGCGCTTACTTCGGATTCCAGCAGTATCTTGATGTCTTCGTGCTGACGTACCTGATGGATGAAGTATTCGCGGAGAGCCTGAATTTCCTTCTTGAACCAGAGATGTTCGGGATAGATGGCCGTCTGCCCGCCCAGGAACGGGCGTTTTTCAAACAGTGTGACGTCATGCCCCTTATCAGCGGCGGAAAGGGCCGCCTGCATGCCGGCAATGCCTCCGCCTATGACGGCAACACGTCTGCGCCCATGGAACCGAAAAGCCCTCACGCGGGCGCTTCCCTGACCGACAAGCGGATTCACGGAACAGCGGTTGCCGAATGTGGCATCGTTAAGGATGGTTACTTCCGTCGTGAGCGCGTTGCGGCGGCCTCCATCCACACAGAAGTCACAGTGAATGCAGGGGCGGATGTCCTTTTCGCGTCCGGCGCGAATCTTGTTGACCCACTCGGGATCAGCTATGGCCTGACGGGCCATGAGAATATAGTCAGCTTTGCCTTCAGCCAGAATCCGCTCGGCCAGATACGGGTCATGGATAGAGCCTATGACGCCGATGGGCTTTTTGACGCCGGCCTTTTTGAGAGCGACAGAACCGTCCACGTTATGTCCGGGCGCGACGAAGCAGGTCGGGTGCATCTTGGGGCGGGCATGCGCGTCCAGCCTGGTGCCGCAGGATACATGGAACATGTCCACATAGTCTTCCATGATGAGGGCCTGCATGGCTGCATCTTCAGGTGTGATGCCGCCCTCGGCTCTGTCATTTCCGTTCATGCGGATTTCTATGACCATGGAGTCACCTACGACTTCGCGGATGCGTTTGATGACCATGAGCGGGAATCGTACCCTGTTCTCCACCGAACCACCATATTGATCGCTACGCTGATTGCTCAGAGGAGAAAGAATGAGCCAGCCGTGGCCGTAATGCAGCATAATGGCATCAAAACCCGCTCTTTTGGCGTCGGCCGCAGCGGATACATACATCTGCGCCACGTCATCCATGTCTTTTTCCGTCATTTCACGAACCATGCGTCCGTTGTACATGAAGGAACTTGGTCCCATCAGGTCGCATGTGCCTGCCAGAGCGCAGATGCCGGGGTGATAGATTTCGCAGGCTGTGTTCATGCCGAACGCATGTACAGAACGCTGAAGAATATGCATGAACGTGAAGCCCTTGGACTTCTCATCAAGGCGAATGGTGCCGAAATGAGCGCTGTGACTGGGAACTTCAACAGGAACGGCGCATGAGGCGAATCCTCCGCGGGCAAGATCGGTGTAATAGTCAACACCGTAGTCATTGATGGTTCCGTTGGCATCAGTGGAGTAGGCTCCTGATACCTGCATGGGGCCGACCATGATGCGGTTTTTGTAGACAAGCTTTTTCTTGCCCGCAGTCATCGGCTGGAACAGATGGGGGTACTTTTCCAGATACAGCGGCCTGGACATGGCGTCCTCCTTCGATTGTCATGAGGGTAAAACTGACAGCAGAGCCGGACATCCGGCCCGTATCCCTTCTATATGCAAGGAGGCCCAGTATTCTCTATTGATCACAGTCTGATAGAAGTATAAAATTTTTTTTGATATCATGATATGATCTTTCTCCCGCGGGCCAGGACGTACAGGCGGGCACGTCTCCCCGGGGGGACGCCGGGAGAGGGGGCGGACAAGGAGGCAGGAAAATGCGTCTTCGTCATCTTGAATATTTTGTGCATGCCGTGGAATGTAAGTCACTGAACAGAGCGGCCCGGCGTCTGGATGTCAGTCCCCAGACGCTGTGTGCGGGAGTATCTTCTCTGGAAAAGGAACTGGGATACCCGCTGCTCACCCGTTCCCCCTCCGGAGTATCACCCACGCCAAACGGAGAAATCGTCTATACTGATGCACAAAAGATGGGAGATATGGTGCGCCGGTGGCATAGCCTCCTTCATTCACGAGAAACTGATACGGTGATGGTGAAACTGGGCGCATCCACCACGCTGATGCGCTGGCTGGTGCCGCAGATTGTCCTTCAGGTCAAGAAGGAGTATCCGCATATTTATTTCGATCTGTATGAATCCTTTGTGGAGCAGGTTTTCCGTACGGTGGTGGACAAGCGCATGCCGGGTCTGATTACCTGCGTGAACGAGCGAGTGGAAAGCTCATACCGCATTCAGCTCCTCCAGAATGACATGGAAGCCGAGGTAGGCCCGGAAGATGGCTGCGTTGTGGTGTTGAACCGCAAACATCCCCTTGCCTCCCTGCCGCGCCTTGCTCTGAGGCATCTGGCGGAACTGCGCATGGCCTGGAATCCGCAGCGGGATCGCTTCTTCGTGTATCGCGACATCTGCAAGTATTTTTCTCCGGCAGGCATTATTCATATTCCCGAACAGGAAAATCTTCTGCGCCTCATCTCCATGGAGAGCGGCATTGCGGCAGTATTGCCCCGCAGCGTTCTGCGGGCACCGGGAGACTGGGGGCGCAATCTGCGCGGCATGGATGTGGAGGATTTTCCCATGCCCGGCCGGATATGGCTTATCTATCCCCGCAGGCCGCGTTCTTCCGAAAGCGTGGTGCTGGAGGCCGTTCGCAGAACGCTGACGGCAGTGACATCCGATGCCGGAGCGGGATGCTGGGCATAAGTCATGACCGCCCATTGAAGGGGCGGTTTGATTGTATGAAGAAAGGAGCCTTCCCTTCAGGGAAGGCTCCACAGGTCGTCCGTGGTTGAAAGGAACTCGAGTGGAGGGAGCGTTACTGCCCGTATTCGGCGTTGGCCCGTTCCATGCAGGCGGCAAACAAATCAATGGCTTCCTTCGCCCGCGTAAGCCCGCGTTTTTCACGATCCGCCACCCAGGCGGCCCTGAACGGAGCGAGAGCGTCCCGCATTTTCGCCTGTTCGTTGTTGGACATTACGTTCAGAGTGCATTTGTCGTTGTCATGCACCCATTCCAGAGAGGTGTCGATTTCCGCGTCGATGATGCTTCCCACCTGGCGGGACATGGTTTCTCCCGTGCTTTCATCAAGTATCGCACGCAGATCCTCGGGGAGTTCGTCCCATACCTTGCGGTTCATGATCAGGTAGTGGTAGCCGGGAGCCATGGGAAAGTCCATGATGTCGGAGAGTACCTCATACAGGCGGAAGGGCTGGAGAATGGTGAGCGCAAAGAACTGGGTATCGGTCTGGCCGCGCTGCACGCTCATGTAGATATCTGGAGGAGAAACTGGTACGGGTACGCCGCCCAGCGCCGTGATGATCCTGTCCACGCCGGAAGTGTGGTAGCCGATCTTTTTGCCCTTGAAGTCGGATACTTTCGTCATGGGGGATGTGGAGCAGACCATCATGGGGCCGGTACTCCATACGGCGAGCAGTTTTGTCCTGTCGTTGTCAAGTTCGTTCTTCACCCATTCATTCTCGTTGATGTAGCTGTGGAAGCCCATGGAAGCAGCCATGCTGTTCACGCCGGGGATGTTGGCCTCGCCGGTGTCGGCATAGCCATAGAGGCCGGGGTTGGCTCCGAACAGGCTATGCCCTATGTCAACGCGTCCCTTGATGACGGCGTCCGGAACTTCCTTGGACGAGCAGATGGTGCCGGGGCTGTAGAAGACAATTTTCAAACGCCCCTGACTTCGCTTCTCTATTTCTTCCATCCAGGGCTTCCATACATTCACAAACACCACATGGTTTTCGCGGTAGCCTTCGCTGGTGAAGGTCAGCTCATAGGTTTTCGCGGCGTTTGCCGGGGCAGGCTGGCATAGTGCCAAGGCTAGCAGGGATGCAGATAAAGCCTTTTTCATGAGTCCTCCTTGCATATGTTGATGTTGAAGCTTTTGCCGCTCAGACAGATGTTCCGTCCCGCAGAGGGTATGCCTGATGCCGGAGCTGTATGGCGCGAATTGCGGCGGCAAGCGGAAACGCGCTATTGGAAAAGGAGGCCGGGAAGCCACAGGGCAAGTTGAGGGAAAAGGATAATGAGGAAAATCTGGAATGCGATACAGCCGAAGAACAGCCAGACATTCCTGAAAATTGCAGCCAGGGGAACATCACGGGCCATGGAGCCGATACCGAACACGTTGATGCCCACCGGCGGCGTGATGACGGCCATTTCAGTCAGCAGCACGATAATAACGCCGAACCAGACGGCATCGAAGCCCAGAGCCTGTACGGTGGGAAAGATGGTGGGCAGGGTGAGCAGAAGCAGAGGCAGT
>ERZ824575.2893-NODE-2893-length-12690-cov-6.467115_pt1 | contig 12690 bp, 9 predicted proteins | sample MGYA00519470_ERZ824575 | MGnify/ENA primary metagenome ERZ824575 (study PRJEB31778, sample SAMEA3449170) | human gut metagenome | biome: human gut; feature: human-associated habitat; material: faeces | place: United Kingdom | collected 2010/2012 ...
CAGAATTACCTCAGAAGCCTGCTGGCGCTGGGGTTTCAGGGCTTCCTTATAATCGTCTGCGTGGCGATCTACGCGGTGCTGATCCAGAACATCGTGGTGGAGAGCAGCGTCTCGGCGGCCATATGGACGTGCATGGGGTATACGGTGCTGCTGTGCTTCACGCTGTTTAAGACGAGCTCCCTTGCCAGGAGCCTGTTCCACGCTCACTGACGGAGGTGATGAAATTTGGCATACGTTCCCGTACCCAAGGACTTGAACGCGGTGAAAACCAAGGTCATGTTCAATTTAACAAAACGGCAGATTCTGTGCTTCGGCGGCGGCGCGCTCATCGGCGTACCGCTTTTCTTTCTGCTCAAGGGGCATATCGGCAGCAGCGCGGCGGCTCTTTGCATGATGCTGGTCATGCTGCCCTTCTTCCTGCTGGCCATGTATGAAAAGAACGGTCAGCCGCCGGAGAAGCTCATCCGCAACATCGTGCGGGTGTGCTTCCTGCGCCCCAAGCAGCGCCCGTACAGGACGAACAATTTCTACGACCTGCTGAACCGGCAGGATAATTTGGATAAGGAGGTCTACGCGATTGTCCACAAACAAAACCCCCGCAAGAAAGCTCACACGAGCCGAGCGAAAGCAGATCGACGCGGCGATTGCAAGAGCAAAGCGTCAGGATAAGCGAAAGAAGTCCGCCCAGGACAGCATCCCCTTTCAGCGGATGTACCCCGACGGCGTGTGCCGCGTGACGGACAATTACTACACGAAAACCGTGCAGTTTCAGGATATCAACTACCAGCTCAACCAGAACGAGGACAAGACCGCCATTTTCGACGGCTGGTGCGACTTCCTCAACTATTTTGATTCCTCCATCCGCTTCCAGCTCTCCTTCATCAACCTCTCCGCCACGCGGGATACCTATGCCCGGCGCATCGCCATCCCCTTGCAGGGCGACTGCTTCGACAAGCTCCGCACCGAGTACACCGGGATGCTGCAAAGCCAGCTTGCCAGAGGCAACAACGGGCTTATTAAGACCAAATACCTGACCTTCGGCGTGGAGTCGGACAGCCTGAAAGCCGCAAAGCCCCGATTGGAGCGCATCGAGACGGATATCCTCAACAACTTCCGCCGTCTGGGCGTGCAGGCGGAAGCCCTGAACGGGATGGAGCGCCTGCGCCTGCTGCACGGGATGCTCCACATGGACGAGCCGCAGCCCTTCCGCTTTTCGTGGGACTGGCTGGCTCCCTCCGGGCTGTCGGTGAAGGACTTCATCGCGCCCAGCGCCTTTGAGTTCAAGACCGGCAGCAGCTTCGGCGTGGGCAGCAAGACCGGCTGCGTATCCTTCTTGCAGATTTTAGCGCCGGAGCTCAACGACCGGATGCTGGCGGATTTTCTCGATATGGAAAGCTCCCTCATCGTCAGTATGCACGTCCGGTCCGTGGATCAGGTGAAGGCCATCAAGACCATCAAGCGCAAAATCACCGACTTGCAGAAGATGACCATTGAGGAGCAGAAAAAGGCGGTGCGCTCCGGCTACGATATGGATATTATCCCCTCCGACCTCGCCACCTACGGCACGGAGGCGAAAAAGCTCTTGCAGGAGCTGCAAAGCCGCAACGAGCGTATGTTCCTTTTGACCTTCCTTGTGGTGAACGTGGCGGACAACAGGCAGCGCCTCGGCAACAACGTCTTTCAGGCGGGCTCCATCGCCCAGAAGTACAACTGCCAGCTCACACGGCTGGACTTTCAGCAGGAGGAGGGCTTCATGTCCGCGCTGCCGCTGGGGTATAACCAGATCGAGATCCAGCGGGGGCTCACCACCTCCAGCGTGGCGATTTTCGTGCCGTTTACCACCCAGGAGCTGTTTCAGGACGGCAAGGAAGCCCTGTACTGCGGGCTGAACGCCCTTTCCAACAACCTCATCATGGTAGACAGAAAGCTGCTGAAAAACCCAAACGGGCTGATCTTGGGCACGCCCGGAAGCGGCAAGTCCTTCTCCGCCAAGCGTGAGATCGCCAACGTGTTCCTCGTCACGAATGACGATATCATCATCTGCGACCCGGAGGCGGAGTACGGGCCGCTGGTGGAGCACCTGCACGGGCAGGTGGTGAAGATCTCGCCCACCTCCACCGACTACCTGAACCCCATGGATTTGAACCTGAATTACAGCGACGACGAAAACCCGCTGAGCCTGAAATCCGACTTCATCCTCTCCCTGTGCGAGCTGATCGTGGGCGGCAAGGACGGCCTCATGCCGGTGGAAAAGACCATCATCGACCGCTGTGTGCGCTCTGTTTACCGGGAGTACCTGAGCGACCCACGCCCGGAGAAGATGCCTATTTTGGAGGACTTGTACAACGAGCTTCGCAGGCAGGATGAAAAGGAAGCGCAGTATATCGCCACGGCGCTGGAAATCTACGTCACCGGCTCACTCAACGTGTTCAACCACCGCAGCAACGTGAATATCGAAAACCGCGTGGTCAGCTTCGATATCAAGGAGCTGGGCAAGCAGCTCAAAAAGATCGGGATGCTGGTGGTGCAGGACGCGGTGTGGAACCGCGTCACGATCAACCGGGAGCAGCGCAAGTCCACCCGCTACTATATCGACGAAATGCACCTTCTTCTGAAGGAGGAACAGACCGCCGCGTATACGGTGGAGATATGGAAGCGCTTCCGCAAGTGGGGCGGCGTTCCCACGGGCATCACCCAGAACGTCAAAGACCTGCTCTCCAGCCGTGAGGTGGAGAACATCTTTGAAAACTCCGATTATGTGTATATGCTCAACCAGGCTTCCGGCGACCGGCAGATTCTGGCGAAGCAGCTCAACATCTCGCCCCATCAGCTCTCGTATGTGACCCAATCCGCCGAGGGCGAGGGGCTTTTGTTCTACGGCAGCGTGATCCTGCCCTTCGTAGACCGCTTCCCCAAGGATACGGAGCTGTACAAAATCATCACGACCAAGCTCTCGGAGCAGGTGCAGTCAGAATAGATACGAGAAAGGATGTGCGAATATGAATAACAACCTGATGATCTTTGAAAACCCGGAGTTCGGAGCTGTACGCAGCATCCTAATCGACGGCGACCCGTGGTTTGTCGGTAAAGACGTGGCTTCCAGCCTTGGTTACAGAAACCACCGAAAAGCCTTGCTCGACCATGTTGATGTTGAGGATAAATTGGATGGGGTAACGATTCGTGACCCCATCGGCAGAGGTCAGAAACCTATCTTTATTAGCGAATCCGGCCTTTACAGTCTCATCCTCTCCAGCAAGCTGGAGCGCGCAAAGAAGTTCAAGCGCTGGGTGACGGCCGAGGTGCTGCCCTCCATCCGCAAGCACGGCGCGTATATGACGGACAGCCTGTTGGATGCGCTGGAGGCGCACCCCGAGGCCGTGCCGGAGTACCTGAACCGCCTGCGCAGCGAAAACGCCCGAAACCGGGAGCTGACCCGCCGTCTCCGGCTTGCCCTCCCCAAAGCGGAGTATTACGACGCCTTTGTTGACCCTGCGGACTGCACCAACATCCACACCACCGCCAAGGAGCTGGGCGTTCCCGAAAAGCAGTTTACCCGGTATCTGGAGGAAAAGAAGTATCTGTTCCGGGACAAGAACCGCAAGCTCTTTCCCCGTGCGGTCAAAAAGAGCGCCGGTCTGTTTCTGGTGAGGGACTTCTACACCGAGCGCGGCAAGCTGGGACACTATACCCTAATCACCCCGGCGGGCAAGCGGCATTTTCTGGAGAGAACGGATGAAATTCTGTTTGAATAACGCTTTTAACCCATCAGCAGTCCCATCAGGAGGTGATGAATATGGCAAAACGCTCGCCAAGGCTGATTTTCACCGAGGAAGAACGCGCCCTGCCGGAGCTGGAACGAGCTGTCCGCAAGGCGGACAGGGCGGCGGTTAAGCTGGAAAAGGCCGAAGCGAAAATTCCCAAGAAAACCGTTAAGGTCAAAAAGCGCGTTGTGGACAGTGAGAGCGGCAAGGTCACGACGCGCCTTTTCTTTGAGGAGGCGGACAAAAAGCGTCCGCCCTCCAAGCTGGCGCACGCCGCAAGGAAAGCGCCGCTGGATACCGTCCGCAGCGCAGTCCACCGCAAGCTCCGGGAGGAGGGCGATGACAACCCCGGCACGGAGGCGGCGAACACCCTGACCGAGACGGCGGAGCGCACCTGGCGCATTGCGGAATCGGCGCACCGCTCCCATGCGGAAAAGCCCTACCGCAGGGCGGACAAGGCGGAAGCCGCCGCAGACAAAGCCAATCTCAAGGCGCTGAACAAACAGTACGAGCAGGAATACGGCAGGGCTTCCAACCCCTATTCCCGTTGGCGGCAGAAGCAGGCCATTAAAAAGGAATACGCCGCCGCAAAAGCGGGAAACGGCGCAAGGAATACCGTCAAAGCGTCCGAGACCACCGCGAAGGGGGCAAAGCGCGCCGCCGAGGGAAGCAAAAAGGCCGGCAGCTTTTTTGTCCGGCACAAGAAGGGCTTCCTCATCGCGGGCGGTATCGCCGCCGCGATACTGCTGCTCATGACCTGCATTTCCTCCTGCTCCACGCTGTTTCAGGGAGGAATATCCGGTGTTGCATCCTCCACCTATCCGCTGGAGGATGCGGATATGCTGGCGGCGGAAGCCGCCTACTGCGCCATGGAGGACGAGCTGCGGGAATACCTGAACAGCTACGAAAGCACCCACGATTACGACGAGTACCACTTCGACCTGGACGAGATTGAGCACGACCCCTATGTGCTCATTTCCATGATTACCGCCCTCAAGGGCGGAGAATGGACGATTGACGAAATAGGCGGGATTCTGGAGACGCTGTTTGAAAAGCAGTATATCTTAACGGAAACCGTCGCCACGGAAACCAGATACCGCACCGAAACGCATATCGGCTATTACACCGACGAAAACGGCAATCTGCAAAGCTACGAGTACGAGGCGGAGGTTCCCTACACCTGGTATATCTGCCATGTGGAGCTGGAAAACTTCAACCTCTCCCATGTGCCGGTGCATATCATGTCCCACGATCAGCTCTCCATGTACGCCGTGTATATGAGCGTGCTGGGCAACCGCCCCGACCTGTTCCCCGGCTCCCCGTATGTGAACCGCTACTACCACACCCAGTATGAGAAGTACGAGATACCCCCGGAAGCGCTGGCGGATGAACAGTTCGCCGCCATCATCAAGGAAGCGGAAAAGTATCTGGGCTACCCCTATATCTGGGGCGGCAGCACGCCGGACACCTCCTTCGACTGCTCCGGCTTCGTTTCGTATGTCTACAACAACTGCGGTCTGCATTGGAACTTCGGCAGGCTGGGCGCGGAGGGGCTGCGGGGCATGTGCGCCTACGTCTCCCCGGAAAGCGCCCGTCCCGGCGACCTGATATTCTTTGAAAAGACCTACGACACCGCAGGCGCGTCCCATGTGGGCATCTATGTGGGCAATAACAGGATGCTCCACTGCGGCGACCCCATTCACTACGCTTCCATCGACACGAGCTACTGGCGAAGCCATTTTCTCCAGTTTGGCAGATTACCTTAACAACAACCATATCAACGCAAAAAGGAGGATGTTATGAACCCGCGACTTGAAAAGCTGCGTCAGGAGCGCGAGAAGCTGGCGGAAAAGCTCACATCGCTGACCGCACGGCTCAAAGCCCTGGACGAGCAGATTCTGAAGCTGGAAAACACGGATATTGTGGGCATCGTCCGCGAGAACGGGCTGACCATCGAGCAGCTCGCGGCGCTGATGGAGATGCTGGAAAAGCGTCCCACGGCGGCGCTGCCCGACGAATACAGAAAAACGGAGGAATTTGTGGATGAAGAATAAATGGAGATTTTTTGCCGTGACACTGGCCGTCGTGCTCTGCATGACGGTCTTTTCCGTTACGGCCTATGCAGGCGGCGATATGGTCGATTCGACAATGGGCGACCCGACCATGGAAACCCCAACTGCAACTACACAGCCGGAGAATACGAATACCGGTGAGCAGACCCCAAACGGACAGACACTGACCATGCTTGTGACCGAAAATGCGGATGGGAGCCATACCGTGACCATCGGGGACCGGAGCTGGACGCTTCCCGCCAAACGGGAGCAGGCCGGAAAGGTGGTCAACGTCCGCACCTATTTGAACCTGCGCACCGGCCCCGGCACGGATTACACCGTGATCGGGCGTCTGCTCAACGGCGCGGAGGTGAAGGTGCTGGAGGAAAGCAACGGCTGGTACAAGGTGGTCGTGCCGGAGCAGACCGGCTATGTATACGGCAAATACCTTGACGTCATGAACGCGCCGACAGAAAACAGCGGAAGCGATACGGATATGGCGGGACTTCTGGAGATACTGCTGCAATATTACGCCGCTGCCGGAGGTTCCGCGCCCCTGACCCCGGACGGCAACCTGACGCTCATGGACGACATCGGCTCCGCTTTCGGCGCAGGCAAGCAGTTCATCACCGTGACGACCAAGGGCGGCAACACCTTTTATCTCATCATCGACCGGGACGATAAGGGCAATGAGAACGTCCATTTCCTGAATCTTGTGGACGAGGCCGACCTGCTGGCGCTGACCAAGGACGGCGAGAGCATCGTCCCCGCCTGCGCCTGCACGGACAAATGCGCCGTGGGCAAAATCAACACGGGCTGCAAGGTGTGCAGAACCAATATGAGCGAGTGCGCGGGCAAGGAAGTTACGGAACCCACGCAACAGCCCGCCGAGCCTGCGGAGACCGCGCCCGAAAAGAAGTCCGGCGGTGCGGGGCTTGTTGTGGTCGTCCTCCTGCTCCTGCTGGGCGGAGGCGGTGCGCTGTACTGGTTCAAGCTCCGCAAGCCCAAGGCCGACACCCGTGGGGCGGACGATCTGGACGATTACGACTACGGCGAGGACGAGGAAGAAGAGGATTACGAGTTTGAAGATGAAAACACTGCTGACAGTGAGGAGGACAAAAACCAATGATGAATACGACCTGTTACCGGCTTGTTGTGTGTGAAAAGCCCTCCGTGGCAAGGAGCATTGCCGCCGTTCTTGGCGCAGGCAGGCGCGAGGACGGTTTTCTTTCGGGCGGCGGCTATCTCGTTTCCTGGTGCTTCGGGCATCTTGCGGAGCTTTCGGATGCGGACGCCTACGATGAAAAGTACGGCAAATGGCGAAGGGAGGACTTGCCCATTCTGCCGGAAAGCTGGCAGTACACCGTGGCGCGGGACAAGCAGAAGCAGATGAACACTCTGCGCGCCCTCATGCACCGGGACGATGTGTATGAAGTGGTCAACGCCTGCGACGCCGGGCGCGAGGGCGAGCTGATCTTCCGCACAGCGTATAATCTCAACAACTGCCGCAAGCGCGTAAAGCGGCTCTGGATCTCCTCCATGGAGGATGCGGCGATTCTTGATGGCTTTGACAATCTCCGCGACGGCGCGGAGTACGACAACCTCTACGCCTCCGCCCTCTGCCGCAGCAAGGCGGACTGGCTGGTGGGTATCAACGCCACCCGCCTGTTTTCCGTGATGTACCACCGCACCCTGAACGTGGGGCGCGTGGTATCGCCCACGCTTGCGCTGCTGGTGCAGCGGGAAGCGGAGATCAATGCCTTTCAGCCGGAGAGCTTCTACACCGTCCATCTGGACTTTGACGGCTTCTCCGCCGCAGGCGGGCGCATGAAGGAGCAGGCAGAGGCGGAGCGGCTTGCCGGGGACTGCAACAGCAAAACCGCCGCTGTTACCTCCGTCGTGCAGACGGAAAAGACAGAGAAAGCCCCGGCGCTCTACGACCTGACCACGCTCCAGCGGGATGCGAACCGCTTGCTTGGATACACGGCGCAGCAGACGCTGGATTATCTGCAAAGCCTCTACGAAAAGAAGCTCTGCACCTACCCCCGCACCGACAGCCGCTATCTCACCGACGATATGGAGGGCGGCGTAAACGCGCTGGCGCTGTGCTGCGCGGGCGTCTGCGGCACGGAGCCGCCCGCAGCCGTCTGTTCGGGGCAGGTGTGCAGCAGCAAAAAGGTCAGCGACCACCACGCCGTCGTTCCCACCATGGCAGCGGGCGAAACGGACTTGGAAACCTTGCCCGCAGGCGAACGGGAGCTGCTGCGCCTTGTTTCCCGTCAGGTGCTTATGGCGGTCAGCGCACCCTTCGTCTATCTGGAGACCGAGGCAAGGCTGGACTGCGGCGGAAATGCCTTTGCCGCCAAGGGGAAAACAATCCTTCATATGGGTTGGAGGGCATACACGGAAAAGGGCAAACAGGACAGCACCCTCCCGGAGCTTTCCGAGGGACAGATGCTTTCCGTTTCCTCCTGCGCGGTCAAAGAGGGCAGAACGGCCCCGCCCAAACAATTCACTGAGGATACGCTTCTGTCGGCTATGGAGACGGCGGGCAAGGAGGATATTCCGGAGGATGCGGAGCGGCGCGGGCTGGGAACCCCCGCAACAAGGGCGGCGGTCATTGAAAAGCTGGTGGCCACGGGCTTTGCGGAGCGCAGAAAGGCGAAGAAATCTGTACGCCTCGTTCCCACCGAAGCGGGCGTGTCCCTCATTACCGTGCTGCCCGAACAGCTCCAGTCCCCGCTGCTCACCGCCGAATGGGAGCACCGCCTCAAGGAGATCGAGTGCGGCGAGCTGGGCGCGGACGAGTTCCTCGCAGGCATCTGCGATATGGTCGCAGCGCTGGTTCGGGACGCTGCGCCTGTGGACGGCGCGGAGGTGCTGTTCCCCTCCGGCAGACCCGTTGTGGGCAAATGCCCCCGCTGCGGCGCAGAGGTCACGGAGAGCAAAAACGGCTATTTCTGCGAAAGACGGAGCTGCAAGTTCGGGCTGTGGCGGGACAACCGCTTCCTTGCCGCCAAGAAGATCAGCCTGACAAAGAAGATGGCTTCCTCGCTCCTGACGCAGGGACGCGCCTACGCCAGCGGTATCTACTCCGAGAAAACCGGCAAGACCTACGACGCATTCATCGTGCTGGAGGACGACGGCGCGCGTTCCTCCTATAAGCTGGACTTCACCAAATGACCCTCACAGGCTCCCGCACGGGCGTTTCGTTCCTCTGCGGGAGCCGCTGTTTTTACCATGATCCAAAGGAGGTATGCATGAAATGGCTGAAAAACAGACCAACAAGGAACGGCTCAAGGACATCACCGACAGCATCGAGACGGGCATAAAGGAGCTGTTTGAGAGCGACAAATACAGGCAGTACCTTGCCACCATGAGCCGCTTTCACAAGTACAGCGTCAACAACACCATGCTCATCTATATGCAGCGCCCCGACGCCACCCATGTGGCGGGCTTCAACAAATGGCGCGATCAGTTTGGAAGAAGCGTCAAAAAGGGCGAAAAGGGCATTAAGATCATCGCCCCCACGCCCTTCAAGAAGAAAATCGAGCAGCAGAAGTTAGACCCCGACACCAAGCTCCCCCTGCGGGACGAGAACGGCGATATTATCACGGAGGAAAAGACGGTGCAGATTCCCATGTACAAGCCCGTGGTGGTGTTCGACGTGCAGCAGACCGCAGGCAAGCCCCTGCCGGAGCTGGCGGCGAACCTTACGGGGGACGTGCAGAATTACGAGGTGTTCATGGAGGCTCTGCGCCGCAGCGCGCCCGTCCCCATCTTCTTTGAGAAGCTGGCGGAGAATATGGACGGTTACTTCTCCGTGGACAAACAGCGCATTGTCCTCAGAGAAGGCATGAGCGAGGTACAGACGGTCTGCGCCGCCGTCCATGAGATCGCCCACTCCAAGCTCCACAATAAGGACGAAATCGGAGAAAAATATCAGGAGGTCGAGCTGTTCGGCAAGCCCGCGCTGTTCTCCAACGGGCGCATCGACCGGGATAAGCTGCCGGAGGGCTTGTATGCGTATGACCTGCGCGGCTCGGATGACGATCCGGGTATGCCGGTAACGCTTGAAAGCCATGTCACCGTCAATCACGCCGCCTCTGTCATCACAGCAGCGCCCATTGAGCTGCCGGAGCAGGGCTTTTTGTATCTGGGCGAGGACGGGCTGAACTTCACGGGCGGCGAGCAGACCGTGAAGGAGTTTTGGCACGCACAGTACCCGGAAAAGGCAAAGCTCTCCCGCGCCGCCGAGGAGATTCAGGCGGAGAGCATCTCCTTCGCCGTCTGCGCCTATTACGGCATTGAGACAGGCGAAAACAGCTTCGGGTATCTGGCGACCTGGGCAAAGGACAGGGAGCTGACCGAGCTTCGCGCATCGCTGGAGACCATCAACCGAACCTCATCCTCCCTGATTACGGATATCGACCGCCATTACGCGGAAATCTGCAAGGAGCGCGGGCTGGACAAGGAGACGGAGAGCCTTGCCGCCCAGCCGGTGCAGGAGATCGCCGTGCAGGAGCCGGAGCCGGTCACAGCGCCGGACAACGGCTGCGTCCCCGATCCTGCCATCTCTATTGAGAGCATGAACGCCTACGGCTACACCGATTCCAATATGCTGCCGCTGACAAAGGAGCGTGCGCTGGAGCTCATGGAACGGGATGTAAGCGTGTATATGCTTCACACCGACAACACCGAGGCCATGGCCTTCGATGCAGAGGAAGTCCGCAGCTTTGACGGTATCTTCGGCGTGGAAGCCTCCGAATGGGAGACGGTCAAAGACCGTTTCGCACCGCCGGACTATGAAAAGGCGTTCCTCGATAATCCCGCCGACAGCTTTATAATCTATCAGCTTCGGGATAATGATAATACGGCGCAGCTCCGCTTTATGAACGCCGAGTATCTGGAGAAGAAGGGGCTTTCCATTGAAAAGGGAAATTACGCTGCCGTCTATGCGGGAAACCTTGACCGCAGGGGCGATACGCAGGACAGGTTGAACGAGCTGTATGAGACCTTCAACCTCCGCCGCCCGGAGGATTTTCGCGGCCACAGCCTGTCCGTCAGCGACATCGTAGCGCTGAAGCAGAATGGCGTGGTATCCTGTCATTACGTCGATTCCTGGGGCTTCAAGGAGCTGCCGGGCTTTCTCAAGCCGGAAAACTATCTAAAAAACGCGGAGATGGCCATGGAGGATGATTACGGTATGATCGACGGTATCATCAACAATGGCCCGCGCAAAACAGTCGCGGAGCTGGAGGAACAGTCTAAGACCGGCACGCCCATTTCTCTTCTGGAGCTGGCACAGGCCGTTCAGCGTGAAGACGAGGAAAAGCACCGTGCCCAGCAGCCGGTGCGCAGAGAAAAATCCGGCGAAAAGCCCTCCATCCTTGCGAAGCTGAAAACGCCGTCCGTAGCCGACACCAAATCTGTGAAGAGCGCCCCGAAACGGAGCGCGGAAAGGGAGCTGTGACATGAGCAACTTTACATTTGACGAGATCAACCTGATGTGCATCTACAATACCGGCACCCGCGCCGGTCTGATGCAGGCGCTGACCGACATGCGCGGACAGTTGGAACCCGATGAAGCCGAGCTGCTGGAGCTGACCGACAGTGCTCTTCGCAAGCTGGGCCGCATCACCGATGAGCAGTTTGCGGAGCTGGAGCTAGTGCCGGACTTTGACTGAACAGCAAATGCAGAGAGACGGTTCCATTCGGAGCCGTCTCTCTGCTGGCTCTATCGGTGTTGCAGCGAACCTAAAGGAAAATGCAAGGATTCAGGCAGCAAAATATTGGACATTTTTTCGCATCTTTCAAAATCCCCTTGCGTTCGCACTTGACCGTTGCTATAATATACTTGTATAACTCCCACGGAGTTTCGCTGGTATGAAGATACAACTCCGTGGAAATGCTACCTGTACGGAGGTGTTTGTATGGCAATCGTAAGCGATGAGCAGGTCATCAAGGTGCTGCGGCAGTATAATCCCTGGTGGCGCAATCCGCTGGCAATCAAAGAGGAAAACAAGCCGCAGAAAAGGCTTGCCTATTACGAAGCATTGAGAATGATTTCGCACAAAACGATTCGGCGGTTTGCCGTTTTATCCGGCGCAAGGCGTGTCGGCAAGACGACGATCATGTATCAGATGATGAACAGCCTGATCGACGAGGGCGTAAACCCCAAAAATATCCTGTATGTATCCTTCGACAATCCGATTGTAAAACTCGTCAATGTGGAGACAGTCCTTTCTATCTACGAATCCCTTTATCCCATAGAGGGAACAAGGTATATCTTCCTCGATGAAATTCAATATACGGAGCATTGGGAACTCTGGATGAAGGTCATCTACGACAGCCGGAAGGACATACGGCTTACAGCGACCGGCTCGGCCAGCCCGATATTGGAAAAAGGCTCGACCGACAGCGGGACGGGGCGATGGAGCATCCTGAAGATACCCACCATGTCGTTTTATGAGTATTGTCGTCTGCTGCAAATTGAAGAGCCGATTCTCCCGGACAATTTGCGGCTCACAAAGCTCGTAAAAATGAGTAAAGCGGAGTTGGGCGATCTGATGGATCGCTTTGCGCCGCTGGAAGTGCATTTCAACCGTTACCTTATGATCGGTGGCTTTCCTGAGCTTGTATTATCCGACGATGATATGTATGCACAGCGGATGCTGCGGGAAGATGTGGTGGATAAGGTTATCAAGCGTGATGTTCTGACACTTTTTAATATCCGAAGCCCGCTTCTGATGGAAAAACTGTTTTTGTATCTCTGTATGAACTCAACGGAAATTTTCAGCGTGACCACGGCGGCAAAGGAATTGGAAAATACCTCTGCCGCTACAATAGACAGCTATATCGAGGCGCTTGAAATGTCT
>ERZ824575.2894-NODE-2894-length-12682-cov-3.420686_pt1 | contig 12682 bp, 8 predicted proteins | sample MGYA00519470_ERZ824575 | MGnify/ENA primary metagenome ERZ824575 (study PRJEB31778, sample SAMEA3449170) | human gut metagenome | biome: human gut; feature: human-associated habitat; material: faeces | place: United Kingdom | collected 2010/2012 ...
GCTCCTGTCTTTGCTCTTCCTCACGGTTATTCTGATTATAATTTCGTGGTTCCTGAAATCTACGCTCATTGAAACGCGGCGCTCTTGGACGGTACTCCTGGCGCTCTCCGTTTTCACTGCGCTCTTCCCGGCGGACATACCGCGGTCTCTGGTACGGGCGCGCGGTGCCGTTTTCCGAGGTTTCCCGATTCTGGCACTCCATACCGTCCTCCCGCTTTTCCTGCGGTTCCTGATTCTGATCCTGTACAGTTTCCGTCTTTTTTTCCTCTTTTAGAACCGCCGGCTCTTCCATGTTTTTCTGGTTTTCTTTCTGATCTTCTTCCAGCATCCGCTCAATCAGCGCTTCTTTCCGCAGGGTGGAAATCCCCTTCATGTTTCTGGATTTTGCCAGCGCTTTCAGCGTGCTCAAAGGCAATGACTCATACTTTTCTCTTGTCATACCATTTTTCCTCTATCTATTCTCTATTTGATTTTCGGTTCTGTTTGGAGTTTTTAAGATATTTGATGCGCGAATATTTTTGCTGCAATTATTTAGAATCTGATTTTTATCATTTTACTGCTGTGGATTTTTCGTTACTGTTCACTCAGCAGTGAAACACTTGCTGTTTCGCTGCGTAAGAAAGTGATTCAGGTGTGAGCAGCCCTCCTTTTGCGAAGCAAAACTTTAAATGAGGGTTGCGAAGGTTACAGTTCGCTGGGTACCAGTGAACTGTAACTAAAATCATAGAATAGTATTAGAATGAAATAGGAAATTACTGGTATTTCAGCGGATACAGTAGTAATATATCATATAGAAACACTTGCTGCAACGACGAAAATACAGCAGAAATAAGAGCGAAAGAGGAAAAGAAAAAATGTCAAAATGGTTAGATAACGCAGTATTTTATGAGATTTACCCGCAGTCCTTCAACGACACCAACGCCGACGGAATCGGAGATTTCCAGGGTATCATTGAAAAATTAGACTACATCAAGGAACTGGGCTGCAACGCTATCTGGATCAACCCGTGCTTCCTGTCCCCATTCGGTGATGCAGGATACGATGTCGCAGATTACTGCCGCGTTGCACCGCGCTACGGAACGAATGAGGATCTGAAGAGAGTTTTCGAAGAGGCACACAAACGTGACATGCACGTTCTGCTCGACCTGGTTCCGGGCCATACATCTGTTGAGCATCCATGGTTCAAAGAATCCATGAAAGCAGACCGCAATGAATTTACAGACCGCTACGTATGGACCAATAACGTATGGGAAGCACCGGAAGGAATGGGAAGCCTGCGCGGCATTTCCGAGCGTGACGGCGCCTGCGCCATCAACTTCTTCTCCAACCAGCCGGCCCTGAACTACGGCTTTTATCAGCCGGATCCGGAAAAACTGTGGCAGCAGTCCTTTGATGATGAGGGACCGCAGGCAACGCTGGCAGCGATGGAAGATGTCATGAGATTCTGGCTGAACATGGGCTGCGACGGCTTCCGTGTCGATATGGCAGGCTCTCTGGTAAAGAACGATCTGGAAGGCAAAGGAACCATCCGCCTGTGGCAGCAGGTACGGAAATTCCTCGATGCAGAGTTCCCGGATGCAGCCATGGTATCCGAGTGGGGCGAGCCGGACAAATCCTTACAGGGCGGCTTCCACATGGACTTCCTGCTTCACTTTGGACCGTCCCATTACAACGATCTGTTCCGCTGCGATGAGCCATTCTTCTCCAAACGCGGAAAAGGAGATATCTCTGAGTTTGTAGAGACCTACAAAACCAACTACAATAAGACCGCACAGAAAGGCCTGATCTGCATCCCGTCCGGAAACCATGATATGGACCGTCTGGCACGCCGTCTGCAGGGGGATGAGCTGAAAATTGCTTTCGCTTTCCTTCTTTCCATGCCAGGTGCGCCGTTCATCTACTACGGTGATGAAATTGGTATGCGCTACGTCGAAGGCCTGAAATCCGTTGAGGGCGGATACAACCGCACCGGTTCCCGTTCTCCGATGCAGTGGGATGACAGCACCAACGCAGGATTCTCCAGCGCACCGGCCAGCGACCTCTACATCACCATGGACCCGGGCAAAGACCGTCCGACCGCCAAAGCACAGATGGCCGATCCGGATTCCCTGTACCACGAAGTTAAAAAACTCATCCAGATCCGCCAGAGCAGCAAAGCACTCTTAAGCCGCGGAACCATCGAGTTCGTTTATGCAGAGAAAAACCAGTATCCGCTGGCATACGTCCGTGAGGCTGAGGGTGAAAAAGTCCTCGTCATCATCAACCCATCCGACAAAGAGCAGTCCTTCCCATACAGTGCAGAGCTGAAGGATGACCTCTACACGATCGGAGGAAAAGCAGAATCCAAAGACGGAACCATCACCATCCCGGCACAGTCCGCAGGATTCTATCATATCTGATCGAAAATAAAAATGACAGGGAGATCCAATCGAATTTTTTCGGAGGATCTCCCTGTTTTTAAATATGATACAATCTCAGCTCATGCAATGCCCTGGTCGCTGCAATATACTGCGCCTGCATCATCATCTCCCGTTTCTCGTCCTTTGGGAAAATCGAGAACACCTGATCAAACTCCAGCCCTTTCGCCAGATAAAATGTGGTAACCGTCAGTCCTTTCTTAAAACTGGAGCTGTCACGGTTCAGCCAAGAAAGCCGCTTCTCACAGTCAAAATCTTTTTCCGCCAGAATCTCCCGTAAAATCAAATAAGCCCGTTCCGCCGTCTTCTCATCCGGTACAATCACCGCCGCCGTCTCATACGTTTTCTCCTCTGGAAACAGCGTATCCACTGCCTCCCGCAGAGCCGCCTCAAGATCCGTGACATCCCGTTCCAACACCGGCATTCCGTGCCGTTCAAACAGCTCCAGATCCGTCACGCCAATGAGATTTGCCGCATACGACGCAATTTCCACCGTATTCCGGTAACTCTTCCGCATCTCAATCCGCCGCAGATCCTTCCCGAAAATCCCCGGTAAAAACTGCAGTACATCCTGCTGCTGATCCGCCATCGTCTGCGCCCGGTCGCCGAGAATCGTCATCTTACAGGAAAATATCCGCCGGATAATCAGATACTGGAGCCGCGAATAATCCTGCATTTCATCAATCACCAGATGCTTAATATTCGACCGCTCCGCCTGCCGCGACAGGCGGTACTTCAGATACAGGACCGGATACACATCCTCATACCGCAGTTTCCGCTTCTCCAACGGCCGCCGCGGCAGCGTCTGATATCCCTCTTTCTTCAGAAAACGATTGTAGAGAACATAAAAATCCATCGTCTCATACATCTTCCGGAATTTTTCGATGAGCGGAATCCGCTCCTCCTCCGGCAGATCCCGGTTCAGCAGCGTCTCGATCTCGTCAATAAACGTCTCCGCCACCGCATCCATCCGCGAGAGCAGCGGAATATCCGCAAACTTGTCATAAAACAGCGTAATAATCTCCGATTCTGACTTCACAAACGACTTATACGAAACGTCTGAGAAATTCATCAGCTCGTCCTCAAGCTCCAGCGCAAATCCCTCCATCTGGTCCACAAACGCCTGTGACTGTTTTAAAGCAAACCGTTCTGCGGCTTTTGGATCCCGCATCTCCCGCTCAATCTGATCACAGCGATCCTCACAGTCCGCCGCCGTGTCCTGTAATTTGCGGTAAGCAAAGAGATCAAAACTCATCTCCTGAATATTCTCCTCACCGAGCTCCGGCAGAATATGTGAAATATAATCCGAAAATACCCCGTTCGGCGATAAAATCAGAATATTCGAAGACTTCAGATTCTGTCTGTCATGATACAAAAGGTAGGCAATCCGATGCAGCGCCACCGATGTCTTGCCGCTTCCCGCCGCTCCCTGAATTACCAGAATCCGGTCCTTTGTATTGCGGATGATCGCATTCTGTTCCTTCTGAATTGTGCGGATAATATTCTTCAGCTGTACCTCGCCGTTGCTGCCAAGCTCCGCCTTTAAAATATCATCATCAATTTTCACATCACTCTCAAATCCGTAAATCATCTTTCCATCCCGGATCTTATACTGCCACTTGGAACAGATTTCCCCTGTCATCTCGCCGCCCGGCGCCAGATAGGAAGCCGGCCCGCGGTCAAAATCGTAGAAAAGACCGCTGACCGGGCTTCTCCAGTCGTAAATCAGCGGCAGCTCGCCCGGCCGCTCCGCAAAATTGCCGATGCCGATATAGAAAATTTCCGGCTCATCATCCCCGTCATAGCGGAAATCCACACGCCCGAAGAACGGAGAATCCAGCATTTTCCGGAAGCGGCTCCGCAGAAGAAGCTGCTCCTGATTCGCATTCACCTGATGCAGCAGTGCCTGCTGATTGTCGTAATCCTCATATCCGTACTGGTCCATCTCGGTATAGTTCTGCCAGTAATAATCGTGCATATTTTCAATCTCTTTCTGTCCGTCCAGCAGAGACTGGCTGATCTCGGCAAGACGCGCCTGCAGCTTTTCCAGCACAAAAGAAAGATATTCCTGTCCGTTTTTCTGGTCTGTCATAAAAGGAAACCTCCTCTTAAAAATATAATGTCGAGTGCCGGAAAACCCGGCTGATCTTATCAGTATAGCAGACAGGCACGTTTCCTGCAATTCAAACATAAAATAAAGAAAAATCCCCTTTGAGGTGCCGCTTTTCTTGGAACCCTTTTTAAAACCACTGTCTGCACAGGAAGAAAAAAGCTGTCTGGATGCGTATCAGAGGGGCGATACAAAAGCCAGAGACATTCTGGTCGAGCGGAATCTGCGCCTGGTCGCGCACGTTGTGAAAAAGTATCAGGGCCTGCCCGATGATCTCGACGATCTGATTTCCATTGGAACGATCGGCCTCATCAAGGCGGTGATGACATATGATTCGAAAAAAGGAAACCGGCTGGCCGCATACGCCGCCCGCTGTATTGATAATGAGCTGCTGATGTATCTTCGGAGCAAAAAGAAAACGGCACGGGAGATTTCCCTCTACGAGCCGATCGGAACCGACAAGGAGGGAAATGAGATCCATCTGCTCGACATCGTGGAGGGCGGCGGGGAGGATATCGCGGAACAGTACAACCGGAAAGAGGACGCGGTGCGGCTGTACTGTTATCTGGATTCGGAATTAAAAGAGCAGGAAAAACAGGTGCTTCTTCTCCGGTATGGCCTTGGCGGAAAAGCAGAATACACACAGAAACAGGTCGCTGCCCGGCTCGGCATCAGCCGTTCGTACGTGTCGCGGATCGAGAAGAATGCAATTGAAAAGTTGCGGTTACGGTTTGCCGCTTCGTAAATGCTTGACATTTCAAACGGACTGCTTCTATAATAAAGGGTAAGGAAATCAGGTGCAGAAAAGGTTTCCTTATCCTTACTTTTTCGAACAAAAATCAAAGATAATATCTTCCCGGTGTTCTTGCCGGACATTTTCCCAAAATGAAAAATAAATAGGAACTATACGACCTGCTACTGAAAGAAAAGGAGGTTTTCTTTGTATTGCAGTGTATTATCAGCCACCGTCTCGGGCATGGAGATGATTCCGGTGCAGGTGGAGGCGGATGTCAGTGACGGCATGCCGCAGTTTACGATGGTCGGCTACGTGAGTGCCCAGGTAAAGGAGGCGCAGGACCGCGTGCGGACAGCCCTCAAAAACATGGGAATTTCCCTGCCGCCGAAACGAATTACGATTAATTTATCCCCGGCGGACGTCCGAAAAGAAGGATCGCGTTTCGATCTTCCGATTGCAGCGGGCGTTCTGATGACGCTCGGCCGGATTCCGCCCGGGTCACTCCGGAAAACGATGGTGCTCGGCGAACTCGGCCTTGACGGCCATGTGCAGGAGATCAGCGGTGTATTTCCGGCAGCGGCGAAGGCGCGGGAGCTTGGATGCACAACGCTTCTTGTTCCAGCCGGAAATGCCGCGGAAGGGGGTCTGGTCGGCGGGCTTCACGTCGTTGGAATCCAGAATTTACAGGAGCTTTTGAACTACTGCTGTGAAGGGAAAATGCCGTCGCTTCCGTCTATAGAAAATCAAAAGAAGGAGGACGGAAAAGAGCCGGACTTTTCCGAAGTGCAGGGCCAGACGGCGGCGCGGCGGGCGGCGCTCATCGCTGCGGCCGGATTTCACAATCTGCTGATGCTGGGGCCGCCGGGCAGCGGAAAATCCATGATCGCAAGGCGGATTCCGACGATCATGCCTCCGATGTCTGAGGAGGAGCAGATGGAAGTAACGCGGATCTACAGCATCGCCGGAATGCTTGCCAAAGGAGAGGGTGTCCGCCGGGAGCGGCCCTTCCGTGCTCCGCATCACACGATATCGCCGCAGGCTCTTGCAGGCGGCGGAAAACAGCCGTCCCCGGGCGAAATTACGCTGGCACACCGCGGCGTTCTCTTCCTTGATGAACTCCCGGAGATGACGCGCACAACCATTGAGATCCTGCGCCAGCCGCTCGAGGAGCACCGGATTGTGATTTCCCGTGTCAGCGGAAACTATGTGTTCCCGGCGTCATTTCTGATGGTGGCGGCAATGAACCCCTGCCCCTGCGGCTTTTACCCCGACTTATCGCGCTGTACCTGCGCACCCGGCGACATCAGCCGGTATCTCTCGAGAGTCAGCCAGCCGTTCCTCGACCGCATGGATCTCTGCGTGCAGGTGGAAGCACTTTCCTACGAGGATCTGCACGGTGAGGAGCGGTGCGAATCCTCGGCCAAGATGCGGGAAAAAGCGACGGCAGCGGCGGAAATTCAGGCGGCGCGCTACCGGCAGGAGTCGATTCATTTCAATAGCGAACTGAAAGCAGGCCAGATCGAGAAATACTGTATTCTGGAAAAGGCAGCGGAAGAGCTTTTAGAGGATGCCTTCCGCCGCCTGCGCCTCAGCGCGCGTTCCTACCACGGGATTATCCGCACCGCGCGGACAATTGCGGATCTGGACGGGGCGGTCAAAATCGGCGTGCCGCATATCAGCGAGGCGATCTGCTTTCGGAGCGCCGACAAAAGTATATGGAGGATCTGACGTATGGCGATGGAAATCTTTACAGTCGGCCGCGGGCAGGAGGGCTATCCGGAGCGGCTTATGCCGTTCGCGGACATGCCGTCCCGCCTTTTCGTGCGGGGCGCGCTGCCGGCGGATGAGCAGAAAACAGCGGCGATTGTGGGCGCGCGGATATGTACGGCGTACGGAAAGAGCCAGGCGGCCTTTTTCGCGCAGGTGCTGGCGGCAAACGGCGTGGCGGTGATCAGCGGACTGGCGTGCGGAATCGACGCGGCGGCGCACGAGGGGGCACTGCGTGGAAAGGGAAAGACGTTTGCCGTGCTTGGCTGCGGCGTGGATATCTGCTATCCGAAACAGAATTACCCGCTGATGCGGCGGATGCTGGAAAACGGAGGCGGTGTCTTAAGCGAATTTCCGCCGGGCGCAGAGCCGCTTCCGTGGCATTTCCCGATCCGCAACCGCGTGATCAGTGCGCTGGCAGATGTCGTTCTGGTAATTGAGGCAAAAGAGAAGAGCGGCTCGCTCATTACGGCGGACTACGCGCTGGAGCAGGGAAAAACGGTATTTGCCCTGCCCGGACGGACAACGGATGCGACAAGCCGCGGCTGCAACCGCCTGATCGCGCAGGGAGCGGAAATTGCGATTTCACCCGAAACGATTCTCGAGGAGCTGGGCGTGAAAAAGGCCGGGACAAAAAGAGCCGCACCGCGTCCGCGCTATGGAAAAGAGGCGGAAATGGTTCTGAAAACACTCGCGGCAGAACCGCAGAATCTTGCACAGCTTGCCGGCAGCACCGGAATCCCGCTGCAGGAGCTGACCGGCATTCTGCTGGCACTCGAAATTGACGGCGTTATTGCGGAAAATCCGCCGGGCGTGTACATGGCGTTATCGTAAAAGGGACGAGGAAAAGAAAGGTTTTGTGATATTCCGCCCGGTGCACAATTATAATAGAAGAAAAAGAAAAAAGGGGGCTCTTCTGCGCCGCGTGCATGTCTGAAAAAGGAAAAAGAAAAGAAAAAAATCAGGAAAAATCGTTAAAAAATAGAAAAAATCCTGTTATTTTGTCGGGAAACATCGAAAAATGGTACATTTTAAAAATGGAAAACACTTGCAAGAAAAAACTTTTTGGTGTATAGTCAGTGGAAGTTACGACTAATTTAGGAATTATTCTGGAATTTGTAATGATGCAGAACTATGCGATATGAAAAACGCAATATAGATCTGGACAGTTATAAAAATATGTATTCAGGAGGCATCAGAGGTGGCAAAATATCTTGTAATAGTGGAATCACCGGCAAAAGTCAAGACGGTGAAAAAGTATCTCGGGGCAAATTACGAAGTTGCAGCATCTATGGGCCATGTGCGCGATCTGCCGAAAAGCCGGCTTGGAATTGATGTAGAACATGACTTTGAACCAAAATATATCACCATCCGCGGAAAAGGAGAGCTTCTGGCATCTCTTCGAAAAGCCGCAAAAAAAGCAGATAAAGTTTATCTCGCAACTGACCCTGACCGCGAGGGAGAGGCAATTTCCTGGCATCTGTCGATTGCGCTGAATCTCGATGAGAACAAGATGCGCCGCATCACCTTCAACGAGATCACAAAATCAGCAGTCAAAGCGTCGATCAAACAGGCACGCGACATCGATATGAACCTGGTGGACGAGCAGCAGGCGCGCCGCTGCCTCGACCGTATGGTAGGTTATGAAATCAGTCCATTGTTATGGAAGAAAATCAAACGCGGACTTTCCGCCGGCCGTGTGCAGTCCGTTGCACTGCGCATCATCGGCGACCGCGAGGATGAGATCAATGCGTTCATTCCGAAAGAATACTGGACACTGGAAGCAGATCTGAAAATTCCGGGCGAGAAGAAACCGCTCGTCGCAAAATTCCACGGAAAAGGCAGTGAAAAGATGGCGGTCGAGACGAAAGAGCAGCTCGATGAAATCTTAAAGGGACTGGAAAATGAGACCTTTACCGTATCCGAAGTGAAAAAAGGAGAGCGTTCCAAGAAAGCGCCGCTTCCGTTCACCACGAGTACCCTGCAGCAGGAAGCATCGAAGGTGCTGAACTTCTCCACGCAGAAGACGATGCGTCTGGCGCAGCAGCTCTACGAGGGCGTGGAAGTAAAGGGAAAGGGAACGATCGCTCTGATTTCCTATCTGCGTACCGATTCTACACGAATCAGCGAGGAGGCCGATGCGGCAGCACGTTCCTTTATCCAGGAGCAGTACGGCACAAAATATACCGCAAGCGGGGACACGACGGAGAATAAAAACAGCAAGGCACAGGATGCGCACGAGGCCATCCGTCCGACCGATGTGACGAATACACCGGTAATGGTAAAAGAATCCCTGCCAAGAGATCTGTTCCGCCTGTATCAGCTGATCTGGAAACGCTTTGTGGCAAGCCGCATGCAGCCAGCCGTCTATGAGACAATTTCCGCACGGATCAATGCAGGAGAGTATCTCTTTACAGCAGCTTCCTCCCGTCTGGCATTTGATGGTTTCATGTCCGTTTACACCGATCCGGATGAGGAAAAGAAAGAGAAAAACGCCGCTGTCCGGAGCCTGGAGGCAGGAACGGAGCTGGCACTGGAAAAGATGGATCCGCAGCAGCACTTCACACAGCCGCCGGCACACTACACCGAGGCATCCCTTGTCAAAACACTTGAGGAACTCGGCATCGGCCGTCCAAGTACGTATGCGCCGACCATCACAACGATCATCAACCGCCGTTACGTGGCAAAGGAGAACAAGAACCTCTATATGACAGAGCTCGGCGAGGTGGTCAACAACATGATGAAAGAGGCATTCCCGAGCATCGTGGATGTCAACTTTACGGCAACGATGGAAGCTTTGCTCGACAGGGTTGGAGATGGAAGTGTTCCGTGGAAGACAGTAGTCGAGAACTTCTGGCCGGATCTCTATGAGGCGGTCACAGAGGCAGAAAAGAACCTCGAAGAAGTTAAGGTAGAGGATGAGGTGACAGATGTCATCTGCGAGAACTGCGGCCGCAACATGGTGGTCAAATACGGCCCGCACGGAAAATTCCTCGCCTGCCCGGGATTCCCGGACTGCAAGAACACGAAGCCGTATCTGGAAAAGATCGGTGTTCCGTGTCCGAAGTGCGGAAAAGAAGTGATCCTGCGCAAGACGAAAAAAGGACGGAAATATTATGGATGCGAAAACAATCCGGAATGCGATTTCATGTCCTGGCAGAAACCGTCTGCCAAGAAATGCCCGCAGTGCGGCGGCTATATGCTGGAAAAAGGCAATAAGCTGGTCTGCGCGGACGAGCAGTGCGGCTATGTAGAAGCACGCGAAAAGAAAGACGAAGACTGAGAATGACAAAGCGGTCTGTACTGGTGAAAAACTGGTGCAGGCCGTTTTTTTGCTTATCGCGGCGGAAAAACAGGAAGATCCGAAAAAATTTAGCATGAATTTTTATAAAATTTATAGTTTTCTGAAAAATATATTGATTTCCGGAAAACTACATGATAGAATGAGCTTAGTTTTAAGGGTTGTCTGAAAAAGGCATCAGTGTGCATTTTTTTCGGCGGATACGCCAAAAAATGCAGAAAATAAAGAAAGGAGAAGAACATGAGCGTACAACTGCTGGATAAAACCAGAAAAATCAACAAACTGCTTCATAACAATCACTCCACGAAGGTCGTGTTCAACGATATCTGTGAAGTCCTGATGGAAACGTTAAGTTCCAATATCCTGGTGATCAGTAAAAAAGGAAAAGTGCTGGGCATCAGCCTTTGCCCGGGCGTGGAAGAAATTACGGAGCTGATCGAGGATAAGGTGGGCGGTTATGTCGATGCCGCATTAAACGAGCGTCTCCTCGGCGTACTCTCCACAAAAGAGAACGTCAATTTACAGACCCTCGGCTTTGAGCGGCCTGGTGTAGAGCGCTACACCGCAATTATCTGCCCGATCGAGATCGCCGGAGAACGCCTTGGTACCGTATTTATGTACCGCTGCACCCCGCAGTACGATATCGACGATATCATCGTCAGTGAGTACGGCACAACCGTTGTCGGACTGGAAATGATGCGTTCCGTCAACGAGGAAAATGTGGAGGAAAACCGCAAGGTTCAGGTGGTTAAATCCGCATTCAACACGCTGTCCTTCTCCGAACTGGAAGCCATCATCCATATCTTTGATGAACTGAACGGGGATGAGGGCATTCTGGTTGCAAGCAAAATTGCAGACCGCGTCGGCATCACAAGATCCGTCATCGTAAATGCCCTCCGCAAATTCGAGAGCGCAGGCGTCATCGAGTCCCGTTCCAGCGGTATGAAGGGAACGTATATCAAGGTATTAAATGATTATATCTTTGATGAACTCGACGAGATCAAAGCAAGAAAGAACCTGAAAGGAAAGGGCGATGCCCATCCGGACGAGGCGAAAAAATAAAAAAGTGGAATGTAGAAAAGAATCGGAGCCGTTTAAGAATGGCGCCGTTTCTTTTTGTGCAAAAAGCATTCGGGGAGCGGAAAAAAATGGTATCATTCCCGTTTTTAGGAATAAACTATAATTAGATTCTAAAGAGAGTATAAAATATGAAAAAATTGCCAAAATAAGAAAAAACGAGGAAATAAGAGAAATTAAGAGTTATTACGAGAGAAAAAAAGAGAATTACAAAATTCATGCATTTGCGAAATGAGGTGGAAAACACTATAGTAAGAACCATCAAGTAGCACTCGAATGAACTGAGTGCTAATAAATAAAACTGAATGAAATCTTGAAGGAGGAAACATAAATGAAGTTAGTACCTTTAGGTGACAGAGTTGTATTAAAAGAGTTAAAAGCAGAGGAAACCACAAAATCCGGTATCGTACTTCCGGGACAGGCACAGGAGAAACCGCAGCAGGCTGAGGTTATCGCAGTAGGACCTGGAAAAGTAGAAGACGGCAAAGAAGTAAAAATGGAAGTTGCAGTCGGAGATCAGGTAATCTATTCCAAATATGCAGGAACCAACGTCAAACTGGAAGATGAAGAGTACATCATCGTAAAACAGGATGACATTCTGGCAGTTGTAAAATAAAGAATAATCAAGTAAAAATCAGGAGGCATGACAATCATGGCAAAAGAGATTAAATATGGAGCAGAGGCAAGAAACGCTCTTCAGAATGGTGTAAACCAGCTTGCAGATACCGTACGTGTAACCCTTGGACCGAAAGGAAGAAACGTTGTTCTGGACAAACAGTACGGCGCTCCGCTCATCACAAACGATGGTGTTACCATTGCAAAAGAGATCGAGCTGGCAGACGGCTTTGAAAACATGGGCGCACAGCTCATCAAAGAAGTTGCTGCAAAGACCAACGACGTAGCAGGTGATGGTACCACAACCGCAACCGTTCTGGCACAGGCTATGGTAAACGAAGGAATGAAAAACCTGGCAGCAGGTGCGAACCCGATCGTTCTTCGTAAGGGAATGAAGAAAGCAACCGATAAAGCTGTTCAGATCCTTGCAGAGATGAGCCAGCCGGTAGCAGGCAAAGAGCAGATTGCAAAAGTTGCAGCTGTTTCTTCCGGAAGCGAAGAAGTAGGCCAGATGGTAGCTGACGCTATGGAAAAAGTTTCCAAAGACGGCGTTATCACCATCGAGGAGTCCAAGACCATGCAGAACGAGCTGGAGCTGGTAGAAGGTATGCAGTTCGACCGTGGCTATATCTCGGCCTACTTCATCACCGATACCGAGA
>ERZ824575.2898-NODE-2898-length-12674-cov-7.253110_pt1 | contig 12674 bp, 7 predicted proteins | sample MGYA00519470_ERZ824575 | MGnify/ENA primary metagenome ERZ824575 (study PRJEB31778, sample SAMEA3449170) | human gut metagenome | biome: human gut; feature: human-associated habitat; material: faeces | place: United Kingdom | collected 2010/2012 ...
TGATCTCCTATCTGGCTACCTACGCCCGCGTCAACGAGTACGGCTTTATCGAGGCGCCCTACCGCGCCGTGGATCACGAGACGGGTCACGTCTCCGACGACATCACCTACATGACCGCCGATGTGGAGGATCAGTATGTGGTGGGTCAGGCCGCGGAGCCGGTGGACAAGAACGGCTGCCTGACCAACGAGCGTATCACCTGCCGCCACCGCGACGAGATCGTGGAGGTCCCCCGCAGCGGTGTGGACTACATCGATGTCTCTCCCCGCATGATGGTGTCCATCGCCACGGGCATGATCCCCTTCCTGCCCAACGACGACGCCAACCGCGCGCTGATGGGCGCCAACATGCAGCGTCAGGCCGTGCCGCTGCTGAAGCCGGAGGCCCCCATCGTGGGTACCGGCATGGAGCACAAGATCTGCCTGGACTCCGAGGTGGCCGTGCTGGCCGAGGGCGACGGTGTCGTCACCAAGGTGGATGCCACCAACGTCTCCGTCAAGTATGACAGCGGCGAGACGAAGGACTATAAGCTCATCAAGTTCCTGCGCTCCAACCACGGCACCTGTATCAATCAGAAGCCTATCGTCTCTGTGGGCGAGCGTGTCCACGGCGGCGACGATCCCACCGTCCTGGCCGACGGTCCCGCCACCGATCAGGGCGAGATCGCCCTGGGCCGCAACATCCTGGTGGGCTTCATGACCTGGGAGGGCTACAACTACGAGGATGCCGTCCTGCTGAACGAGCGCCTTGTCAAGGAGGACGTCTACACCTCCATTCATATCGAGGAATACGAGATCGATGCCCGCGATACCAAGCTGGGGCCGGAGGAGATCACCCGCGACATTTCCAACGTGGGCGAGGACGCCCTGAAGGATCTGGATGAGCGCGGTATCATCCGCATCGGCGCCGAGGTCCACGCCGGCGACATCTTGGTGGGCAAGGTCACGCCCAAGGGCGAGACGGATCTGACCGCCGAGGAGCGCCTGCTGCGCGCCATTTTCGGCGAGAAGGCCCGCGAGGTCCGCGACACCTCTCTGAAGGTGCCCCACGGCGAAAGCGGCATCGTGGTGGACGCCAAGGTGTTCACCCGCGAGAACGGCGATGAGCTGAGCCCGGGCGTCAACGAGGTCGTCCGTGTCTACATCGCCCAGCGCCGCAAGATCCAGGTGGGCGACAAGATGGCCGGCCGTCACGGCAACAAGGGCGTCGTTTCCCGTGTGCTGCCCCAGGAGGATATGCCCTTCCTGCCCGATGGTACCCCGCTGGATATCGTGCTGAACCCCCTGGGCGTGCCCAGCCGTATGAATATCGGTCAGGTGCTGGAGGTCCATCTGGGCTACGCGGCCAAGACTCTGGGTTGGAAGGTGGCTACTCCCATCTTCGACGGCGCCACCGACAAGGACATTGCGGAGGCGCTGGAGCTGGCCGGCCTGGATCCCGAGGGCAAGAGCTGGCTGTACGACGGCCGTACCGGCGAGCGCTTTGACAACAAGGTCACCGTGGGCTATGTCTACTTCCTGAAGCTGCACCATCTGGTGGATGATAAGATCCACGCCCGTTCCACCGGCCCCTACTCTCTGGTCACCCAGCAGCCTCTGGGCGGCAAGGCTCAGTTCGGCGGCCAGCGCTTCGGCGAAATGGAAGTGTGGGCCCTGGAGGCTTACGGCGCTGCTTATACCCTGCAGGAGATCCTGACCGTCAAGTCCGACGACGTTACCGGCCGTGTCCGCACCTACGAGTCCATCGTCAAGGGCCACAACGTGCCCACTCCCGGCGTGCCCGAATCCTTCAAGGTGCTGGTGAAGGAGCTGCAGTCCCTGTGCCTGGATATCCAGGTGCTGGATAAGGACGGCAACCAGATCGAGCTGAAGGACGATGAGGACGCCATGGACACCTTCAACCTGGCCCGTATGGATGCCGACAACGACCGGCAGAACCGCTATGCCGACGAGGATGAGCTGGCCGACGCAGGCTTCGATTACGTCAGTGACGAGGAAGTGGACGCTTCCTTTGATGACATTGACGACGATGATGAATTTTGAGAAAGAGGAGGAGCTGAACAATGAGTTACGCAACCTTTGACGCCATCAAGATCGGCATCGCTTCTCCGGAGATGATCCGCGAGTGGTCCTACGGCGAGGTCAAGAAGCCCGAGACCATCAACTACCGCACGCTGAAGCCGGAACGGGACGGCCTGTTCTGTGAGCGCATTTTCGGGCCCACCAAGGACTGGGAGTGCCACTGCGGCAAGTATAAGAAGATCCGCTACAAGGGCAAGATCTGCGACCGCTGCGGCGTGGAGGTCACCCGGGCCAAGGTGCGCCGTGAGCGCATGGGCCACATTGAGCTGGCCACCCCCGTCAGCCACATCTGGTATTTCAAGGGCATCCCCTCCCGCATGGGCCTGCTGCTGGATATCAGCCCCCGCATTCTGGAGAAGGTGCTGTACTTCGCCGCCTATATCGTTACCGATCCCGGCGAGACGCCCCTCATTAAGAACCAGATCCTGTCCGAGAAGGAATACCGCGATATGCGGGAGAAGTACGAGGACGATTTCGACGCCGGCATGGGCGCCGAGGCCGTGAAGAAGCTGCTGCAGCAGATCGATCTGGAGCAGCTGAGCGAGCAGCTCCACGCGGAGCTGAAGACCACCTCCGGCCAGAAGAAGGCCCGCATCGTCAAGCGTCTGGAGGTGGTGGATGCCTTCCGCCTGTCCGGCAACAAGCCGGAGTGGATGATCATTGACATTCTGCCGGTCATCCCGCCGGAGATCCGGCCCATGGTACAGCTGGACGGCGGCCGCTTCGCCACGTCCGACCTGAACGACCTGTACCGCCGTGTCATCAACCGCAACAACCGCCTGAAGCGCCTGATGGAGCTGAACGCCCCCGACATCATCGTCCGCAATGAGAAGCGCATGCTGCAGGAGGCGGTGGACGCCCTCATCGACAACGGCCGCCGCGGCCGCCCGGTGACCGGCCCCAACAACCGTGCACTCAAGTCCTTGAGCGATATGCTGAAGGGTAAGCAGGGCCGCTTCCGCCAGAACCTGCTGGGTAAGCGTGTAGACTATTCCGGCCGTTCCGTTATCGTGGTGGGCCCCGAGCTGAAGATGTACCAGTGCGGCCTGCCCAAGGAGATGGCGCTGGAGCTCTTTAAGCCCTTTGTAATGAAGCGTCTGGTAGATTTGAAGGTCGCTGAGAATATCCGCAAGGCCCGCAAAATGGTGGACCGTGGTTCCCCCAAGGAGGTTTGGGACGCGCTGGAGGTGGTCATCAAGGGCCACCCCGTGCTGATGAACCGAGCGCCTACCCTGCACCGTCTGGGTATCCAGGCATTCGAGCCCATTCTGGTGGAGGGCCGCGCCCTGAAGCTGCATCCGCTGGTTTGTACCGCATTCAATGCCGACTTCGACGGCGACCAGATGGCGGTGCATGTGCCGCTTTCCGCCGAGGCGCAGGCCGAGGCCCGCTTCCTGATGCTGGCGGCCAATAACCTGCTGAAGCTCTCTGACGGCCGGCCCGTGGCTGTGCCTTCTCAGGACATGGTGCTGGGTTCCTATTACCTGACCACCATCATCGATAAGGTGTACGCCACCGATGAGATCCGCAACCCCGGCGTGTTTACCTCCATTGCCGATTGGGAGAAGGCCTACGAGGCCAACCCACACGATGTGAAGATCTACCGCAGCCCCGATGAGGCGCTGATGGCCTATCAGACCGGGGTGCTGGATCTGCACGAGCCGATTCTGGTGCGTACCACCAAGACGCTGAACGGCAAGACCTATACCGGCAGCATCTATACCACCATCGGTATCAATATCTTCAATAATCCCATCCCGCAGGATCTGGGCTTTGTGGACCGCAGCATCCCCGGCAATGAGCTGATCCCTGAGGTCGGCTTCCAGGTGGGTAAGAAGCAGCTCTCCAAGATCATTGACAAGAGCATAAAGAAGCATGGCACCACCGATACCAGCGAGGTATTGGATGCCATCAAGAGCCAGGGCTATAAGTATTCCACCCGTGCTGCCCTTACCGTTGCCGTCTGCGATGCCACCATTCCCCCCAACAAGAAGGAGGTGCTGGCCGCTGCCGAAGAAAAGGTAGCCAAGGTCCGCAAGAAGTACGACCGCGGTTATATTTCCGAGGACGACCGTTACCAGCAGACCATTGCTATCTGGCGTGACGCCACCAACGAGGTAAAGGCCTCGCTGAAGGAGAACTTCGGTAAGCTGAACCCCATCTACATGATGGCGGATTCCGGCGCCCGTGGTTCGATGGACCAGATCAACCAGCTGGCCGGTATGCGCGGCAACATTGCCAATACCTCCGGTCAGACCATCGAGATCCCGATTCGTGCCAACTACCGTGAAGGCCTGAACATCTTGGAGTACTTCCAATCCAGCCGCGGCGCCCGTAAGGGTCTGGCCGATACCGCTCTGCGTACCGCGGACTCCGGCTATCTGACCCGCCGCTTGGTCGATGTATCTCAGGAAGTGATCATCCGTGAGGAGGACTGCGGCACCCACGAGGGCATTGATGTGGAGGCCATCACCGACGGCAACCGCGTCATCGAGGAGCTGGCCGAGCGTCTGACCGGCCGGTACCCCTGCGAGGATGTGGTGAACCCCAAGACCGGCGAGCTGCTGGCCAGCCGGGAGGAGATGATCACCTACAAGACCGCAGAGGAGATTGTCAACGCGGGCATTACCAGCCTGAAGATCCGCAGTGTCATCAACTGCCGTGCCAAGAACGGCGCCTGCAGCCGCTGCTACGGCGCTAACCTTTCCAATAACGCCCCTGTTGCCATCGGCGAGGCCGTGGGCATCATCGCGGCGCAGTCCATCGGTGAGCCGGGTACCCAGCTGACCATGAGAACCTTCCACACCGGCGGTATCGCCTCCGCCAGCGATATTACACAGGGTCTGCCCCGTGTAGAGGAGCTGTTTGAGGCCCGCAAGCCCAAGAGCGTGGCTGTTATCGCCCATAACGGCGGTTTGGTCAGCTTTGATAAGGACAACAAGGGCGTGGATGTGGTGAAGGTGGATGACCCGCAGACCGGCGACCACTTTGAGCATCAGATCGTATTCGGCAGCAAGGTGCGCGTTCATGAGGGCGACTTGATCGAAAAGGGCACTATGATCACGGAAGGCTCCGCCGACCCCAGCGAGGTACTGCTGGTGAACGGCGAGCTGTCGGTGCAGGAATACCTGATCCGCGAGGTTCAGATGGTTTACCGGACGCAGGGCGTAGATATCAATGATAAGCACATTGAAGTCATTGTCCGTCAGATGATGAAGAAGGTGCGCATTGAGGAGCCGGGCGATACCGACTATATCCGCGGCATGATGGCCGACCGCGCTGAGGTACTGCACCTCAACGAGCAGATCGACCGCGAGAACGCCGAGGACGGCGGCAGCCGCCAGAAAGCGACCTATACAGCCATTCTGCAGGGTATCACGAAGGCCTCCCTTGCCACCGATAGCTTTATGTCCGCAGCATCCTTCCAGGAGACCACTCGTGTACTGACCGAGGCGGCCATCAAGGGCAAGGTAGACCCGCTGCAGGGCCTGAAGGAGAATGTCATCATTGGTAAGCTGATCCCCGCCGGTACGGGCCTGGTGACCTACACCGAGGAGGAAAAGGCCGAGGAAGAAGCCGATGAGGCCAACCTGGAGGCGCTGATGGCAAGTACCAACGCCATAGTGATGTAAGCAAAAAGAAAAAGTCAAATTCCCCAAAACGGGACTGTAAAGTTGGTGAAAAATATCCAAATCACCGCTTGACAATCCCGGGGGGAATTTGGTAAAATATTTAACTGGGCGGGCATTGTTCCGCAAGCTGAATCCGTCATGCAAGCACAACCCGGAAATCCTCCGGGTTTGTGCCCATGAATAAATACTTTTTGATGAAAGGAGGACAACCATGCCAACCTTTAACCAACTGGTTCGCAAGGGCAGAGAAACCGTAGAGAAGAAGGCGACCGCGCCTGCACTGCTGAAGGGCTGGAATGCCAAGAAGCGTGTAATGACCGATCAAAATTCTCCCCAAAAGCGTGGTGTTTGCACCGCTATCCGTACCTCTACCCCCAAGAAGCCCAACTCCGCGCTGCGTAAAGTAGCAAGAGTACGGCTTTCCAACGGCATCGAGGCTACCGCTTACATTCCTGGTATCGGCCATAACCTGCAGGAGCACAGCGTAGTGCTGATCCGTGGCGGTCGTGTAAGGGACCTTCCCGGTGTTCGTTACCACATTATCCGTGGTACTTTGGATACCCAGGGCGTCCAGAACCGCAACCAGGCCCGTAGTAAGTACGGTGCCAAGCGGCCTAAGAAGGCTGGTGCCGCGAAGAAGTAATCACACCCGTAATAAGTGCCAAGAAAGATGGCTTTTTAACATAGCCTCTGGACTGGCCGACGGGAGTGGGGACTTACTTTCGAGTACCGAAGATCTCATTTTATTATGAAGGAGGGAAGCGAAGTGCCAAGAAGAGGTAATATCGCAAGACGCGACGTTCTGCCGGATCCGCTTTATAATTCCAAGCTGGTCACCCGTCTGATCAATAACATCATGCTGGATGGCAAAAAGGGCGTTGCACAGAAGATCGTCTACGGTGCATTTGACATCGTAAAGGAAAAGACCGGCAAGGACCCGCTGGAGGCTTTTGAGCAGGCGATGGAGAACATCATGCCCGTTCTGGAGATCAAGGCTCGCCGTGTCGGCGGCGCCACTTATCAGGTACCCATGGAGGTACGCCCTGAGCGTCGTCAGACCCTGGGTCTGCGTTGGCTGACCACCTATAGCCGCAACCGCAGCGAAAAGCTGATGGCTCAGAGACTGGCTGGCGAGATCATGGACGCTATGAACGGCCAGGGCGGCGCCTGCAAGAAGCGCGAGGATACCCACAAGATGGCCGAGGCCAACAAGGCTTTTGCCCATTTCAGATGGTAATTCCGGCGACTACTGCATTTTTACTGTTCTTTGCCCCTGTGGGCATGGAATTCGCAAACTTATTAGGAGGGCATTATGCCAAGAGATGTATCCTTAGAGAAAACGCGTAATATAGGCATCATGGCGCACATTGACGCCGGCAAAACCACCACCACCGAGCGTATCCTGTACTACACAGGCGTAAACTACAAGCTGGGTGAGACCCATGACGGCAGCGCCACCATGGACTGGATGGAGCAGGAGCAGGAGCGTGGTATCACCATCACCTCCGCGGCTACCACCTGCTATTGGAAAGGCAGCGAGAACCAGTTCCCCCAGACGCGCATCAACATCATCGACACCCCGGGCCACGTGGACTTCACCGTGGAAGTGGAACGTTCTCTGCGCGTGCTGGACGGCTCTGTTACCGTCATGTGCGCCAAGGGCGGCGTTGAGCCCCAGTCTGAGACTGTGTGGCGTCAGGCGGATCACTACCATGTTCCCCGGATGATCTACGTCAATAAGATGGACATCACCGGTGCGGATTTCTATCACGTTCTGGACATGGTGCACGACCGGCTGAAGGCCAATGCTGTACCCATTCAGCTCCCCATCGGGAAGGAGGATACCTTCCGCGGTATCATCGACCTGGTGGAGATGAATGCTGATATCTACTACGATCAGTTGGGCAAGGATGTCCGCGTTGAGCCGATCCCCGAGGATATGGCGGATCTGGCCGAGGAATACCGCGAGAAGCTGCTGGACGCCGTTTCCATGTTCGATGACGAGATCATGGAGATGTATCTGGAGGGCCAGGAGATCCCGTCCAAGAAGATCCGCACGGCCATCCGCAAGGCCACCTGCGCCGTGGAAATGGTGCCGGTCACCTGCGGCAGCTCTTACCGCAACAAGGGTGTGCAGAAGCTGCTGGACGCCATCGTGGACTATATGCCCGCTCCCACGGATGTGCCCGCTATCGTGGGTACCCACCCCAAGACCGACGAGGAAGAGGATCGCCGTCCCGGCGACGACGAGCCCTTTGCCGCGCTGGCCTTCAAGATCATGACCGACCCCTATGTGGGCCGTCTGACCTTCTTCCGCGTTTACTCCGGTAAGCTGACGGCCGGTTCCTCCGTGCTGAACGCCACCAAGGGCAAGCGTGAGCGCATGGGCCGCATTCTGCAGATGCACGCCAACCACCGCGAGGATATCGACACGGTGTATGCCGGCGATATCGCCGCCGTCGTGGGTCTGAAGAACACCACCACCGGCGATACCCTGTGCGATGAGAGTCATCCCATCATTCTGGAGTCCATGGAGTTCCCTGAGCCCGTGATCCGCGTGGCCATCGAGCCCAAGACCAAGGCCGGTGAGGAGAAGATGACCATCGCCCTGATGAAGCTGGCGGAGGAGGATCCCACCTTCCGCACCTACACCGACGAGGAGACGGGTCAGACCATCATCGCCGGTATGGGTGAGCTGCATCTGGAGATCATCGTGGACCGCCTGCTGCGCGAGTTCAAGGTGGAGGCCAACGTGGGCGCGCCCCAGGTGGCCTATAAGGAGACCATCCGCAAGGCCGTGGAGCAGGAGACCAAGTACTCCCGCCAGACCGGCGGTAAGGGCCAGTACGGTCACGTCAAGATCCGTGTGGAGCCCAACGAGTCCGGCAAGGGCTACGAGTTCGAGAACAAGGTCGTGGGCGGCGCCATCCCCAAGGAGTATATCCCCGCGGTGGATGCCGGTATCCGTGGTGCGATGCTGTCCGGTACCGTGGCCGGCTATCCCGTTGTGGATGTGAAGGTCACCCTGTACGACGGTTCCTATCATGAGGTCGACTCCTCTGAAATGGCGTTCAAGATCGCCGGTTCCATGGCTTTCAAGGAGGCCATGCGCAAGGCGGATCCCACGCTGCTGGAGCCCATCATGAAGGTGTGCGTCATCGTCCCCGACGAGTATATGGGCGACGTCATCGGCGACCTGAACAGCCGACGTGGCCAGATCCAGGGCTATGAGATGCGCTCCGGCGCACAGCAGATCGACGCGTTCGTGCCTCTGGCCGAGATGTTCGGCTACGCCACCGACCTGCGCTCCCGTACCCAGGGCCGCGGCCAGTACACCATGGAGCCCAGCCACTATATCGAGCTGCCCAAGAGCCTGCAGGAGAAGCTGATCAACAAGCGTACCGGACGGGAAAATTATTAAATCTTGAAATAGAGATTGATTTTCCCGCGCGGATACGGTAAAATGGCAATGTTGAACGCGTTACAGCGTCCCGCACCAAAGACAAGATCAATTTAAAACACGATACAAACTGTTTAAGGAGGATTTTTTCAAATGGCTAAGCAGAAATTTGAGAGAACTAAGCCCCATGTAAACATCGGTACCATCGGCCACATCGACCATGGTAAGACCACCCTGACCGCTGCCATCACCAAGTATCTGGCGATGAAGGGCGGCGCTGAGTACACCGATTACTCTTCCATCGATAAGGCTCCCGAAGAGCGCGAGCGTGGTATCACCATCAACACCGCTCACGTTGAGTATGAGACCGAGAAGCGTCACTATGCTCACGTTGACTGCCCGGGCCACGCCGACTATATCAAGAACATGATCACCGGTGCTGCCCAGATGGACGGCGCTATCCTGGTCATCGCCGCCTCCGACGGCCCCATGGCTCAGACTCGTGAGCACCTGCTGCTGGCCCGTCAGGTGAACGTGCCCTCCGTGCTGGTCTTCCTGAATAAGTGCGACCAGGTCGACGATGAGGAGCTGCTGGAGCTGGTGGAGATGGAAGTCCGCGAGCTGCTGGACTTCTACGGCTTCCCTGGCGACGACACCCCCATCATCCGTGGCTCCGCTCTGAACGCTCTGGTTTCCGAGTCCACCGATCCCAACGCTCCCGAGTATGCCTGCATCAAGGAGCTGATGGACGCTGTTGACAGCTGGATCCCCACCCCCGACCGCAAGGAGGATATGCCCTTCCTGATGCCCGTCGAGGACGTGTTCACCATCTCCGGCCGTGGTACCGTTGCTACCGGCCGTGTGGAGCGTGGTAAGCTGAACCTGAACGAGAAGGTCGAGATCGTCGGTCTGTCCGATGAGAAGCGCGAGACCGTCGTTACCGGTATCGAGATGTTCCACAAGCTGCTGGACTACGCTGAGGCCGGCGATAACATCGGCGCCCTGCTGCGCGGTGTTGCCAAGACCGAGATCGAGCGCGGCCAGGTTCTGTCCAAGCCCGGTTCCATCCATCCTCTGACCAAGTTCGTGGGCCAGGTCTACGTTCTGACCAAGGATGAAGGCGGCCGTCACACCCCCTTCTTCAACAACTATCGTCCCCAGTTCTACTTCCGTACCACCGACGTGACCGGCGTCATCACTCTGCCCGAGGGCGTTGAGATGTGCATGCCCGGCGATAACGTCGACATGAACGTGGAGCTGATCACCCCCATCGCTATCGAGAACGGTCTGCGTTTCGCTATCCGTGAGGGTGGCCGTACCGTCGGTTCCGGCGTCGTTATCGGCATCGAGGAGTAATTTCCCACCGGGGGTAACGGATCAGATGATCTAAAAAAGGGAGACACGCACAAGCGTGTCTCCCTTTTTATGTGTCGGAGAGCGGCGTTTGGCGGAAGAATGCTCTCCTGCCGGGCGGTTGCCGCATGGGCAGGAGGGCCGCAGATCGTGCGGCCCTCCTGCTGTGTGAGGAGCTTTCCTGCGGCGGCGAATGTGGGCGCGGGAGCGGCGCAGCTGCCTGCGCAGCTACTTCTCCGGGAAGGCCAGCACAGTCTGGAAGCCGTTCTCACCGGTGGCGATGATGTCGCCGCCTACCAGACGGTCGCCGCAGAGGAACAGGTTGGCCTGCACGCCGTCAGGCACCTCCGGGTAGTTGGTGACGGTGTAGGTGAAGCGGCGGACGGTCTGCCCGGCGCAGCCGCCGAAGGGCAGGCCCTGCTTCTCCTGCAGCTTCAGATAGTCGCCCCACTGGGACTTCAGATCCTCCGGCAGCTGGAGATCCAGCGTCTCCACCGGCTCCGGCGATACCTGCCAGCCCAGACCTTCCAGGTAGGCCACGCGCTGGTCGTTGGTGGCAAGATCTACCTCTTCACAGGGGGTGCTGCTGCGGAAGCAGCCGGCCAGCAGCAGGGTCATGCCGGTGACGAGCACCAGCGCGGCGGCGGTCAGCAGGAGCCTGCGGCGTGTAAAGCGCATATGTATGATGTACAAGTTCATCACCTCTCACCAAATTTTATTTGTATTTCGGCGGGGATATGATAAAATCAGGAAAATGACAGAGAGGGGGCGGCGGTATGGAGCGGCTGGACAAGGTACTGGCCGGTACGGGCCGGTGGTCGCGGCGGGAGGTAAAGCTGCTGGTGCGGCAGGGACAGGTACAGGTCAACGGCGCGGCGGCGTCCTCCGCCGAGGAGAAGGTGGAGCCGGGGACGGCGGTCATCCTTGTGGGCGGAGAGCCGGTGCGGCTGCAGAAATTCACCTATGTGATGCTGCACAAGCCCGCCGGGGTGCTGTCCGCCACCGAGGACAGCCGCCAGCAGACGGTGCTGGACCTGCTGCCCGGGGAGCTGCGGCGGAGGAGCCTGTCGCCGGTGGGGCGGCTGGACAAGGACACGGAGGGGCTGATGCTCCTGACGGACGACGGGGAGCTGGCCCACCGGCTGCTGAGCCCGAAATACCATGTGGACAAGCGGTACTACGCCCGTGTGGACGGGCCGCTGGGCCCGGCGGACGCGGCGGCCTTCGCGGCGGGCCTGACGCTGGAGGACGGGCTGGTGTGTCTGCCGGCGGGGCTGGAGCCGCTGGGGCCTGGGGAGTGCATCGTGACCCTGCGGGAGGGGAAGTTCCACCAGGTGAAGCGGATGCTGGCGGCCCGGGGTGCGCCGGTGCTGTACCTGAAGCGGCTGTCTATGGGGCCGCTGGCGCTGGACGGGACGCTGGCGCCCGGCGCGTTCCGGGAACTGACAGCGGAGGAGACGGCGGCGCTGCGGGCTGCGGCGAGATTGTGATTATTTCGACAGAACCACAAAAAACACGACATATTTTTTGTGGAAAACGAGAAAAAATACTTGCAAAATCGTCATAGTGACGATATAATAGGAGCATCGGCTTGGCAGATTGCACAAAATACCTACGCGAGGTTCGCAGGAGGAAGTCGTTATGTCGGGAAGAATTTTTCAGAATGTGGTACTGCAATTCAAGGAGACGACGGATCGCACCATCGGTGTCATCGACGCGGACGGGACGGTGATCGCCTGCAGCGAACTGACGGGGATCGGCAAGAAGTGGACGAAGTATGTGGAGCCTATCGCCGCGGCGGAGGGCGCCTGCATCACGCTGGAGGGCCGGACGTTCAAGGCACTGCCCAGCTGGAGCACCCACTTTGACTACGCGGTATTTGCCAGCGGCGACGACAGCATGAGCCGCACGGTGTGCGCCATGGCTGCGGTGTCCCTCAACGCCGCCAAAAGCTACTACGAGGAGAAGCACGACAAGGGCTCCTTCATCAAAAATATCATTTCGGACAACATCCTGATCAGCGATATCTACATGCGCGCCAAGGAGCTGCATGTGGCGGCGGAGACGGCCCGGGGCGTGTTCGTCATCCGGCCTGTGGACGACCGGCTGGAGACAGTACCCGTGGATGTGATACAGGGGCTGTTCCCCGACCGGCAGAACGACTTCGTCATCAGTGTGGGCGAGCAGGACGTGGCGCTGATCCACCAG
>ERZ824575.2910-NODE-2910-length-12640-cov-2.341756_pt1 | contig 12640 bp, 9 predicted proteins | sample MGYA00519470_ERZ824575 | MGnify/ENA primary metagenome ERZ824575 (study PRJEB31778, sample SAMEA3449170) | human gut metagenome | biome: human gut; feature: human-associated habitat; material: faeces | place: United Kingdom | collected 2010/2012 ...
GGAGAACTTTCAGAACAGGACCAGGAATATATGAAGAAGAAGTACGCACATGTGAAAGAACATCTGGAAGAGATCGATGCACAGCTGAACAGTGCAAGCCGTGGATGGAAGACAAAGCGTATGAGCCGTGTGGATCTTGCGGCACTTCGTCTGGCAGTATATGAGATGGAATATGATGAGGATGTACCGACAGGAGTAGCGATCAATGAAGCGGTAGAACTTGCCAAGAGATTTGGCGGAGATGCTTCCGGTTCTTTTGTAAACGGAGTCCTTGGAAAGATCGCATCCGAAAAGGAAGAGAAGAAAAACGAGGAGGAGACTGCTGACACAGAAGAGAAAGCAGCAGAAACCCCAGAAGAGAACGCATGAGAAACGTCTATTCTGTCGGCCAGGTAAACCATTATGTCAAGAATATGTTTACTCAGGATTACTTTCTCCGTAAAGTCTATGTAAAGGGAGAAGTATCCAACTGTAAATATCATACCAGTGGACATATCTATTTTTCCCTGAAGGATGAAAACGCCCTGCTCCAGGCCGTCTGGTTCAAAGGCAGCCAGAAAGAGCGCGAAACGTTCGATCCCCTGACCGGAGAAGTGTTCGAGGACGGCCCGCGGACGAGCCTCGCCGGGACGCTGAGAAACGGTCAGCAGATCATCTGCGCGGGACGCCTTACCGTGTACGCGCCGCGCGGCGGCTATCAGCTCGTGGTCGAACTCGCGCAGGACAGCGGCGAAGGGCAGCTCCATCTGGCGCTGGAAGCCCTCAAGCGCAAGCTGGCGGAGAAAGGCTATTTCAGCCTCGAACGCAAACGCCCCATTCCCGAACACCCGCACCGCGTCGCCGTGATCACAGCCCCCTCCGGAGCCGCCATCCGGGATTTCCTGCGGCTGTCCGGAGAGCGCGGTACCGGCTGCGAAATCCGCATCCACCCCGCCCCCGTGCAGGGCGACGACGCCCCTCCCCTCCTGGCGGAAGCCATCGGGCAGGCCAACGCCGAGGCATGGGCCGATCTGATCGTGCTCATCCGGGGAGGAGGCTCCCTTCAGGATCTGTGGGCCTTCAATGACGAACGCGTGGCCCGCGCCATATTTGAATCCCGCCTGCCCGTGCTGACCGGGGTGGGGCATGAAATCGACCACAGCATCGCGGACTTCGTGGCCGACCGTTCCGCCGCCACGCCCAGCCATGCGGCCCAGATGCTCTGGCCGGAACGATCCGTCTACGCGCAGCGCGTTGATGATGCGGAATCCCTGCTCGAAGAAGCCATGCGGCGGAAGTTCGGCCGCCTGACCCTGCGCCTGACGCAGGAACTCCGCGCCCTGACGCTGCTCTCTCCGGCCAGACGCCTCCAGCGCCAGAGGGAGCGCCTGGAAGACATGCTCCGCCGCCTTGACTCGGGCTGGAATCTCCGCCTTGTCGAAGCCCGCCGCCGTGCGGAACGGCAGGAGGAACGCCTGTGCCGTCACGGAGGAGGCGCTCCGCTGGAAACCCGCGCCCGCGGGCTGGCGGCGCTGTCCGCCCGCCTTGACGGAGCGGCGGCGGCCGCTTTTTCCCGTTCCCGGCGTGATGCGGAAAACCTGTGTTTCCGCCTTGATCGCCTGTTCCCTTCCCTGCTGTCGGAACATGGCCACGCCCTTGAACTGCTGGCTCTGAAGCTGAAGGGAGTCAATCCCCTCGCGCCGCTGGAACGTGGTTACGCCCTTGCCCGCACACGGGACGGGCATGTAGTGAAAAGCATTCACGAGCTGGCGCCCGGCCAGCGCATCCGGATGGAACTGCGGGACGGCGCCGCGGAAAGCGACATCATCGCCCTGCATCCAGTCCAAGCCTGAGAGGAATCCATGCCCTTTTCCGCCCTCGTTTCTTTCCCGCGAGCAGCGCGCGCCATCCCCGCGCTGCTCGGCGCGGCGCTGTCGCTGAATCTCGCCCTGGCTGTCCCTTCCTCCGCCGCTCCTTCCTGGAACGTGCCGGAAAAGGTCAGCCAGGGACACGCCTTTGTTGTCACCGGCAGGGACAGCGCCCCCTTTTCCGCCGAAGTGCAATGGAGAGGAAAAACCATCCCGGTAAAGGCCCGGCCCATGAAGGAAGCCGGCCGCTGGGAAGCCGCAGTCATGCTCGGCGTGCCTCTGGACGAGGTGAAAAAGCAGCCGCTTACCCTCCGCGCTACTGATTCCGAAGGCGAAACAAGCTCCAGAACGCTGACGGTGACACCGCTCAGGGTAAAATGGATCGAACAGCAGCTTTCCGTGGAGCCGAAGTTCGTCACCCCGCCCCCCAAGGCCCGGAAACAGATAGAAAAGGACCGCGCGCATACCGGAGCCGTTCTCTCCGCCATCTCTCCCGTTCCGTCGTGGAAGCTGCCCTTCCAGCGCCCGGTCAGGGGCACGGTGAGCAGTTCCTTCGCCGGGCGGAGGGTCTTCAACGGCCAGCCCCGCTCCCCGCATACCGGCACGGATCTGCGCGGCCCCACGGGCACGCCCATTCTGGCCGTGGCGGACGGGGTGGTGGTTCTGGCCGAAGCGCAGTATTATTCCGGCAACGCCGTGTTCATCGATCACGGGCAGGGCGTGGTGAGCATGTACGGACACTTGTCCGCCTTTGCCGTGAAAAAGGGCGACAAAGTCAGGCGGGGCCAGGTCATCGGCAAGGTCGGGGCCACGGGGCGCGTCACCGGGCCGCACCTGCATTCCTCGCTGTTTGTGCAGGGCGTGGCCGTGGACATCATGCCCCTGTTTGAAAACAGGCTGCAGGTGGTGGGCGGCCCCACCCCGGAAGTGAAACGTCTGCCCCAGCCCGCTCCCCGGAAGGCCGCTTCCGCAAAAAAGGCCGTTCCGGCCGCGGCTTCCGCGAAAACGGACGGAGATGCCGGGAAAAAGTAAGGCACGTCGATCAACCTGGAAGGAATATGGCAAGAAAAAAGGAAGAACCGGGCTTTGAGGAAAAGCTCCAGCGCCTCGGCGTCATCGTCGACGCGCTGGAAGCGGGTGACTGCCCTCTGGAACAGAGCGTGGCGCTGTACAAGGAAGGGCTGGCTCTGGCGGCATCCTGCCGCGAACAGTTGGACAGCGCCCGGCATGATGTGGAGATCTACCGTCAGGGGCTGCTGGTTCCCTTCTCCCCCGAATCCGGGGATGGACGGGAAGGAGAAGCGGAGGATGCCGCGCAGGACGGAGCGGAGGAACGCGCATGTTTCAATCCACAGTCGCCCCATCCGCCGACTGAGTCCGCAGCCGACGGATAGGGGTCGTGCGGATTGCCCCTCCCTTCAGGGAGGGGTTACAGAAAAGGATTTCATCGGCTTCGCCGTCTTGTCAACCACTTTTCCCCCTGAAGGGGGAGGTTTCAAGCCACAAAGGAATTTTTGATGAACGATTTCAGCGAGATGCGGCGCGCGCTGAAGACGCTGGTGGAAAATGCCCTGGAATCCAGCTTCCGCGACGACGCCATTCCCTCCCATCTGGCGGAGGCCATGCGTTACAGCCTGCTGGCCGGCGGCAAGCGTCTGCGTCCGGTGCTGAACCTGGCCTCGGCCCTGGCCTGCGCGGAATCCTCTCCCGGCTTTGCGGAAAGCGATGCGGAGCGTCTGCTCAAGGCAGTCCTGCCCTTCGCCTCCGGGCTGGAGATGATCCACACCTACTCTCTCATTCATGACGATCTTCCCGCCATGGACGACGATGATCTGCGCCGCGGCCGCCCCACCTGCCACAGGGCCTTTGACGAAGGCACGGCCATTCTGGCGGGCGACGCCCTGCTCACGGACGCCTTCGGCTTCATGGCCCGCGCTTCCCTGCCCGCCGAACGGGTGCTTGAAGCTCTGGCGCTGGCGGCGGACGCGGCAGGCGCGGCGGGCATGGCCGGAGGCCAGATGCTCGATCTGGACGGAGAGGGCGGAACGCTTTCCGAAGCGGAACTGACCGAACTCAACGCAAAAAAGACAGGCGCGCTGCTGCGGCTGGCCTGTGAAAGCGGCGCCGTGCTGAGCGGGGCCGATCCCGCGCGCAGAGCGGCGCTGAGGCGATACGGCGAGGAATTGGGCATTGCCTTTCAGATAACGGATGATATACTGGACGTCACGGGCGATGCCGCCACCCTGGGCAAGAATGCGGGGCATGACGCGCAGCAGGCCAAGGCCACATGGCCCTCCCTGCTCGGGCTGGATCAAGCCCGCACGCGCGCTCTGGCCCACAGCCGCGCGGCGGCGGAAGCTCTGGATTCCACGATGTTCGGAAATTCCGGCCATGCCGGCATGCTCCGCCGGCTCGCCCTCGAACTTGCCGACCGCACGTTTTAACCCTTACGGAAACGCCATGTCCCGCAGCCTGCCCCCCCTCCTTTCCCGCCTGCGCGACGCCGACGGTCTGCCCGACGGCATCCCCGGGCTTTCCCTGGAGGAAAAGCAGACTCTTGCCCAGGAACTGCGGGACGAAATCATCGGCGTCGTCGCGCATAACGGCGGGCATCTCGCACCCTCCCTCGGTGTGGTGGAACTGACCCTGGCGCTGCTTTCCGTGTTCGACGCCCGCCGCGATCCCATCATCTGGGATGTGGGACATCAGAGCTATCCCTGGAAAATCCTTACCGGCAGAGCGGATCGCTTTGAAACGCTGCGGCGTTACGGCGGCATTTCCGGCTTTCCCCGCCGGGAGGAAAGCCCCTGCGATCACTTCGGGGTGGGGCACGCCTCCACGTCCGTTTCCGCCGCGCTGGGCATGGCCGTGGCCCGCGATCTCCGGGGAGGCGACGAACATGTGACAGCCGTCATCGGTGACGGTGCCCTGACCGGAGGCCTGGCGCTGGAAGCGCTGAACCAGGCCGGAGGCATGGGCAGACGGCTCATCGTCATTCTCAACGACAACGGCATGTCCATCTCCAAGAACGTGGGCGCTATCTCCCTCTTTCTCAGCCGCAACCTCTCCCGGCACGGCGTCATGCGCCTGAAGAACAGAATGGGCGACGCCATGCGCTCCGTGCCCAAGGTCGGGGACTGGCTGCTGGATACCGTGCGGCGGGGAGAGACAAGCTTCAAGAGCTTCTTCACTCCCGGCATGCTGTACGAGGCCTTCGGCATCAACTATATCGGTCCGGTGGACGGGCACGACATCGCCAAGCTTGAACGTCATCTTGAAGCCGCAAAGGTTCTGGACAAGCCCGTCCTGCTCCATGTGCGCACCCGGAAAGGCCGGGGCTATACCCCGGCAGAGGAAAACCCTTCCCGCTTCCACGGCATTTCCCGCTTTGATCTCCAGACGGGCAGGAGCATATCGGCTCCGCTGCCTTCCGACGACTATTCCGGCCCCGGTTTCACCCCCGCCTTCGCCTCGGCCCTGTGCGATCTGGCGGAACAGGACGAACGCATTGTGGCCATTACGGCGGCCATGCCGGACGGCACGGGCACAAGCATGTTTCAGACGCGCTTTCCCTCCCGTTTCATCGACGTGGGCATCTGCGAGGAGCATGCCGTCACGCTTGCGGCGGGGCTGGCCGCACGCGGCATGCGCCCGGTGGTGGCCATCTATTCCACCTTCCTCCAGCGGGCCTATGATCAGATCATCCATGACGTCTGCCTGCAGAAGCTGCCCGTCACCTTCTGCCTTGACCGGGCGGGACTGGTGGGAGAAGACGGCCCCACCCATCATGGCGCCTTTGATCTCTCCTGGCTGCGGGCCGTGCCCGGACTTTCGGTCATCGCTCCGCGCGACGAGCTGGATCTGCGCAACTGCCTTGCCACCGCCCTGAGCCTTGACGCGCCCGCCGCCCTGCGTTACCCGCGCGGACGCAGCGAACGCCTGCCCATGGAAATTCTGGAAAAATGCCGGCAGGGCGACAGACCCGGCTTCACGCTCCTCCCGGTCGGGACAGGAGAGCTCACTCTGCGAGGCAGGGAGCTGTGCGTCATGGCTGTCGGTCTTCAGGTACATATGGCGGAAGAGGCCGCCCGCCGCATCGAGGCGGAAAGCGGCCGCCGGATCAGCGTGTTTGACGCCCGCTGGGTCAAGCCCCTGCCGGAAAAACAGATTCTGGAACTGGCCCGCGCCCACCATTCCCTGCTGCTGGTGGAAGAGAACACCCGCGCGGGGGGCTTTTCCTCCGCCGTTCTGGAACTGCTGGCGGACAACGATCTGCTGAACGGCAAATGCATCCGCCGCGCCGCGCTCCCGGACGACTTTGTGCCGCACGGTTCCTGTGAACATCTGCGGGATCTGACCGGCCTGGACCAGAACCACCTCCATGCTCTCATGCGGGAAATGCTGGACGCGCAGCGCATCCCGGAGCGGCAGCGGGACGGCTCGCGGCCTGCTTGAAAATCGGGAATGCCTGTTGTAGAAGAAATACGGCTTGCCGCCCCCTGCCCGGGTGATGGAATGGCATACATGGGAGACTTAAAATCTCCTGCCCGTAAGGGCTTGCGGGTTCAAGTCCCGCTCCGGGCACCAACATCAGGTCATGGTATGGGACAAGGCAGACACTCTCCTTTTCCCGGTGGAAGAGAGGCCTTTATCAGAGCGTGTGCTGCGTTTGAAAATCCCTGCCAGCCTGAACCCTATGCCCTGGCTGGCAGGTTTCACACCTCCGCCATCGCTTGCTCTGCTGTCCATGCCTGTCCGTCCCGCGGGCTGCCGGCAACGGTTCTTCAGGCTGTCCGTCGGGTGGCCGCGCCGCAAGTGAATGCGGCTGTTACGGCGTTGCGTTGCCCCTGGCCGTCAGCGCGAAGCGCGACGGATAGGGAGAGCGGGGATGAGCCTTGCCCTGCTCGACGCCGTAGAGCATTTCAATGGCAACATGCTCTTTATTTTACAGCTTCAGCAGATATGCTGCATTGTCATACAGTGTAAGCTTGAGGCTTTCATGGGTAAGGCCGCGTTCATGCCAGTTTTCCACACACTGCCCGAAGCCGCGGATAGGATACCCCGTGCCGAACAGCGTGCGGTACTTCATGAAGGAATTGGCGGCCTTTACATACTGTTCCGCGAACGGCATGTCACGCACATAAAAGTAGCAGTCCGGGATGATGTACATATTCGGACAAACGGCTGCGACGCCCATGACCTCCTGAACATGGGGCCAGCAGCCGTGACTGATGACGAAGGGCAGGCGGGGAAACATCTTCATCACCGGCATAAGGCGGCTGGGATCGCAATAGGTCAGATCGGGGCCGGTATAGGCACTCATGGCGAATCCGACCACAGTATCAAGCTGCTGACAAAGATCGAGGATGGGAATGATCTTCTCATCATGGGCATGGATGGCCGGCTCACACCAGCCCGGATCGAGCGATATCCCCTTGAAGCCGTATTCCTTGACACAGCGCTCCACTTCTTCCAGGGCGTTTGGATCGTGAGGGCAGATCCCCCCGAAACCGAAGAAACGGCCGGGATAGCGTCGGACAAGTTCATGGATGTCGGCATTGGGCACGCCGCCGTAAACCGGGTTTTTGGTTTCGCGCCCCATGACCCCGCCGTGCGAGATCCCCGCCTCATCCATCTCCTTTACCATGAGGTCGATATCCGCCTCGGCCACGGAAGCGACATGGCGGCGCTCAAAACCCGTTGGGCGCATAGCCCGGGGCTCCGTGGGGATATTGCGCCACGCCTTGATAATACCGAGTTCCATAAAACCTTTGAACGGAGGGCGGATGCGAAAATCGATAATCATGATTCTCTCCTGAGTCACCCGATATGCCGGGGATAACATGGTCTTTACAGTGTGTTGGGAGTGCGGTGAGGCCGGAGTCGTACGCCGCAAGTGAATTGCGGCTGCTCCGATGTCGTGACGGAGTTTCGCTCCGCTCAACTCCGGAGCTTTTTTCAAAACGAAAATGTCCTAAAGCAGGCCCGCTTCACGATAATACCGTTCAGCGCCGGGATGCAGGGGAGCAACAAGTCCTCTGGGCATGGTCTCAGGCTTCAGCGTGGCCCAGGCCGCCTGAATCTGATGCATATACCCGGTATTTTCGCACAGTGTCTTGGTGATTTTGTACACGGCGTCCTCGGGCATATCCCTGCGGCAAATCATGTGCACGGTATCGGCAAGCGCGAGGACATCACGGCCGACAGCTCCGTTATACAGAGAGGCCGGAATAACGGCGGTCTGAATACCGGCCCTTCCGGCGATCTTCTCCAGCGTCTCGGGCTTCACAGACAACCACTTCACGCCGGCGGTCGTCACCAGTTCCTGGAGCTGCGCCTGCTGAAGAGAACCCAGAAAAATGCAGACATTGATCGTTCCGTCCTGCATCATGCTTACGCGGTCGGCACTGGAAACAGGCATGACCTTGCCTCCCCATCCGGCAATGTCGGCATAGGAAGCGCCCATTTCCTTCAGCAGCCATTCCCCGAGAACATTATGCAGGGTTCCTTTCGCTCCGGGATCAAGGCGGATAGGCATTTTTTCGGCTATGATCTCCTCAAGGGAATCCGCTTCGACGGATTTGCCGGCCAGAATGTGGATGACGGTCACATCGTTGATGTTGGCAATGGAGGCAAGCTGGGTCAGCGGTTTCTTGAAGGGCTCGATCCCCTTCATTCCATTGACTATGTTGAAAGACTGCGTGCAGGTCACACCGCCGCCGTTCGTTTCCAGCTTGAGAGGATTGCTGAGTGCCGCGCCCAGAAGGACATTGACGCTGCTGCCGGGATAGCTCTTTTTCAGGAGATTGCCGAGACCGGTGAACGCCACGTTCCATGTGCCGCCCATGACGGATCCGCCGATGGCGCGGAAGGTTACGGGCTCCCTGTTCTCCGCCAGGGCCGGCGATCCGGCCAGGAGAACCAGAACTCCCAGGCAGAGATGACGCATGAATGAGCTGAACATGATGCCTCCTGTGGTTGACGTTGCGGAACGCTTTACGCCCCGATATGCGGTGAGGGGAACGGAACCGTGTTCCGTTCGCTCGATTCGCATTCATTTTCGCTTTGAAAGACAGTGTTGGAAGTTTCCGTTGAAACTCCATCCCCCCTCGAACTTCAGCAGAGCCTTTTGAACGTGTTCTATCTGCTGGCGCCGGAATTTGCGGGCATGGACCTTTTTCTGCGGATCATCTGGCTTGTCAGGGCAAGGAGAACGGCGATCATGCCGACCATATCCGTCATCATGCCCGGATAGATGAGGCACAGCCCGCCGCCAAGGAACATTATCTGTTCAAGCCTGGTGGAATTGATCAGGAAAAAACGCATCATGGCGGAGGCGATGCATATCGTGCCGACGGTGGCGGTACACACAGCCTGAAGCACGGCTTCCCATGAGCCGATAAGCAGAAGCGCCGGTTCAAAAATGAAGAAATACGGCACAAGATACGCCGCGATGCCCAGGCGGAACGCCGTGAACCCCGTCTTCATGGGATTGGCCTCCGCTATGGACGCCCCGGCATAGGCCACCAGACACACGGGAGGCGTAATGCCGGAAACAATGGCGAAATACATGACAAACATGTGCGCCGATACCAGAGGGATGCCGGCATTCACCAATGTGGGAGCGCCAAAGGTAGCCACCAGCAGATAGGCGGGAAGCGCAGGGACCCCCATACCGAAAATGATGCAGGTAAGAGTAAGCACAAAGAGAAAGAGCAGAATGCTGACATTGGCCAGCCCTTCCATCATGCTGACAAAACTGAAGCCGAAGCCGGTCATGCCTACCACGCCGATGATGATGCCCACGCAGGCGCAGCAGGCGGCAATCATCAGCATGTTGGCCGCGGCATCCTCCATGGCGGCAAGAAATTTTTTCATGGTGAACCGTGTTTCCCTGCTGAACACGGACAGGACAAGAATGGACATGCAGCCCGATACGGCGGAGAACGTCACGCTCATGCCGGACAGCATGACCCCGACAAGGATTACGAGCGGAGCAAGGTAATGCAACCTCTTCAGCAGATCCGCCCTGGAGGGTACCAGCTCCCTGGGGGTGGCTCCGATATTGCTCCGGACAGCCTCGAAGTGGATCATGGTGAACAGGCCAAGATAGTACAGCAGAGCAGGGAAAAGCGCATGCTTGCAGATCTCGGTATAGGAGATATTGGTATATTCCGCCATGACAAAGGCGATGCTGCCCATGACCGGAGGCATGATAAGGCCGCCGGAAGAAGCCACTGCCTCTACAGCTCCTGCAAATTCAGGCCGGTAGCCCACCCGTTTCATCAACGGAATGCTGAAAATGCCTGTGGCGTAGACGTTGGCGGCGGCACTGCCGGAAACGCTTCCGAACAGAGCTGACCCAAAGATGGCCACTTTTGCCGGGCCACCTCTGGCGTTTCTGGTAAGCAGACAGGCAAGCTCGAGAAATACCCGGGACATGCCGCTTTTATCCAGCAGAGAGCCGAACAGAACAAACAGATAGATAATGGTGGCGCTTGCGCCGATGCTCACGCCCCAGATGCCGTCGGGCTGGATATACAGAAACTCGACGATGCGCTGGGGTTCCAGATACAGATGCCCGAAAGATGCAGGCAGCACATGGCCGAAAACGGCGTAGGCAAGCGCAACCAGAGTCACGATGACCAGAGCGAGTCCGGCGGTGCGCCTCGTGGCTTCCAGTATGCACAGCACCATGATGATGCCGTACGCCATCTGTTCGCCGCTCAGCTCGTCGATGCCCGGCATCATGTTCTGGATATCCGCCAGATCCCGGATGATATACAGAGCGCTCAGAAAACTTGCAACGGCAAGCGCCGCGTCCAGCAGCAGGAAGAGCTTCGGTTCCTCCTCCGGATTCCTGCGGTATTTCCCTACCGGAGAACGCCAGAGAAACAGGATGACAAAGATTATTCCGACATGGCCTGCCCGTACCATCATAGGATCCAGAAGAAGAACCCCCAGAGAGGTGGACAACTGGAAGAAACACAGTGCGACGGCCAAGGCCAGAATGAACGGCCTGAATGTTCTGCGGGTAATGGTCATACGCTCTCCCCGAACTATACCGCACTTGCGGCATTAAAGGCCTGATGGACGGCATCCATAATCCTGCCGGCCTGTACGCAGTCGCCTATCGGCACAAACGGCACGCCTTCTCTCGCCAGATCGGCGCTCAGAGCTGCGTCCGAGCGATAGCCGAGCGCCATGACAAGCGTATCATACGGCTCCAGCCGGTACTGATTGCCGTAACGATCCTTCACGGTCACACGCCCTTCGCCGCTGACAGCCACAATTTCCAGCCCGCTCATGATATCCACATGGCGAGCCGCCAGGGCCTCCATGAGGAAGGCTCTCGCCCGGCTCTGCATATCCGCAGCGATATGTTCCCTCAGTTCAAGAACGGCGACGTCCTTTCCCTGCGCGGCAAGAAACTCCGCTGTTTCCGCGCCGACAAGCCCGCCTCCCAGTACAAGGACCCTTCTCCCCACAGGCGCTCCCGAAAGAACTTCCGCCGCAGATATTGCGGGAGCGGAACGCAGAAATCCCGGCACAAGAGGCTGACTGCCCGTGGCAACAAAAAGGGCGTCGGGCTGCAGCGCCTTCAATTCCGCAGCGGAAGGCGACGAGCCGAACACGAGCCGCACCCCGTTCTCGACAAGTTCATGAGAATAGTACTCGACAAGTCTGGACAGTATATCCTTATGGGGAGGAAGAGCCGCCACATTAACCAACCCGCCGGGACGGTTGCTCCTTTCAAAAAGCGTGACCTCATGGCCCTTGCGGGCGGCAGTCAGAGCGGCTTCCATGCCGGCTACGCCAGCTCCTACTACGACGACATTTTTCGGCCTTCCCACAGGGCGGCAGGGCATCTGCTCAAGTCCTACCGCGGGATTGACCGCGCAGCTCAAAGGTTTGCGCTGCGCAATGTTCCCTATGCAGCCTTCATTGCAGCTCAGGCATGGCTTCACCGTTCTTTCCCTGCCGGCTGCCAGTTTCTTCGGCAGCGCCGGATCCGCAATAAGAGCCCGTCCCATGGAGACAAAATCAGTCTTGCCGGCCCGCAGCATCTCTTCAGCAGTCTCTCCGTCATGAATGCGGCCCGCCACCGTCACAAGGGCTCCCGAGCCGCTCAGAGCGGATCTGATCGCCTCCGCCGCAGCGGCGTTCCAGCCCATGGGCAAAGCCGGAGGCGGCCCGGTAAAACGGTTGGTCTCTATCATGCCCGCGCTCACATGAACCAAATCGACGCCGCTCTTCACCACTTCTCTGGCGATCTCCACCGCCAGAGGGAGCCGGATGCCGCCCTCAATGAATTCATCGGAACTCAGCCGGAAAGAAATCGGAAAATCCGCCCCGAGTCTCCCGCGTATGCCTTCTATGATCATTTTGGGGAAACGCATGCGCTTTTCAAAGCTGCCCCCCCATTCATCAGTACGACGGTTGGTGAAGGGAGAGAGGAAAGAACCGATCAGATAACCATGGGCTCCATGCACTTCAACCATATCGAATCCGGCGGCCGCCGCCCGTTCGGCCGCGGCCGCAAAGCTGCCGGCCAGCCTTTCTATCTCCTCGCTGTCCAGCACTCTGGCATCTTCTAAGGGAGACCATCCGGGCACGAAGGAAACCAAAGGACGCGGAGACCGGGAAAGCTCAGGCCGGGCATAAGGTCCGGCATGCCCGAGCTGGGCCGCGATGCGGGCGCCATGCGCATGAACGGCATCCGTGAGTTTCCTGAGTCCGCGGATGAATCTGTCATGAGCAATGCTCAGCCCCGGAAAATAGGAAAGCCCGGA
>ERZ824575.2912-NODE-2912-length-12635-cov-2.278696_pt1 | contig 12635 bp, 8 predicted proteins | sample MGYA00519470_ERZ824575 | MGnify/ENA primary metagenome ERZ824575 (study PRJEB31778, sample SAMEA3449170) | human gut metagenome | biome: human gut; feature: human-associated habitat; material: faeces | place: United Kingdom | collected 2010/2012 ...
CGTCAGGCGGGCAAGAATGCCGTCCGGCGCATCCATGCGGAACGCCTCGTCATCCGTGTCCGCCAGGGAATGGGTAACGGGAGAGTGGGGATCAAGCCCCACGATGACGGCATCAATGTTTTCATCCCGCAGCATCAGTTCCGTCATCCGGGCGTGAACCTCATCATCAGCTCCCGGATTGATATCCAGGGGATTTCCCACCGTCACCAGCTTGTCCAGTTTTCTGGCCGTGAGGATATCCCGCATGGCCGCGCGTGTTTCCTCCGAACACTGCCCGAAGCTCATGCTGTAGTCGTCGGACTGGATGGAATCCGCCATGCCCACGGCCTCGAACCCCGCGCCGCTGATCGCGCCGAGCCTTCGCCCCCCCGGAGTCATGGAACTGAAAGCGTCTGCCAGCAGGATCAGATCCTGAAATTCCGTGAAGCTTCTGGCGACCATGGCTCCTGCCTCGCGGATGCAGTTTTCGCACACCATGTAATCCCCGGCGAGAGAAGCCGTGTGCCCGCTGGTCGCGCTCCTGCCCTCGGGCGTGCGCCCGGCCTTGTAGAACACCACCTGCTTCCCGGCGCGCACGGCCTCCCGCACGGCGCGGGCAAAGGCCAGTCCGTCAAGATCCCGGAAACCTTCCGCATAGACGGCAATCACGTCCGCCTTGTCGGAATCCCGGAAATACCGCATCATGTCCCCCAGCGTCAGATCCGTCTGGTTGCCCAGAGAAACGAGATAGGCCGGCCGCAGTTCGGGCGTCTGACTGAAGCGGTTGAGCAGAAAGGCCCCGCTCTGGCTGAAGATGGCCACACGGCGGGGAGGACTTTCCCTGTCCCGGCAGGTCTGCATCTTGGCGGCGGGGATGAACCATGTGTCATAGCGGCCGGGACGGGAAATCACGCCCATGCAGTTGGCCCCCAGAAACACCGGGCCGCCGTCCCCTCTCCCGTGGGCTTCGGTGATGCGCTCCTTCATGCGCGCCGCCATATCCCTGCTTTCTTCCGTTTCGCCAAGTCCTCCCGGTATGAGCATGACGCTGTGCGCCGCGCCGCGTTTGATGATTTCGTCGGCCAGTGCAGGCACCTGCGGTGCGCCTATGGCCACGATGAACAAATCCAGGGGGCCGGGCAGCTCCTCCAAGCCGGAAACGCAGCGGATGCCGGAGGAATCATTTCCACCCTCGCGCACAATGACCACATGTTCCGGATCAAAACCGGCGGCCAGAATATTTTCCAGAATAATCCGGCCGAAATTGCGCCGCGTGGCGGACACCCCCACAATGCCGATGTTCCGGGGATGCAGAAGCCGATCGATCTTGCCGATGGGACGCCCCGCAGAGCGTTCGCCCGGCAGGGAGAAGCGACACATGCCGTCCAGCGGCACCATGAGATAATCGGTAAAGGTGAAGGGATTGATCTCCAGCTCGTCGATGGCGAACGGCACATTCGGGTTATTGCCCGAAAAATGGTTGCCGAGCCGGATGAAAGACTCGAAACATTCGATCAGCTGTTCGTCGGTGACGATACGGCGCTGTCCGCGCGTCAGCCCCGCCAGTTTCCGATACGATACCGTCCTGCGATACAGCTCGAAAAAGGCGCGGCCGTCCGTCATGTCCGTCAGGGCCGCCACAATGGCCTGACCCTTGCGGAAGCGTTCGGCGTAAAGCTCGGTGTCTGTTCCCCCCAGCCCGGCGCTGATCACCATGCCGAACTCACGGGTACGGCGCAGTCCCACAATCAGCTCGTTTCCAAAGGCAGACGAATCCGGCGGCATGAACTGCACCTGAAGCACTCCCTGCAGATCGCCTGCCACGGCATCCCGCAGCGTCTCTCCGTTCAACCCCTGATATGCGACGGGAGCCGTGCGGCTGTTGCGCTCGATCCACTCGGCGTAGCGTTCCGGAACCTCGGACAGCATGCGGCGGACGGCGGACCGCACATGATCCGGCGTTTTCGGCACGATGCGCACGCCTCCCACCTCGGTCTTGTGCACGATGGCGGGGGATACGATTTTCAGCACCGCCCTTTCTCCGGGCAGAGCCATGATCTCCTCTTCCACCGGCCGCGCATTCTTGGGAATGAAGGCACACCTGGACGGAGTTTCCGAACCCGAAAGCGCAAGCAGGTTATACACCTCATACTCATAGAGAAATCCGCGCCCTTCCTGCGCCGCCTTGCGGAACAGTTCCGTTATGGCCTGATATTCAACTTTCAGATGCATTGCCATGATCCTTGTCTGAAATATTGTTTCCACGATCCGGTCAGACGAGTTTGCGGCCGGCCCTGAAGGCGGCATAGTTGAGATCCCACAGCGCAGTCCCCGGCGTCACCTGCCGCAGCGCGCGCAGCCACAGTCCTTCCGGCAGGGCGCTGAACGGAGCAAGCATGCTGAGCGCACCGAGCATGACCACATTGGCGCAGCGTCCCCTGGCGTCACCCAGCCCGAGAGCGATATCCAGAACATTCACGGTGATGACGCGGAAGTCCGCAAGCTGCCGGGCGATCATTTCATCGGAGGGATATTCCGCGCTCTTCATGCCCTGGGGCAGCACACGGGTGTCCGCCAGCAGAACCGCCCCGTCCGGACGCAGCAGATCAATGAAGCCGGGGCGCAGCACTTCGGCCTTTTCCATGGCAATCAGGACGTTCGCCGTGCCGGGCGCAAGCACAGGGCTGTACACCTGTCCGCAGGCAAAGGTGCTGATCACCGGGCCGCCCATCTGGGCCATGCCGTGGGTTTCCCCCTTGAGCACGTTTTCCCTGTCGTACCCGGCCAGAAACGCGACCCGGGCCAGAACCCTGCCGAAAAAGAGATTTCCCTGTCCGCCCACGCCGCGGATGGCCAGCGACAGACGTTCCGGACGGGAAGACGCATCAGGCAGTCCGCAGATGATATCCTCCGGAGCCGAGGGCAGTTCCGCCACGCAGGCCGCTTCTCCGCTCTTTTCCTCCCCGCTTTGCGGCTGAGCGACGGAAATGGCTCCGGCCGGGCACATCTGGGCACAGGCCGGGGTACGGGAAACGCAGCCGCTACACAGATTGTTCCAGCGGGGAAAACCGCCGTCCGAAGCCTCGATGCCGGGACAGATCAGGCACTGCCCGCAGCGGCGGCAGGCCTGCGCATCCACGGTCGGACGCTTCCCGTAGGCCGAGGCGGGCACCTTGCGGATGCAGCAGCCGCGGATCAGCATCGTCACGAACTTATTTTCCCCCGCCGCTTTCAACGCGCCCCTGATGCCTTCCCTTATTTCGGCAAGGTTATATGCGTCCGCACTGAACACAATCGCCCCTTCCCCGCGCAGTGCTTCCGCAAGATTGAAACGATGGGCCTCCCCTGCCAGATTGCGGGGAGAGGCCGGGCCGGGCTGCCCGCCGGTCATGGCGATCCACTCATTGTCCAGCACCAGCTTGACGCCAGGCACATTGCGGAACACCGCGTTGCGCGTGGCGGCCATGCCGCTGTGACATTCCGTGCCGTCGCCCAGCAGACTGACGCACTTTGCCGCAGACTCGGGCCGGGAAAGCACATAGCCCGTGCGGATACTCTCACTGGCCCCCATGGCCAGCCCGGTATCCACGGCATTCATGAAGTAAAGCAGCGTATTGCAGCCGATATCGCCGAACACGGCCTCGATTTCGCCGCGCTTTTTCATGCGCCTGAGAACCTCGCCTGTCAGCCGGTAGGGGCATCCCGCGCAAATCATGGGCGGACGGGACACGGGACGCGCAGCCGCCGCGCGTGCCTTCCTCCCATGCCCAAGAAGTTCCGCGACAAGTTCCGGCGTCCATTCCGTGACAGTGCTGTCGCAGGCTTTGCCCTTCACATCAAGCCCGGCCGCAAGGCAGGCGTCCTGCACAAAACGGCCGCCTTCCTCAATGACATACACCGGGCCGGAGACGGACGCACAAAAGGCCCGGATGCGTTCCATGGGCAGAGGATTGCTGAATGCGAGGGAAAGGATGTCCAGCGAAGGATCGACGCGCGCCCTGTACTCTTCCATGAGCATGGAACCTGATCCGTATGTAATGACGCCGACCCTGCCCTCGCCGCGGATATGCCTGTTCAGGGGGCTTGCCTCCACCATGGCGGTCAGTGCGGGCAGGCGTTCCGCCATAACCTGATCATAGCCACGACGCGCCTGAGCAGGCAGGGAATTCAGCTCCCGCAACGGAGCCACCTCAGCCAGGGGACGCGTCTTTCTTTCCATCAGGCGTACCAGTCCCTCACTGTGACAGAGCGTTCCCCCCGCCTGAATGACCACAGTTGTATTGAAACGGCGGCTGATATCGGCGGCGAGCTCCGCCGCCTCATGCAGCTCCTGATGGCTGCGCGGTTCGTCCACGGGAAGGAAACAGCTCTTGTACAGGGGTCTGGGGTCCACCACATGCTGGGTGGAGCTGGGCGTAAAATCGCCGGCCACATACAGCACCAGCGCCCCGCGCGGAGCAGTATACAGAGAGGAGCTGGTCACCAGATCCCCCGCCTGATACAGGCCGGGCACCTTCATGGTGACCACGCAGTCGCGGCCCGCATAACCATGACCGATGCCCACTCCCACGGCCACGGCCTCGTTGACGGACCAGCCTGCCTTAATCATGTCCTGCACCTGCGCCAGCCCCTTGTCGATGACCTCGGTGCTGGGCGTGCCGGGATAACCGTCGGCTGCGTGGATGCCTGCACGCACGCAGCCCGCGGCAAAGGCTATATTTCCCTGAAGCACCTCGGCACGTCCGGCCTCGGCTGTGCACAATTCTCTCATGTTGCTCATGGTGTCCTCTCTGTTCTTCCGGACAGGAAACAAGACCCCGGCGCGCGAACGCGCCGGAACATCCCTCCGGTCCGGAGTGATGAAAATTTTCTAGAGCATTTTGCTATTGAACATATCCGCGGGCCAGGACCCTGTGTTCTGGCCCGCAGGTTTCACGCCTGAAGCCGGAGCTTGACGCCGCAGGTGAATTGCGGCGGCACCGGAGGAGGGGCGTCGCGGCGGAGTCTCGCTTTGCTCGCTTCCTGGAGCATTTTCAAAACGAAAATGCTCCAGGCGGAATGTGCGAACAGCTCTCGCGCCGTTCCCTGCAAGGTGCCGGGGAAGGCGGGATCGGCGGCTGCGGATTGAACATGTCTTCCGGCGCAGTCCAGACATGAAACCCCGCGAGGCATTTTCAGCGCCGCGGGGTTTCTTGAAACGGAAAGTTGGTGGGTCGTGCAGGATTCGAACCTGCGACTCTCTGCTTAAAAGGCAGGTACTCTACCGCCTGAGTTAACGACCCGAGATGTGGGTTATTACCTCCAAGGGAAGGCCAAGTCAAGCAAAAAAGGAGATTGTCCCGGAAATTTGTTTTCGGCATGGAACCTGCCTGATTCAGCCCGCGCCGGTGCCGGATCTCCCGCCGGAATCTGCGATACTCTCCTGCAGCGGGCTTGAAATGAGGTTGCCCTTCGCGTCGGGCATACGCGTACCGTGTTATATAGGGCTATATAGCGGGGTCAGTTCATGCAGGGTGCGATACTGAGCAGTTGCTTCAGCCCCGGCTCGCTGCTCTGCTCCACGAGCTGATGGAGCAGATCGCGCATTTCCTTCTCGCTCTTGTACTGCTCGCTGTTTTCAAACAGTTCGCTCAGAGAGATGTCCAGCGCGTCGGACAGTTTCACAAGGCTGTTCAGGGTGGGATTGCCCTGTCCCCGCTCGATTTCGCCTATGTGCTGCAGGGAAACGCCCGCAAGCTCCGCCAGCTGTTCCTGGGTAAGCCTGCGCTGTCTGCGCAGGGCGCGCACCTGCTGTCCGAGCGTCATCTGAATGTTCATGAAAACCTCCATCTCCATCATAAACATTGGGAGAGTGGAGAAATAGCAATTTAAATATATATATTTGCTTATAATTTTTATTATAGGAGGCAATTTTGACACCCCTCCTCTCCTGCTGCGGAAAAAAGTGCCGGTTTTCCGGCAGGATCGGCGTCGGAAAACCGGCAGGAACCGGACGGAAACGGCTAACCGTCTGAAATATATATTATGGTATATGTTTTGCATTAAAATATTTATCAAAATAAACAAAAAGAGGTGTCACCATGAGTCTTGTCGTTAACCATAACATGATGGCCGCGCACAGCTCCCGGATTCTGAACTCACATTATCGCAAGCTGAGCGATTCCACCCGGAAGCTGTCTTCCGGACTGCGGGTGGAAAACGCCGCTGACGATGCCGCCGGGCTGGCCATCCGGGAACTGATGCGGGCGGAGATTTCCACCCTGAATCAGGGCGTGCGCAACGCCAATGACGCCATATCCCTGATCCAGACGGCGGATGGAGCCATGCAGGTCATTGACGAAAAGCTGATCCGCATGAAGGAGCTGGCCGAGCAGGCCGCCACGGGAACCTATGATTCCACCCAGCGCCTGATCATTGAATCGGAATACCAGCAGATGGCTTCGGAAATCACCCGAATCGCCAACGCCACGGATTTCAACAATATCAAGCTTCTGGACGGGAACCTGAGCTCATCGCAGCATGACGGCTCCGGGCTGAACTCCACAGGCAAGCTGAAAGTGCACTTCGGCACGGGCAATGATTCCGCCGAAGACTACTATTACATCCAGATTGACGACTGCCGTGCGGCGGCGCTGGGGCTGGGCAGTGCTTCCACGGTGGAGGACGCGGCGGCGAATATCGGGAACCGTATCCGGGGAGCGTATGAAGAGAAGTTCCGGCCCATGCTGGAGGCAGGAAACATTACACAGGATCAGTATAACGTTCTTATGGGTGAGGCGGATAACTTGGCAAGTAACATAAAAACAGTAAGCTCTCCTGCTGCCGAAAATTTATTCACAGAGCTTTATAACGGCACATATATCAATCCACAGGAAAACTACACACTTCCTCCTCTTGAAGGCGCTACTATGGCAGATAAATTAGCTTCTTTCAATGCTCTGTCATCAGATGATCGACAAAAAGTAGCATACGCATTTACCAGAACATATCTCAGGGCAATAGAGGAAGATGTAACATCATATAATGCCGTTCTTCCACAGGTATTACTCGCTCCTCAGGGTCCTGCAACTACCGTAATGCGTCAGTCAGTCATCTCCGGGGCAGCAGCCTGGGGATTGTCGCGCTACAACTATGACGGGATGAACATCGCCACGCAGGAGAATGCGCAGATTGCTCTGGACGCCATCGATCAGGCCATTGAAATAAAGGACAATATCCGCGCCAACCTCGGGGCGATGCAGAACCGGCTGGAAAACACCATCACCAATCTGGAAATTCAGGCGGAAAACCTCCAGGCTGCCGAATCGCAGATATCCGATGTGGATGTAGCCACGGAGATGACCAACTTCACCCGGAATCAGATCCTGACGCAGAGTGCGGTGTCCATGCTCGGGCAGGCCAATTCCCTGCCGCAGATGGCCCTGCAGCTCATCGGTGGATAGGACATGCCCCTCTTTGAAGGGAATGGGCGTTCCTTGAGGGTTTGCGTATATCGGGAGTTCGTTCCCTTCATCAGGGCGGGAACTGCATCTGCACAGGGCAGTTTCGGTTCCCGCCCGTCCGGAATCCATGCCTGTGTTTCAACATCCAGAGCAGTGCGCTGAAAGCGCAGTAGGGGGAGCCTATGTCCCAGCTTGCCGCCGCCCGGCGCCGGCTTCATTCCATCAGGTCGCTCATTCGCCAGGGGGAACCGTTTTCAGCCGTTCAGGTACTGCGGGAAGCCGTGAGCATTATGTTCAGCGAGCCGCTCATGAAGTCGGAAAAAAGGGAATTTCAGCGCATGATTTCCGATGCATCGTATTATATCGTCTGTGACCAGCATATCCGGAAGCTGGCGCCTGAGCTGGAACTTGCCTATGTGCCCGGCAGGGAGCGCGTCTTTCTGGCAAAGGTCGACATGCTGCTGGAAAAGATTGATGAAAAAGTTCATGAGGATGCGCAGGAAGCCGCCCGCCTGCTGCTGGAAGACAAAATGCGGCAGGATATGGAGCTTGGGCGGCAGATGCTTGATGCAGGGCTTATGGATGACGCGCGCGGCGTATTTGCGGAGCTGGCTCGTGAGCATCAGAACTGCGGAAAGCTCCTGCATGATATTGGCGGAAGTTTTCTGCGTGCAGGGGCGTATGCCGATGCGGTGTGCTATCTGGAAGAAGCTCTGAAGCTCGAGCCTGGTTCACTGCCTGTTTCCAGCTCTCTGGCCGTGGCTCTGCGCAGGATGGGCAGGTATGCCGAGGCTGAGCGGGTCTATCTTGAGGCGCTGCGGGAAGGAAACGGGGCTCCCCATCTGCTCTTCAATCTTGGGCGGCTGTATGTGGACTGGAAAAAGTGGGACAGAGCGGTCAAGGCCGCCCAATGTGCCCTGCGGCTTGAGCCGGGATTTTCCGAGGCTCGACGGCTCCTGGAGTATTCCGAGAGAGAGAGAGAGTCCCTCACATATCTGACTAATACGTCCAATGTGGATAATTTCTCTTTAATTTTCTATAGTTATAGAAAGATGCCGGAGCCGGGACCTGACAGGTTTTACCGGCTTTCTTCCTCGGTTGCTTATCCATTTTCTTATCCATTTTTCGCCCACAGCCTCCAATTTCTCCAAGAATATAACCTAGTTATCGAGAACAAAAATTTTTCCGAAAAATTTTTCTTTCTGCAATGATCCTTTTGCAAGAGTGATGCCACGGCCATGCCGGTATCCGCCGGATCATAGGGCAGCGGCACATTGGCAAGCTCTATTTCCACCGGCTCCGGCGCGGTATCGGGCGCATTGCCCTGAGTATCCCCGTCCGGGGTCGGGGAGGCATCCTGCGGAGATTCAGAGGCGAAAGCCGCCTGCTCCGCCACCGGGAAGGCGGGCGCATCGTCGCTCAGGCGGATGTAGAGGTGCGCGGTGTCGGAATAGCCCCTGCTGTCCGTCTCCGTGTAGGTGAAGTCCTCAAGCACGTCGAAGTTCTCCGTGCCCAGGGCGTAGTTGTAGATGAAGGAGCCGTCCGGCCCGATGGTGAGCTTGCCGTACTTGCCGGCGATCTGCACGCTCTCGGTCACGGCCACGCCGTTGATGGCGAGATGCAGGCTTTCCGTGGGGTCATAGGCCATATCGGCATCGCTGAAGTCAAGCTGCTCTTCCATGAAGGACACGGGCCTGCCGGATTCCGTCTTGCCCCAATCCACCAGCACGTCCCCGCATTCCGGCGCATGGGTGAGGGGCTTGAGGGTGATGTCCAGCGAGCTGGTCTGATGGCCGCCATAGATGTCGCTGACAGCCATGCCGAAGCTCTCCATGTCGTCAATGCCCCGCTCGTCCATGCCGAGCTTGAGGGTGTACGTCCAGGTGGCGCTGGAGCCGCCGTCCGTCCTGACCACCAGAGTGCCGTAGATGCCCTCTCGGTGGTTTCGCCGGAGGCGGGCAGAGACACGCCGCCCACGGTGACACCGCTGATGGGGTCGCCATCGGCGTCGGCCCATGCGATGTGGCCGCTCCTGAAGACCAGGCCGTCCTCATAGTCCTGCACGCAACCTTCCACTGTGGCGCTCAGGTTGCCGGTGATGGTCGGGTCGGCATTGGCGTTGTCAAGGTCGATGGTGATGGTGTTGCGCACGGAGCCGGTGTGCCCGTCATCCACGGTACAGGTGAAGGTTTCGCTGCCGCCCGCGCCCGCCGCGTCGTCATCCAGCACATAGGCGTATTCGCCGCCGGGGCGCAGGTAGAGGGTGCCGTGTTCGCCACGGGCCACCAGGGCGCGGTTGCCCTGCGGGTATGTTCCACCGTCCACAGGGGGAAGATGAGGAAAAACGGGTGTATTTTATGGCTTTGGACGGGAACTTGGGATGGGCGGCACTAAGGGGCTTGTGACCGCGACAGCTTTCAGGAAGGAGCTTGGAGTTCATTTCTTGACGATAATAACGAATTTGTTATATACAGATTGAAAAGGATGCCCTGATGTTCGATGTGGAATTTTATGAAGACAGGCGCGGTGTCCAACCGGTTAGAGAGGTCTTGGTTGAGCTTCGGGATAAAGCTCGGACGAGCAAGGATGCCCGGATTCAGTACCAAAAAATACTGACACATATACGGGCGTTAGAAACCTATGGAACGCGAATTGGAGAACCTCAGGTAAAACATATTGATGGTAATCTTTGGGAAATACGCCCGTTGGCGCACCGTATTATTTTCTTTTATTGGCGTGATAATAAATTTGTGTTATTGCATCACTTTATAAAAAAGACACAAAAAACACCAGCTAAGGAAATAGAACAGGCTACCAGAAACCTGAAGGACTTTCTTGAGAGGAACAAGTAACATGTCAAGCACAAGTTTTCGTGATTTTTATTGCGATGACAATAACGTGTCTCCCGCAGAGCGCGCAAAAATTGAATTTGAAGTTGAGTTGATCGGCAAATTGATTGAAGCACGCGAAGCCAAGGGATTGACGCAAGGGCAACTGGCGGAAGCGGCAGGTCTTAAACAGTCGGCTGTCGCGCGGCTGGAACGGATGAAGGCGACACCGCAAATAGATACCCTTTTTAAGGTACTTACCCCGATGGGCTACAAACTTACGATTGTTCCACGGGATGAAATGGGGTAATTCATCGCATGACATTTGATATCCTAATAAATGACAGTAGAAGTAATCATCTAGGTTCAAGACTCATTAATTGTCAAAAGGGAAAAAAGTTCTTATCGCTGGCATATGGAGGCACAATGAAAGAACTTTTTTATCTTTCCCATGAGCAAATCGCCCGTATCAAACGCTACTTTCCTCGTTCCAATGGTATTCCAAGGGTCGATGACAGACGCATAGTCAGCGTAATTATCTATGTCATCAAGTACGGTCTGCAATGGAAATATGCACAGCGTGAGTATGAGCCATATAAAATCCTCTACAATCGCTTTATCCACTGGAGCCGATTGGGTATCTTTATTTTGTCAATATTTTCAGTTTAGGGTGAACGGCATTTCACAAAGAATTCTAGGCCAAACAAACACCTGTTTTTCTGTAAGGGGGACATAATGAACCGTCAAGTAACCATTAAGAATTTGTATGCAGGAAAACCTGACGCTAAAGACCAAATTAACTCGGAAGGATTTTCAGAATTTATAGAAAGTTATGTTATACCTGATAATATTGACATCGAAAGAGTAATTAAAGGAGATATTTTTTATATCACTGGATATAAGGGCACCGGAAAAACTGCTCTACTTTTCTTTATTGATGAAAAAATTAAAGATAACGATAGTTCATCATGCTCTTCTTTTATTTTTTTTAAAGAAGAATTCAGTGAATTAAAAAAGCAAGAGCTTGAATCTTTATCAAAAAGGTTGCTTTCAACTATAAATATTGAGAGCAATATTCTTTTGGATAGAGTTGATTTTGAATACGTCTGGAAGTGGATAATTTTCAAAAGAATAATCTTTGATAATGAGCTATATAACGGTGGACTGTTCGTTAATGATAGAAATTGGTCCCAATTTAAAGCAGCATTGGATAAGATTGTTGGGTTTTCAGATAAAAAGAAATTTTCTCTACCCGCGAAAATCAAATTATCTTGCCCTGTAAAAGATCCCATTTCCGGTATGGAAGCATCGCCTGAGCTTGAGCTTGACCTTAATCGTAGCGATAAAAATGATGCTGGCAAGTTTGTAGAAATAATAGAAGAAGCAGAAGAATTATTTGCAGAAGTAAATCGGACCGATATTCCCTACCATATTTTTATTGATGAGTTAGAAGCTTACTTTGGGGATAGAGAGATTTTTTTTAGAGATTTATATATTATTCGCGACCTAATTATTACGGTTAAAAAAGTTAACACTATATTGAGAAAAATAAATAATAGGTGCAAATCACAAACAAAAATAATATGTTCCGTACGAACTGAAATCATAAACGCTATCCACCGCTTTATTGTGACTAAAGAAATAAATAAAATTACTCTTGGATATGAATTTCCACTGATTTGGGACTACAACAATACAAACTCTATCCAGCACCCAATATTTAAAATATTACTTAAACGAATAAGAATGTCTTCTATAGAGCATGCTGACAATAAAACCTCTGATAAAATGTTATATGAAAAATGGTTTCCAGAGCATATCAATTCATCAGAACCTGTGAATTATGTATTAAATAATGGCTGGAACAAACCTCGCGATATCGTTAGGCTAATTACTGCTTCACAAAATAGCATACATAGTAATAGTGGCTGTTTTTCTCAAGCCGTATTCGATAGTTGCCAAAAGAGATACTCTATTGACAGTTTAATTGAGATAAAAGAAGAAATGAGAGCCTTGTATTCTCCAGGTGATATTGATTGTATAGTTAGATGTCTGACAGGATTTAGGATAGTATTCTCAATGGAAGAATTGGAGAGAAGAATTGCAAAATATTTTAATGCAACAATTCTTTCTACTAATTTGAATTCAATACTCAATGACATTTATCGCTTGGGGATAATTGGAAATTATTCAACTTTATCTCGCTCATATCGGTGGCAACATAAAGGTGATGAAGGTATTATTATATCTGATGAATGGAGTATGATAGTACATCAAGCCTTGCAAAATTCTTTGTCAATTAGCAGAAGGCATGACGCAGGAGTGTTGAATTTTTCTAAGAACAACCCTCAGGAAGGCGAGGAATACGAAGTGACTGTTTATAAGG
>ERZ824575.2915-NODE-2915-length-12625-cov-2.793556_pt1 | contig 12625 bp, 10 predicted proteins | sample MGYA00519470_ERZ824575 | MGnify/ENA primary metagenome ERZ824575 (study PRJEB31778, sample SAMEA3449170) | human gut metagenome | biome: human gut; feature: human-associated habitat; material: faeces | place: United Kingdom | collected 2010/2012 ...
GGCTGTGGATACCGGCAATCAGGGCGGCCAGCTCAGTGCCGCCCCAGGTGCCGGGGGTGAATGCTTCCAGAATGGCGGCGGCGTTGGCGTAAATATGGGGGCTGGTCAGGGGACGGCCATCTGTATGGGTTACGATGGTACGCGGGTTTGCAGCCAGCACCACACGGGCCAGTTCTTCCTGCGCACCGGGCAGGTCCAGGCTGGCGGCATCGTTACCTTCGCCGGTGTCGCAGTGGCGGCCCCAGCCATTTTTTCCGCTCAGGCACAGGATCACGGCATCCGCGCTTTCAGCGGCCGCGAGGGCGGCGGCAAAGTCGGTCTGGGTGGGGTCGAGATAATCGCAGCCCTGGGTGTAGGTGCAGTTGGGGTAAAGCTCCTGCAGGGCTTCAAAAATCGTTTTGGCTTCGGGGCGGGATTTGTGAATCTCGCGGTCGGTGGCGGCAAGGTCGTACTTGCGCACTGGCTTGGCGGTGGATTTATCGCCCACGCCTGCCATGGCACTGGAATCCTGCACCACCTGGAACATTTCCAGCATAGAGGGCTGGGTGTAGCCGCCGTACAGCAGGCGCAGGCTGCTGGCACCGGGTCCAATGACAGCCAGCTTGATGCTGCGGTCGGTAAGGGGTAGGGTGTTGCCCTCATTTTTGGTCAGCACAATGCTTTCCCGCGTGGCGCGCTGCTCGGCAGCAGCGGTGGGGGCAAACGCAGCGGCGTGGTACTGCTGCCACTGGGGGTAAGGCTCATCAAAAAGGCCAAGTTCAAATTTGAGCGTCAGCACGCGAAGAACGGCGCGGTCCAGGTAGGAGATATCCACTTTGCCTTCGGCAAAGGCGTGGGTCATGCCATCGGCATAGCCAAGGCGGTCGGGCAGCTCCATGTCCAAGCCCGCGGTCAGGCATTGCAGCGCGGCATCGGTGATATCATCCGCAGTGGCCAAGATATCGTCTAGCAGGCGTTGTACTGAGCGGTAGTCGCTGACTACCAAACCGTCAAAGCTTAGTTCGCTGCGCAAAAGGTCAGTCAGCAGCTTGCGGCTGGCGCAGACGGGGCGGCCCTCCCATTCGGAGTAGCTGTTCATCACGGTGCGGATGCCCGCCTTGCGGATAGCAGCCGCGAACGGTTTGGCGAACACCTCGCGCAGTTCGCGGGCATCGGCCTGGGTGCGGGTCAGGTTCAGTCCGCCCACAGTCTGGGAGTACCCCAAAAAGTGCTTGGCGGTGGCGGCCACGCCGGTGCTCAGGTCGTCGCCCTGCAGGCCCTGCACAAATGCGCAGCTCATAGCGCCTACCTGCGCAGCGGTGCCGCTACCCAGCTGGAAATGCTGCACCGCTTTACCGACCTGCGCGCCGAAACCTGCCGCCAGCGCGAGGAAAACGAAACCCACAGCACCCAGGCCATCATCAAGCGGATCAACCGTTACAAAGGACATAGGGTTATCGGCGATGTCCATCTGGGCGACTGGGGACTGCAGATGGGTCTGATCATTACCGAGTTAAAAGCACGCAAGCCCGAGCTGCCTTATTTTGATGAAAGCTTTACCGGGGAATATCCGCAGGAGGCTCCCTTTACCGTATCTGAGCTGGAAGAAATCTATCCGACAGCGAGCGGCAAGTCCAAAGAAGATCCTGCGTATAAGGAGGCAGCGCTGGAAGCAACGCTGCGCCTGCAAAGCGGTGACCGTGGCTACCGCGCGCTGTGGAAGCATATTATTGCGGTATCTGTAGCCGATTTGAAAAAAAACTATAGCAACCTGGATGTGGAATTTGATCTCTGGAAGGGCGAATCCGATGCAGACCCGCTCATTCCGGGACTGGTAAGTCGTTTAAAAGAATCCGGCCTTGCGTATGAAAGCCAGGGTGCGCTGGTTGTAGATGTTAAAGAGGATACCGATACGAAGGAAATGCCGCCCTGCATCATCTTAAAATCCGATGGCGCGGCGCTGTATGCAACGACAGACCTTGCAACAATCGTGGACCGTATGGAGAATCTGCATGCGGATTCCCTGATCTATCTTGCGGACAAGCGTCAGGAGATGCACTTTGTACAGGTGTTCCGTGTAGCGAAAAAGGCGGGGCTGGTAACCCCTGAAACAGAGTTAAAATATGTTGGTTTCGGCACGATGAACGGCAAGGACGGAAAGCCCTTCAAGACGAGAGAGGGCGGCGTTATGCGTCTGGAATACCTGATCCGCGATATCGACGAGGAAATGTACCGTAAGGTATCCGAAAGCCGTCATGATCTGTCTGAGGAAGAGGCAAGAAAGATCGCCAAAATCATCGGTCTTTCCGCAATCAAATACGGAGATCTGTCCAATCAGGCTTCTAAGGACTATATTTTCGATATTGATCGCTTCACTTCCTTCGAGGGAGACACGGGTCCGTATATTCTGTATACAATCGTGCGTATTAAATCGATCCTTGCCAAGTATCAGGAGCAGGGAAAGAGCCTGGAAAACCTGTGCCTGGAAGAGGCGCAGGGCGCTTCCGAAAAAGATCTGATGCGTCAGCTGTGCAGCTTCAATGCAATGATGGACAGTGCCTGTGAGGAAACTGCGCCCCATAAGATCTGCGCGTACATTTATGATCTGGCGAACGCGTTCAACAAGTTTTACCACGAGACAAAGATTCTGGCAGAAGAGGATCAGAAGAAGCAGGCAGGCTGGATTGCACTGCTGAAGCTGACCAAAGAAGTTCTGGAAACCTGCATCGATGTACTGGGCTTCTCCGCACCCGACAGAATGTAAAAATGAAATCCCGCGCCGCAGGCTTCTTAAGTCTGCGGCGGATTGCATAAGCAACATAATTTCACTCAGCCGCTTATGCGTCCTTGCAGAGTGGAATTATCGTATAGAAACGAAGTCTTTTATACGATAAAAAAAGCCGCAGCTGGTTTTTACCAGCTGCGGCTTTTATGTTGTTCGTTTAACCACGCGACAGCTTCCAGACAGCCCTCCTGGGTCAGGGGAAACTGTTTTGTTGTCTTTTGCTCGGCGGGCGTTTTGACAAAGCAGAAGGGCTCCGGCCAGATCGTGACGTCCATACAGTCCCCCTCTTCGTTTTTTCCTTTGGAAAGCCGATATCGCATGCCGCAGTAGCTTCCGGTCTGCGCTTCCTTTTTGATATAGTTCACATGAATGATTTCCGGTGAGATCATAGTTTCCTCCAATGGCAGTGCTGCAGTTTTCTGCAGAGCTTAGAAAAACAGCGGGATACCGACCAGTCCAAAGTAGCCGACGGATAAAATTCCGGCGATACTAAGCAGCGTGCGGTAGATTTTTTTCTGGAACAGCTCCGGGACGGTGCTTGCAAGGTATCCGGCGATCAGAATACATGGCAGCAGATAGCGTCCCTGAGCCATGGATTCGATCAGCCAGGAGTTTACAATGGATGCAGCAAGCTCACCCACCATCAGCAGCGTGCAGATAACAAAACGGATTTTGCCCTGCAGATTGTCAGGTTGTCGGAACGTGGCGATTCCGATTCCTGCAAACAGTGCAAGATAGAGCAGCCCCATGCACCAGTAGTACCACGCGCCGGTATCGTGATCCTGTAAAAGTCCGCAAAAGCTCTTGTAGCTCATGGCAAACCAGTCCGGGTTTTCGGCAAAGACGTCAGAAAGCGTATAGCCGCGGCTGTACATATGCCAGGACGGGTTCAGCTCTTCGGTCGGGGTAGACGGATTTTTGTCGTAGTCGGCGTACTGGATGGCGACCGCTTCCTTGACCTGAGATTTTTCCGTACCGTAGTGCACGATGTCAAAACCAGCCCGGAATGCAAAGACGGCGAGAAAAATGCCCACAATAATCAGGTAATTACGCCAGAGCACTTTTTTCTGTAAGGGGTCTTTCTGCCAGATCAGCCGCAGCAAAAGGACGAAGAAGGACAGCGCCAGAATCGCGAGATAGCACTGCTTTCCGAGGGCGATGTTGCCAAACAAAAGCCCTAAAAGAAGAAAAGCAGGAATATCTCTCCGGCATAATTTTTTCTTTTCTACGGTGCGATAAAGCAGACTCTGCGGGTTGCACAGCAGGCAGGTGATCGCGAAAGCGATGGTAAAATCCAGCGCATCTGCCGTCGTATAGGAAAAAATGTACCAGGACTGGACGCAGATTCCGAGTGCGACCATGAGCCAGTTTTTCTGACGGATATTCCGGACAAAATAAAAGGCGAGGGCGGCAAACAGCAAAAGGTTCGGAACTCGGTAGTAGGCAAGGCTACAGAACATCGTTTTAAAAAGCAGGGCGATCTTTCCGGCAAGATAAAAGTACCAGGTGTAATTTTCCAGCTTGGTGTAACCGTAGCCGCTATAGGTCTGAGCAACAGCGGGATCCCGCATATCGGGCGGCAGAAAGTGCGTCATGCCGTAATCCAGACAGGCTTTGACGTCCCATTCGTCGGGATGCAGACCGAGGGCAGAAAACAAACCGATGATACAGACGACGAGCAGTGCACCTGCAATCACTGCCGTGCTGATGAGGGCAAACCAGTCAAAGTGCCCGGAGCTGTCCGGCAGGAACAACGTTTTCAGATAAGAAGCGATACCATTGCGGAAAAATAAAAGCACACAGAGCAGCAGCGCGATGGACAGGGCAAGGAAAAAGCGCTGGCGCACATATAAAACGTGGAGCTTTGCAGCCGCATTTTCGGCAGCCTCCCGGATACTGTCAGCAGAAAGCAAAAAGCTGCTGTCGGGATTTTTCGGTGTGAAAACGAGCTCTTCCCCGTTTAACTGCCAGGAGGCGTTGACGGGGAAAGCCTGGGCTTCCAGATCGGCAGCTTCCATTGTGAAAAAAGCTTCTCCGTTTAGAAAAAAGCCGACGTGTGTGACGCGATAGGATTCCTGGGTATTCGTCGGGTCAAACCGAAATAAGGTAAGACTACGCAGATCGGGCAGACCGGAAAAGGTGACGATGTTACCGTCCCGGGTTCCATCAGTGGAGTTGTCCTGCGAAAGTTCGTCATTGTCGCTGTAAAAAAGCTGGGACAGGACGGATGTGTCATCGTTTCTCAGATAAAGATCCGCCGACCATGAAAAATGATCCGGTGCTTTCAAAACCCAGATAAACGACGCCAGGAATAAAATCAGGATTGGAAGATAAAGGAATAGATTTTTTCTGGATGTATGCATGAAATGTCCTCTTTCGTTATAAAATAAGCTGTTTTCTAACAGTAAGTATAGCGGAATTAAAAAATTTTTCAACTTGAATAGCAATTTGTTGGTGGACTTCGACGAACAAAAATAAGCGTTGGTTTAGGAAAGAACGCAGTGCCCGGAACAAATTCGCCGGGATGGGAACACAACAGAGCAAATTCTTCTTGACAGGCAGGGCAGCAGAGAGGAAAATTGGGAAAAAGAAGTAGTTTGGTCAGATTTTGCAGGAGGGCAGAACCGGATGCCTGGTATACGATTGCCTTTGGCAAGACTTCTGCAGAATGGGGAGGGTTTCTTTTCATGATTCAGAAAACGAACGTCTGGAAAACAGCGGCGGGTTTGCTGCTTACAATTTCGATGATGATAAGCTCTGTACCGATGACGGCAGCAGCGGCAGAGCCTGCGGCGCAGGCGGAAAGTACAGAAACCTCTGACTACGGTGCGCCGGCATATGGGACGAAAGCGGCGAACCTGCATCGGCTCACCTCACAGGAGCAGGTACAGACGGTTTCCAAAGCGCTGCAGCCAGTCGCAGATGTGGTCGGCGTCATGACGAAATCTCATAACGTATCCGTGATCAATTACAGTGATGTAGATGAACTCGGACTGATCCGCCGGTCGGACGGAAGCGGCGTGGTGCTGGTGATGGACGGCAGCAGAATTTATATTGCGACAGCAGCGCATTGCTTAAAACATAACCATACAGAAGTGATTCTGCCGGACGGAACAAGATGCAGCGCTGCTGTGCTGTATCGCAGCACCGAGACAGACACAGGATTTCTGACGGTGGAATACAGCCAGCTGCCGGAGGAAGTGCTGGGCGGGATTACCCCGGCAGCCGGAGCGGACGCGTCCGCGCTGAACCTCAGCCTGTTTCTCGCCGTCGCGACCATCGCGCCGGAGGCGAAGGTGCTGCTGTTCTTCTTCATCCCCATCAAGATGAAATACATGGCGTGGGTCTATCTCGGCTTCACGGTGCTGAACGTGTTCTCGTCCTTGCAGCTGGCCTCGTTCCTCTCGTTCTACTGGCTGCTGCCCGTCGTGCCGCTTTTGAACTACTTCCTCTTCTTCGGCAGCGACGTCAAAAACATCCTGCCCGACGCACTGCGCTACCGGCAGCGGAAGAATTACCGCACGACCACGACAAATGCCCGCCCGAACCCCAATTGGGCAGGCTCCTACCGCTCCAAATCCGGCGAGAAGCCCTACCGGCATAAATGCACGGTCTGCGGCCGGACGGATACGGACTATCCGAACCTCGAATTTCGCTACTGCTCGAAGTGCAATGGCTATTACTGCTACTGCATCGATCACATCAACAATCATGTCCACATCACCACGCCCCCGGAGGGCGCGGAAAAGAAATAAAACGGAGGACTGTCATGAACGAAGTATTGCACTGCCTGCTGACCCGCAGAAGCGTCAAGAAGTATCTTTCGCAGCCGGTCGAGAAGGAAAAGCTGGACGCCGTTCTGGAGGCCGGAACGTATGCCGCCTGCGGCATGGGCCGTCAGGCCGGGAAGATCGTCGTGCTGCAAAACCCGGACGATATCGCGGAGCTGGAAAAAATGAACGCGTCGATCCTCGGAAACCCGGCCGCGCACCCGTTCTACGGCGCGCCGGTCGTGTGCGTCGTGTTCGCGGACACGAATGTGAATACATGGGTCGAGGACGGCAGCCTTGTCATCGGCAATATGATGGCCGCCGCGCACAGCCTCGGCCTCGGCAGCTGCTGGATCCACCGGGCCCGGCAGGAGTTTGAAAGCGCGGAGGGCAAGGCGCTGATGAAAAAATGGGGCGTGAGCGAGAATTACGCCGGCATCGGCCACTGCATCCTCGGCTACGCCGCGCAGGAGCCCGCCCCCGCAAAGCCCAGAAAGGCCGATTTCATTGTCCGCGTTGATAGTAACCGATGATCCAATCGCCTGCGGTTACCAGCGGATCTTTTACCGCAGCTGTGCAGTTTGAAAAGCTTGAAATACACAAAGTATTCCTGCGCTTTCAAACTTTCATCTGCGGCAAAATCTCTCGCTGGTAACTCTTGTCGATTAAATCATCGGTTACTAAACCCCTTGCAAAATCGAAAAAACAGGCTTATACTGAAGAAAAAACAGGAGGGCACTGATATGAAATCCATCAAAAGCATCCTGAAGATCGCGGGCGCGGTCATGGCCGTGATCGGCACCGTGCTTGTCGTCGTCGGCTTCCTCGACGAGATCTGCGCAGGCGTCAAAAAGCTTGCTGCCTGCCGCGCACGCCGCGAGGAAATGAAGGATTACGCAGACTGACAGATCGAGCGAACGCCCCGAAGCAGCCGCTTCGGGGCGTTTCAGCGTGTCGAAAAAGTCTTTTCGCCCCGCTGAGGCAGTTTTTCGAACTTTAAAAAAGTTCGAAAAACAGGTTGATTGAACGCGAAGGGGGCTTTTTGCCCCCTTCACGCTTCCCCTGCTGCTCTGTCGTCCAACTGCTTTTCATGGTTTTTTGACAGTCTCGAACGCCCCGAAGCTGCTGCTTCGGGGCGTTTTCTATGTGCCAAAGTTCCGGGGTTGCCCGGTCACAGCAGAAACAGCGCTTCGCGCACGACCTCGCCGACTGTGGGGTGGGGGAAGACGATCTTGTCCAGATGCTGCACGGGGAGCTTGGAATGCACCATCATGGCCGCGCCGTAGATGATCTCCGAGACATAGGAGCCGACCATATGGACGCCCACGACGCAGCGGTTTTTCCGGTCATAGAGCAGCTTGCAGAAGCCGGTTCCCTTCGGATTTTCTGCAAGATACCGGCCCGAGAGCGCCATCGGCGCCTTGACCACCTGCACGTCCAGTCCCTTTTCCCTTGCGCTCTGCTCTGTTTCGCCGACGCAGGCGACCTCCGGCGTGGTATAGATCACGGAGGGGATGATGGAATAGTCGATCGCGTCCTTTTTGCCGAGCATATCGTTGACCGCGACCTCTGCCTCGCGATAGGCCGTGTGGGCCAGCATCAGCTTGCCATTGCAGTCGCCGACGGCCCAGACGCCGGGGACGTTCGTGCGCATCTGCCGGTCTGTCACGACTGCGCCGCGTTCGAGCGCAATGCCGAGCGCCTCCACATTCAGCCCCGTCACATCCGCCCGCCGTCCCGCCGACAGCAGCACGCGCCCGCAGGCGATCTCGTGCCGCCCGGAAGCGTCGGAATACACGACGCTCCGCTCCGTGACAGCTTCGACTCTGGCGTTCAGGCAGAAGTCCATGCCCTGCTTTTTGTACGTCCGCATCAGCAGCTCGCAGATCTCCGGGTCGGTGCTGCCCGCGATCTTGGGCAGCATCTCAATGACCGTCACCTTCGTGCCGATGGACGCGAAATAGCACGCCATTTCCAGCCCGATCACGCCGCCGCCGATGCAGACGAGCGATTCCGGCTGCTCCGAAAGGGAAAGCAGCTCGCGGTTCGTCATGACGAAGCCGGAAGCAAGTCCTTCCCGCACACCGGGGATCGGCGGGATCACGGCGCTGGAGCCGGACGCCAGCACGAGCCGCGGCGCGGACAGTGTCTCGCCGCCTGCGGCGATCTCAAAGCGCTCCCCCGTTTTGCCGAGGATCCGGCCCTCGGCGGCGAAAACCGTCACGCCATGCGCCTTCATTGCCGCGCCCACGCCCCGGACGAGCGTTCTGACCACGCCGTCCTTCCGCGCAACGACCTGCGCGTGGTCGATGGAGACGTTCTGCGCCGTCACGCCGTATTCCGCGCCGTGCAGCGCCGCCTGATACTGCTTGGCGCAGTAAAGAAGGCTCTTTGTCGGGATGCAGCCCTCGTTCAGACAGGTGCCGCCCAGCGCGCGCTTTTCGATCAGTGCCGTCCGCAGCCCCGCCTTTCCCGCGCGTTCCGCGCAGAGATAGCCGCCCGGCCCGCCGCCGATCACGATCAGATCAAATTCCTGCATTTTAAATTCCTCCTGCCGCGTTTTTTCTTAGTTTAGCATACCCGGCAGCAGATTGGAAATGCTTATTTGTGATGCGTGTATTCCGATTATGTCGTTTTGCGTTGTTTTTATTGTAAAACAGGGTACGTCACGCCGCACACGGTGACGGAGGCCAGCTCGTCCAGATCGATGATCTGCGAGAACAGCCATGTATTCTTTACCTCGTTGCTCTCCCAGCTGCCGGCGTAGGAGCTGCCCCATGAACCGTAGGTTCCATACGGGCTGTCCTCGTAGCCGTTTTCCGCGCTGGAAAGCGCAAAGCTGGTCCCGTCCTTGAGTGTGATGGAGACCGCCTCGTTGCTCGTCTCGCCGCTGCCATATATCCCATCGAGCTGGAAAGAGATCGGCGAGATCGTCGCCGTCTGCCAGCAGAAGCGGTCATCCGGGCCGGATTCGCCATCCAGCTCGATCACCAGTTCCTGCTCCAGCTGCTCCGGAACCGGGATCTCGAACAGATCGACATTCTGGTCATGGTGGCTCATATCGAACAGGATTCGGTCGCCCGGTTCGAACTCGCCGCCGATGTTGGTCAGCAGCGCATAGGCCGTGCTTCCCTCCACCTGCATGATCTCCATGCTCATGCCGCCGTTTTTCCATTCCAGCCGATGATCCGCGCCGAAGCCGCCGAAGTTTGTGTTGTTTTGCGCACCGACCCACAGCATTCGGTTGAGTTCCTTCTGGTAGGTATCGGCCTCCGGGATCGCGGCAAGCTCTGCCGCCGCGTCGTCGTTTTTCGCGTCAATGCGCATGATGGCATAGAACGAGTTTCTGGAAACGAGCATGGATTCGAGCGTGAACGTAAAATCATCCGTTTCTGCCGATACGCCCGTATCCGCCAAATCGGCAGTGTCGGGCACCTGCATCGTGCCCTCGGCGATCATGGCCTGCTCTTCCTCGGTGTACGTCGGCTGTGTGATATCCGTAGTCGTAGTTTCGTCGTAGCTGGTGACATGGTCCTTGACCAGCGCGGCTTTTTCGCCAAACAGCTGGTCGAACCAGCCGAAGGAGTGCGCCGCAAACGCACTGCCGCACAAAAGCGCCGCGATTGCCGCCGCGATCAGCACCGTCCGGACAGGCCGGGCGGGCTTCCGCTTCGTTTCTTTGATTTTTCCCATCGTCTTGCTCAAAATCCGCGCACCCTCGCCGTCCTGCATCGGGGGCAGCGGAATCTCCTGCTCCGGCGCATAGCGCATGAGCTCATCCCACGTCGTTTTCACAAAACAGACCTCCTTTTTCCAAAGCCTCGCGCAGCGTCCGCCGTCCGCGCATCAGGCGCGAACGCACGGTCGACGCGTTCAAATGTAAGTCCTCCGCGATCTGCGCGGCTGTCTGCGACAGATCGTAAAACCGGTAAAATATTTCCCGGTCCTCGTCCGGCAGGGCGCGCATGGCCTGCGTAATGGCCGCGCAGCGCTCCTTTTCCATCATCTGTTCCCAAAGCCGGTCGAGCGTGATAAGCGTATCGTCCTCCAGCGGAAGATAGACGTTCTGCTTCCGCATGGCCTCCGCCGTCCGGTTGCGCGCCACCGCGCCGAGCCATGGCCGCAGCTGTCCGCGCTCGATGCGCGCCGCGCCGTTCCAGAGCGCGAAAAACACGTCTGAGGCAATTTCCTCATGGTCCTCCGGCGTCAGAACGCCGCGGCTGCGGTTGCGGATGATGGCCAGAACGTATGCGCCGTACTGCGCGACCGCCTGCTCCAGCGCACCTGCGCGCTGCTTTTGCAGCTGCCGCAGCAGCTCCTTTTCGTCCAAGCCGCATTCCTCCTTTTGTAACCGCTGATCGGTTACTTGCATTGTGTTCAGCATACTGACGTCTATCATGTCGGGTGTTTGGCCGATTTTGTTGCAGCCGCACGGAAATTTTCCCTGTTTCCCCAGAGTTCTTGCTTTTTCTGCCTGCGGCTGGTATGATAAAGCTATGAAGAAAAGAGTTGCTTACTATGTCAGCCGGAAGAACCCGCTTATCTGGCTGGCCGCGCTGGTCATGCTGGCCTCGGCAGCGCTTCGCATCGCAAATGTCTGCGGGAAAGGCGCAGACGCAAAGACGGTGTGGTTTTTAGTCGTGCTGCCGGTCGTGGGCTGTGTGTTCTATGTGCTGAATATCCTGTGCAATGGCAGCGACCGGTTCTACCGTTCATCCGTGCCCGTCATTCTGCTTGCGATCTATTACGGCATCAAGATCACACTCGTCTCACCGTATCTGTGGCTGACGTTCATGTTCTGGATCGCCTATCTCGCCATCGCCGCGTTTTACGCCGTGACCGTCTCCGGCCACATCAAAAGCACGATCCCGCTGCTTCTGCTGCTGATCGCTGCGCTCGGCATTCTGGTCGGGATGCACGAGAAGGAATTCACGCGGGAAAACTGGCCGCAGCTGCGGAAGATTTTGCCTGATATGCTGTTCCTGCTTGCCGGGATTCTGACGCTGCTCGGCGCGAAGGTCTATCTCGACGGCGCGTACCACCCCACCTGGGGTGACCGGCCCGACGGCCGCAGGCTGCGCACGCTCGACCCGATGGCGGTGGTCGCCAATTATATCATGCCGACGCGCATCGGATCGTCCAATTTCATCCGCGAGTCCGTTGACATCGGCCCGATGGAGCGCTATATCCGCGAAAAGCGCAAGCAGGGCTTTACGAATCTCGGCGTGACGCACGTATTTCTGGCTGCCTATGTCCAGTGCGTGGCGAAATATCCGGCGCTCAACCGCTTCCTGTCCGGGCAGCAGGTCTATTCGCGCGACGACGACATTCAGTTCTGCATGGTCGTCAAGACCTCGATGGACACCTCCGCGCCGGAGTCGATCACGAAGCTCCATCTGAAGCCGACCGACACCATCGACGATATCTATGAAAAGCTCAACAAGGGCATCGCCGCCATTCAGGGACAGGCCATCGGCGGCAGTGACTTTGACAAAACCGCGAAATTCCTGTCGTTTATCCCCGGCGTGCTGTTCAAATTTGTGGTCTGGCTGCTCAGGACGATTGATTACTTCGGCTTCCTGCCGAAGTTCCTGCTGGAGGTCAGCCCGTTCCACGCCTCGATCTTCTTTACGTCCATGGGATCGCTCGGCATCCCGCCCATCGTCCACCATCTGTACGACTTCGGCAATATGCCCGTCTTCGTCTCCTTCGGCTGTAAGTACCACAAGAACGAGGTGCTCGACGACGGCACGGTCGTGCGCCGCAAGTACATCGACTACACCGTCAACACCGACGAGCGCATCTGCGACGGCTTCTATTACGCCACCACGCTCAAGCACCTCAAGCGCCTGCTGTCCCACCCCGAACAGCTCGACAAGCCCGCCCCCGTCGTCAACCACGACATTGAGTGATCCGCTTTCTATGCAGAACCCGCCCCGGGCAGCTGCCCGGGGCGGGTCTTTACCCAGAGGCCAAACCGTTCTTGCGGAAGGAGCCTTGGTTATTTTTATTGTACCAGACACTTTTGATTTGTCAAGCGTACCGATGAAGCGCAGGCCGTTACACCCGCCCCTGTCCAGCTGGACAGGGG
>ERZ824575.2916-NODE-2916-length-12624-cov-13.248230_pt1 | contig 12624 bp, 10 predicted proteins | sample MGYA00519470_ERZ824575 | MGnify/ENA primary metagenome ERZ824575 (study PRJEB31778, sample SAMEA3449170) | human gut metagenome | biome: human gut; feature: human-associated habitat; material: faeces | place: United Kingdom | collected 2010/2012 ...
GGGGTCGTTTTATGATTGAGAATAAGACCACGGAATTTAAGCGTGAGTACATGGATGATATCAAATATGCTGTAGTTGCCTTCGCAAATACGGATGGCGGCAAAATATATATTGGAATTAATGATAATGGAAGTGTCCAATGCATCGAAAATACCGACGAAATTATACTTCGCGTCACCAATATGATCCGAGATTCAATTCGTCCGGATGTTACCATGTTTACCGAGTGCGCTGTTGAAACCATGGAAGGAAAAGCTGTTGTGGTTCTTACTGTCCAGAGAGGCACCGCCCGACCCTATTACCTCTCTGGAAAGGGTATTCGTCCGGAGGGCGTGTATGTTCGCCAGAGCGCATCCTCTGTTCCCGCTTCTGAGACAGCCATACTGAATATGATCAAGGAGACGAGCGGTGACCGTTATGAGGATGCTCGTTCCATCAATCAGCAGTTGACCTTTGAAAAAGCGGAGAGTTATTTTGCAAAGCGCAGTCTTGCTTTTGGAGATCAGCAAAAGCGCACACTGAACATCATCGGTTCCGACGGTACCTACACCAACCTTGGTATGCTGCTATCTGATCAATGCGTTCATACCATCAAGCTGGCTGTATTTGATGGCAGCAAGAAAAGCGTGTTCCGTGACCGTAAGGAGTTGAGCGGCTCTTTGCTCACGCAGTTGGAGGATGCCTATTCCTACATTGATCAGTTCAACCGTACCCGCGCGGAATTTGAAGGGCTGGAACGCATTGACAGGAGGGATTATCCCAGCGAAGCGTTGCGCGAAGCATTGCTCAACGCCATCACCCATCGTGATTACAGCTTCAGCGGCTCCACACTGATCAGCATCTTCGATGACCGCATTGAGTTCGTGACTATTGGCGGTCTGGTTCGCGGCCTTACTTTTGACGATATTATGCTCGGTGTATCTGCGCTCCGTAATCCAAATTTGGCCAATGTATTTTATCGGCTGAAACTAATTGAAGCTTACGGCACTGGTATTCTAAAAATTAATGAGAGTTACGCCGACTGCGCTGTAAAGCCGCAGTTTGAGGCTACAGATAACGCCTTCAAAATTACACTACCTAACATCAACTATGCAGGTACTCGAAAAGATGTAACCGCTACAGCCCCATTGAAGGTCGCCGATAAAGCAGAACGGCAGGAAATGCTGCTCCGTTTGACCGAAAAGCAGGGATACATCATTCGCAAAGATGTGGAAGCTGAGTTGAACGTTTCTCAGGCTACCGCCATTCTGATCCTGCGGGATATGGTCGAAAAAGGTCTCTTGATCAAGGAAGGCTCCGGTAAGCAGCAGAAGTACCGCATTGCGGAATAACACCCATGCCGAAGTGGAGGTTAAGAGGTTAATATGTATATTGAATTAAAATGCCGGTCCTGCGGCAAAGATTTCCGTGTGGATTTCACCAGCAATGAGTATGATGTAGATAAGTGTCCTAAGTGCGGAAGCTATCTTAGCTTTAGTGATGTGACTCGAATTAGGGCAATTACGGATCCGTTCTATACAAATGTTAGCAGGATCGATAGCGTGAGTGTGTGCGGAATTCATACAGAAGAAAACTGTGCCGCCGGAACTGCAATTATCGCTGCTGACTTGTTCTCCTCTGATATAGAGCAGCTGAACGAAGTGTATCAATCTTCATCGCCAGAGGTGAAGAGCAAACTTGCAGCTTTAATCGATAAGTTCTATCTTTTGGTCAACAGTGATGCCCAAGATGGAAATATCGATAAACTGGATCTGACATTAGACAGCTTGCGTGCGTTGTTTCTGGAGAAAGCAAATGAAAACCACAAGGAAATGGCGCATATACTTGGCCTTGCGCAGGAGGGATAAGAATGCCTAACCTTTCGCAATTAAAACGAGAACGTATGTTAGCGTTCTTGCAAAAGATAAAGGACGAGCACCGGGACGATGACGATATGCTCATCGCCCTGGGCGAGATTGAGAGTGAGCTGACCTCCAAGAAGTATGGCCTTGTCTGGGAGCAGCATGAGGAAGCCGTGGATGTGATGATGCGGGATAATGTTCCTGTGTTCACGGAAGTTCCGGAGCGGGAAATCACTGCGGCACCCGGTCAGGGCTATAACTTCATCCTGGAGGGCGATAATCTCCACTCCCTGCGGCTGTTGGAGAAAACCCATAAGGGAAAGATCGATATTATTTACATTGACCCTCCCTACAACAGAGGCGGTAATGACTTTAGATATGAGGACACCTTTGTTGAAAAACAAGATGGTTTCAGGCACAGCAAATGGCTCTCTTTTATGGAATCTCGGCTTCGTATTGCATGGCAACTTCTAAAGTCAGACGGCGTTATCTTTATTTCTATTGATGATTTTGAGATGGGTGCTCTGCGGATGCTTTGCGACGATGTGTTTGGCGAAGCTTTTTTCCTGTGCAATATCGTATGGCAGAAACGCTATTCCAGAGAAAATCGTGAAGCGATTGGCGATGCACACGAGTATATTCTTGTGTATGCCAAGGATAAGCTGAAGTTTAAGGAGAATAGACACCTTGTCCCCATGAGCGAAGAACAGGCAAAGGTGTATAAGAACCCCAATAATGATCCCAAGGGCAGATGGAGAGCAGTTCCTATGACCGCCCAGGGATATCGGCCAAATCAGATGTATCCAATTGTCGATCCAAAGGGTGGAGTTCATTATCCACCCGAAGGTCGTTGCTGGAGCACTATTGAGCCTGAATTCAAAAAGCTTTTGGCGCAGGGGCGGATTTACTTCGGCAAAAATAACGACTCTCAGCCCAATACTATCCGCTACTTATCTGAAGTTGAGGGGGTTGTTCCCTGGACATGGTGGAACAACGAGGATGTTGGTCACACCGACGAAGCGAAGAAGGAATTGTACGCAATCCTCGGAAAGACCAATAACTTTGAAACCCCGAAGCCAGTTCGTCTCATAAAGCGGATATTGGAAATTGCTTCTAACCCCGATTCTCTTATTCTGGACTTCTTTGCTGGTTCTGGTACCGCAGGCCAGGCGGTGTTGGAAATGAACAAGAGAGATAACGGCAATCGTAGATTCATTCTGTGTACCAATAACGAAGCAAATATCTGTGAGGAAGTTACATACGAGCGCATTCGCCGTGTTATCAACGGGTATGGTAAGCAGGCTGGCTTACCTGCGAATCTACAATATTACCGTACTGACGTTGTTCCGATGGACGATGAATACCTGTCCGACACCCTTCTGGAACACATCCGGGAAATGATCCAGTTGGAGCATGGTGTTAAGATTGACGGTAGCCAGTATTTGATGGTTATGAGTGACGAGGAAGCCGATGAACTACAGACACATTGGGGCGAGTACAAGGGTGTAAAGGCCATCTATGCATCCAAGGAAGTTCTGTTCACTACGGAGCAGAACGCGCTCTTTGCCGGTGTGGAGATCCACACCATTCCCGACTATTACTTTAACTTTGAACTGAAGGAGGTGGGCGAAACATGGTAAACGGTATCAACATCAATCTGTTTGATTTTCAGGAAAAGGCGGTCATCAAGCTGATGGATATTGTGACCGACAGCCGATCCAAGCAGACCGTTATTGTGAAATCTCCCACCGGCTCCGGTAAGACCATCATTCTGATCGATTTTATCGAAGAATACCTGACCAAGATCAATAGCCGCACCGCCTTTATCTGGCTGTGCCCCGGCAAGGGTGATCTGGAAGAACAGAGCCGCCAGAAGATGTGTAAATTTGCGCCCCACCGCTATACTCAGAATCTGTTCGATGCCCTCCAGAATGGTTTCGATGCCGAAAGCACCACATTCATCAATTGGGAATTGGTGACTAAGAAAGGCAACACTGCCATCCGGGACAGCGAGAGGAAGAACCTCTTTGACCGGATTGCGGAAGCACACCGGGCAGGAACGGAATTTATCGTCATCATCGACGAGGAACACTCCAATAACACCGCAAAGGCAAAGGCCATCATTGATGCATTCTCTGCCAAGAATATCATTCGTGTAAGTGCCACTGCCGTGGAAAACAAGCGGTATGAGTATTTTGAGATTGATGAAGTGGATGTCATCAATGCCGGCCTGATCACCAAGGCTCTCTATGTGAATGAGGGATTGGTGGACGGCATGGAGATCACCAATGACTATGAGTGCCTGTTGGATCTGGCAGATGCCAAACGCAAGGCGATCGCTGCCCGGTACAAAGAACTGGGCAAGGCCATTCGCCCTCTTGTGTTGATCCAGTTTCCCAATGGTCAGCCGGAAACCATCCGTGCGGTGGAAGTCAAGCTGGAAGGCATGGGCTATACCTATGACAATGGAATGGTCAGCATTTGGATGAGCGAGGACAAGCGGGATCTTCCCGACAATCTCACCGAGAATGATGCTACCCCGGTATTCCTTCTGATGAAGCAGGCAATCAGCACTGGCTGGGACTGCCCTCGTGCCAAGATCCTGGTGAAACTGCGCGAGGGTATGAATGAGGGTTTTGAAATTCAGACCATTGGCCGCATCCGCCGTATGCCTGAAGCGAAGCACTACGAAGATGATCTGCTTGACTTCTGCTATGTGTATACCTTTGACGAGAAATACAAGGCCGGTCTGCTGTCCAGCATTGATCGGGCTTATGAAACCCGCCGCCTGTTCCTGAAGGATAAGTGTAAGACCTTCACTCTGCAAAAGGAAATCCGAGATATGGACTTCGATGGTCTGGGTGAGCGCGAGGTGCTGATTAAGATCCACGAAGCATTGGTTGCCAAGTACCATCTGGGCAGCGATAAGAAGCAGAACCAGATGCTACTGGCGGATGCCGGATATATCTTCGGTGCGGAAATCCATGGACAAGCTTTGCAGGGTGAATTTGTGCGCACGTCTGCCTTGACGGAAAGCCATAACTATATCACGACCCATAAGCGCGTCGATACCCATAAGCACGGCATGCAGCTCATGCACAGTATCGATGCCATTAAAAGTTCCATTGGCATGGCACAGAACAAGGTCAAAACTATTCTGGAGCGGCTGTTCCGCAAGGGCGGCAATCCTGGCCGGAAGCTGATTGCACTGGAAACAGCCGAATTCTATGCTTTCGTCATCAATAACCAACACAAACTGAAAGAAGAATTCCGGGAAGTTACATCACAGATGGCTATTCAAATGAGTATGCAACTGCATCCGAAGAAAAGCGCATTCCATATTCCGGAACAAGATTTCTTCCGTTATGACCCCAATGTGAAGAACGAAGTAGAGTACCTCTCCAATGCCTACCATGAGTATACTTCTGGTTTTGCTACCAGTCTTGTCCGCAGTACCTGTGAAATGTTGTTTGAACAGTATTGCGAAAGACCAGATAATGATATTGAGTGGGTGTACAAAAACGGCGATACCGGACAGCAGTATTTCTCCATCGTATATGTGGATGGCATTCAGAAGCAGTGGCTATTCTACGCTGACTACATTGTGATGAAAAAGGATGGCACCGTCTGGGTTATCGAAACTAAGGGCGGTGAGTTCAAGGGCCAGGACAAAAACATCGACCGTCAGATCGAGAACAAGTTCAATGCATTCAAGGCTTATGCTGCCAAGCATAACCTTCATTGGGGTTTCGTGCGGGACAAGGATAATCAGCTTTATATCAACAACACAGAATTTGCCGCTGATATGGCTGATAAGCCTTGGGTGCCGCTAACGCAGGAGTTTTAAGCGCATAGGGGGTGAATTCCTTGGAACAACCTGAAAAAAAGAAATCACATGATTTTAATATCTACTATCTGAATTTTAGTAAGGTATATGAAATTGCAATGATGATTAACAATGTTATCCTTACGAAAATTGAAACCGATAAATCAAGTAGTTTCGAAGAGCAGTATGGATATACATCATCCATCTCAGCGCAAGGTACAAAACAGTTTCTGGACGGAATTAAGGCCTCTATCTCTGCAGATGCGAGGGAAACTTCTACATCCTCGTCCAAAGTAGTGGAAAGCTTGGATGTAAAGACAACCAAATCCATTCTTTTGCGTAGGGTCATTGAGCAGTGTGCATCTGTGACTGTGTTGGATAGCTCGGCAGAGGGCGATCTTGTAAAAGTAGATCGTGTTAAATTAGAGTTGCTAAACGAAGAAAGTCTGCGGCAATTCCTTATTCTACGTCGTGATGCATTAAAGGGTATGCGGGTGGAAGGTATGGAAGTAAATAATCTGATCAGTTCGATGTTGCAAGACTATGCCTACATTTTGAAGGGCCTTGTATATGATGAAAGTATGGAAAAACCTTTATCTGAAATCATCATTAAAATTCCTATGGAGATTCAATCGGAGTTTGAGAATAAGTACAATATCAACGATTTGCTTATTGGTCATGTATCCATTGTTGGCATCTACAAAGGCATCGTAGGCGAAGAATTTATTACTTCAAATACATTCACTTATTTCCAAGAAGCAGGCGCTCGTAAGGAAAAGCAGGAGGCAACCGCCAGCAAAATAATCAAAAGTAATACACAACCTGTATCACACGACACAGAAACAAAAAAGAGTGATGATGACTATCATTTCGTTGACACGCTGGCAATAATTCAAGATGTTGCATTCAAACTGGAAGAAGTCCCTACTCCAAAACTTCACTGGTGGAACCGTTTTGGTATTTGGCTGAGTAAACTGTGGAGGAAATAACTATGGGCCATACCTTGTTTACTTACCGCGATCTTAAGGAATTGAGAAAAATCCAAGAAGAAAGAGAAGTATTTGCCTTTATATTTGGAGAAACAAAGGATATGCTCGATTCCTGTTCTGATGTTTGTGTTGATATATCTGCTTTGGTTCATTTTCTGTTGAGCAATAAGAACAATATAGAAACGACATATATAAATTTCACCAGTATAGCGGAGGATACAGTTGTAATTACAGAAGCAGCGATTGCAGAAAGCGCCATGGAGCTACTGCCTCTTTTGTTCTCTGATTACGAATGCTATTTCGGGGCAAATGATGAGGAGGATTCTACCCCTGAAGAAACACACGAATTTAAACCGTATCCCAGACAAAAGATATACAAATACAACAACGCACAGGATTTGGACAGAATCATTCGATATGCAGAAACGAATGACATTCCGATTGCAACTTTTTCTCGTGCAAATGGTGAGCTGCGAAAAGAATTCGAAAAATTCAATAACTCTTCTAAATTAGCCCTGTTGGATTTGACTTCCGTTTCATATGCGATTGAGGACAATAAAGCCCTGATTTATGCACTTGAACAGTTTCTTAGTATTATGCCAAATATCAGAGTTATTGCACAAACTGCTCAGATTGATGTGTTGTTGAAATATTTTCCGTTGTTTTTAGATGGACAAGAGCCTGTCTGCAAGTTGCTTCCTGATTTATCCGGTTTGGGAGAGAAAGAGCCTGAAGAAAGCGAACTTGCAAAAGTTACAGACTTGAGCGGAGAGAGTTTCGAGACCTTCATCGATGCATTTGATCATAATTTGATAGGCCATAGATATTTCAAAGACAGGCTACGGTATTCCTTAAAGAATTTTATTTCCTTAAACAAAGCAAAGGAGCAGAAAGTTCTTTCAATTTTTCTGTTTGGTGCATCTGGTATTGGAAAAACTGAGGTTGCAAGGCTGATTGCAAATGGACTTCAAAATGATTGTTATTTGGCCAAAATCAATTTCCAGAATTACAGCAGTCAAGATGCGTTGAATAGTTTAATTGGCAGCCCGGCAGGTTATGTTGGCTGTAATCACGGAGAATTAAGTGAAAAAATTCAAAAGAGTAAAGTCGGCGTACTGCTTTGCGATGAGTTTGAAAAGACCACTCGCCCAGTTTTCTCATTCTTTCTGGAGTTGCTGGAAGAAGGACGTTTTACAGACTCCATGGCAAGAGAATATGACATGGATGGATATGTTATTATCTTCACTTCCAATCTTCTCAGCGAAGCAGAATATAAAAAGGTTATTCCTCCCGAACTTCAGACACGTTTTGATTTAGTGTGCGAATTTGAGGAACCCACAACGGCAGAAAAGACAGCGTTTCTGGATTTGCTATTGGAGATGGCCAAAACCAAATATTCTGAGCAATTTGCAAAGATTGAAATTACTGAAGATGATAAGAAACGGTTATATGCCTTTGATTACTCCTCGCTTTCGGCACTGAGGGATATTAAGCGAGTCTTCAACAATCGTCTAATGGATTATTTCGTAGAGAAAGGCGTTTTATAACTCAAAAAGATATAGCTATTCTCGTCGTTCTGTGGTAATGTGTGTTGCTACCAGGAGGTGCAACACATGAACAAACTACTCAAAGACCTGTACGACTGCTTTTACTTCCCACCGGAACTCCCGGCGCAGAAGCAGGAAATCGAGGAATGCCATCAGGCACTCATTGAAGTGTTGGAAAAGCCGGAACGGCGGCTGGTGTTGCAGATCATCGACGCCAAAGACCGCATTGTGGAAGAAACATCCATCGACAGCTTTATCTCTGGATTTGCGCTGGCGTGGCGGATCTCCGCAGAACTGAATCAATACGAAAAAGAGCGTTCGTTCTCTCGCTATACAGCGAAGAGGTCGGGCGCTCTTTCCATGTCCGGAAAGGAAGAAACAAAATGAAGAAGCGAATCATTACTTCCACGGCATTCGCCGCCTGTCTGGCCCTGTGTGCCGCTATGTGGCCGCAGAACGATCCAGCCGTGGAAACATCCGTACTACCCACACCGCCCGCCGTAATCGCCGCACAGCCTGAAGTTTCGGAGATGCCAGAAATCGAAGAAATCATAATGCCAGAGGAAGAAAAGACGGATGTAACGCAACCGGAGCCAATCGAAGAAGCTGACGCCGCTCTGGAACCAATACCCGTCCAAACACCTCTGGTAAGTGAAGTACAGACCGCCCCCAAACAGAGCGCCACACCACTGCAAGAACGGGGGCCTGCCCCGACATCACTTGACAGAACTCCGGACAACATGGTCTATGTGCCGGGCTTCGGCTGGCTGGAAAGTCAAGGCCCCAACCATGTCGAATACGCCGAGGACATGTACGAGAACGGTAATAAAATCGGCATTATGGGATAAACAAAAGCAGTACGGTATCAGGCCAAGCCTGGTGCCGTACTGCTTATTCTGTTTCGTTCTCCAATGCGTCGCTGAATATCTCGTGGACACGGATCAGCGAAACGACCTCGCAGATAAACCGCGCCATCAGCTCTTTTTCGCCCCACCATGTTCTCTGCGGCGTTGCGCCATGCCCCGCGGCCTGCTCCGCCTCCGCTTTGGCGGCGCGGATGGCCTTTTGAGCGGAGAGCCACCGGCCATAGGCCCCGCCATACAAGTCCTTTTTCAGTTTCCGCAGTGCGGCCTTGTACGCCTTCTCCGCTCCGCTGGGGCCATTGTAGTTGAGCCGGATCGCCAGCTCCTGAAAGGTCAAGCCAACCTCGTCCGGCTGACCGATGCCGAGGTAGCTTCGCACCAGATTCAGCTCTCTGGGCGTCAGCACCTCCTCCATCCGCTGCATCAGCAGCGTCCGGCGCATGAGGCAGTCATAGGCAACGGCGGGATCGCCGTCGCAGCTGATGGAGAACACATCGTCACCTAACTGCCGCGCGCCGCACAGCGCGTGGTATTCCTTCAACAACACCTCGGCTGCCTTGGAGGATACCCTCAGCTTTTCGCATACCGCCTTGGTCAATTCCGTCTCTGAGGCATCCTGTGCCTCGGCGCAGAGGTATGCCACCCTGCGCAGTTGATTGTACCGGCTGATGGGAATGGACAGAGAGGAAGAATACTGCGCAGCATAGTCGGACAGCGCCGCTCCCATCGCGGGTGTCGCATAGGTCAGCAGCTTTGTTCCGTAGGCGGGATCAAAGCGCCTCGCCGCGTCCAGCAATGCCAGCGCCGCCTCCTGCTTCAAATTCTCCATCTCACACCACGGCGTGTACGCCCGCGCCAGGTCGGTGAGGTAACCCTCGTTCTGTGAGACGAGCCGCTCCGCGGCATTCTTGTCTCCGGCTTGTATCCGCAGAGCCAGCTCTTCATTGCAGGGGCCGTCCCCGGCAACGGTGTACATATTTTTCGTCACAGGAACGCCCCCTTCCTCATTTCAGCCGCTTTTCTGCCTCCATGTAAATGTGTTCCAATTCCATGTCCCGCGCATATCCGTCAGCGGCATAGTCGTTGTCCATCAGTGCCTTGTCCCGGTAGCTCCCCGCCAGATACAGTGCCTCCCGCCGCAGGTCATCGGAGATTTTTCCTCTCTGGTGATGCTTGCGGATCGTCCCGGTTCGGGTATTGAACAGGCGGTAGACCGGGTGCTGTTTGTTCTGCTCCTTCTGGTGCATCATCGCGCCGTACTGCCGGCAGGTATAGCGATTGTCCTGCGGGGCGACACCGTCGCAGTATTTAGGGATGTGGCCGTTGGTGGTCAGAAAATATTTTCCACAGCCTTGGCACTGGCTGGGCGCGTGGCCGTGGTGCAATCCGTTCAAAAGATCGTAGGTGTAGAAATCGGTCAGGCGCGGAAAAATCACCCGTTCTACAAACACCATTTCTTTTTCGTTTTTAGGACTGCGGGCAAACACATAGGTGGAGGACAGCTCCGGGTAGACCGTGAACGGCTCCATATCCAGGCTCTGTAAGCCCCGCATCTCATTCCAAAACTGCTCGCTGTTGAAGCAGTCATGCGCGGCCACGGCAAAATGCGTTTCGTTCCGTTTTTTCAGCCGCCGCAGATAATCCAGCTCAAAGAACCGCCCCGCTGCATAGAAGTGATATATGGCGATAGGGATGCGTATGATCCCGACGCAGAATCTCAGAAACTCTGTCTGGAACTCCGAATCGGGCGTCCGTATTTGCAGGAGGTTTCTTTCGTCAAACAGGATATTGATCCGGCGCATTTCCTTCTCATAGTCATTATAGCAAAAGGGCGGATACTTCCAAAGAAACTCAGTTAGGTATAAGATCCGTTCCCGCAGCTGCGGGAATACCGCCGCAGCTTCCTCATCGCTGCCCTGTACCACCACAGGGAACAGGAAGGTTGGTGCGCCGCCGGCCTGTATCAGCTCCGGAAGTTCTTCTTCGGGAATGTTCAGAATGGACATCGCCATAAATCCCGCCGGGAACTCCTGCTCCTGATAAAAGATCTTGTCATTCCAGACATCCATTGTGAACTGCGTAAAATCGTTGTTCTGCTGTATTCCCAGCGGCATAGCATCGCCCTCCTGTCCCATATCCGTTTTGCAGCCGTCCCGCGATATTCTCATTCTATCAAAAAATACAGAATAATCAAGTGAAAGGGTTAGAGCCTCGACTGCAGCGAGGTCTCTGCCCTTATCCTTTTACGCCCCCGGTGCAGAGGTCGTGGCAGATGGAAAAATGTATGTCAGCCGTTATATTCGCAAAATGCCGGGCAAAAATGCGGATGCCGCATGGGAGAAAGGCTTCTACTGCCCCAAGTGTCCTGCTTGCGGGCAGCCTAATTTCACTAAAGATCCTGTTACTGGCAGCGGTCGCGAATGCGTTTCCTGCCATACACCCATCAAACGCCTGTCTTGGAGAAAAATGTTGGAACCGCGCATGGGGTTCTGTGCAGAAAAAGAAGCCTGACCTGTTCCTATGCACCGCCCCGAACACGATTTTAAGACAGTCGATTACTACATTGGAGACCCGCATCGTAATCTAATCGCCAAGAAAATATTTGAAGTAAACGGTCAAGCTTTGCAAATTGAATCTACTTCAAATGACTCTCTCGTAGTCATTGGCCAGACTGATTACAAGGTTTGTCCTGCTTGCGGATATGCAAGCGAAACCGGAATCCCCCTTGAGCACAAGAACTCCAGAGGATACCGTTGTGTTAATAAAGAGGGCAACTCGGCAGAATACCGTTTGTCGCATGATTTCAAGACAGATGTGGCAAAAATCACCTTTGCGACACAAGAGGCGGCAGATATAAATGTGATGCTGTCAGTACTCTATGCCCTGTTAGAGGGATTGTCCCGCGAGATGGAGATAGAGCGCACCGACATCAAAGGATGTTAGTTCTACACATCTGTGGATGGGTGTATGATCTTTTCTGTAGTTTTATATGATGCAGTCGCTGGTGGCGCAGGCCATGTTCGCAGAATTGTGACAGCGGACGGGCAAGCATTCCAACGAGTCCTCGCAAAAGCAATTTCCGTTGTAGACAACTGCGATTGCGACTCGTCTTGCTGCAGATGCCTAAGAAACTACTACAACCAAAAAATCCACGACAATCTGAATCGAAACCAAGCTTCCGCGTTTTTACACCAGTGGGTGGGAAACATGAACCCATTACCGGTGGAAACAATTGAATAAAATATTTTCCCCCTGCCATAGCAGGGGGAAAATATTTTGGTATGCCCGATGCGATTCGAACGCACGACCTTCAGAGTCGGAGTCTGACACTCTATCCAACTGAGCTACGGGCACATATTCAGCTTATCTATTATATCGGGTATTTGCGGCTTTTGCAAGGGGAAACAAGAAAAACAAAAAAATATTCAAAATTTGCGAAAAAAGCTGTTGACATTTTGCGAACAAGGTGATAAGATAAACAAGCTGTCACCTACGGGGAGGCGGCGGAGATGCACCTTGAAAATTGAACAGCATTCACTTGAAATTGACCGAGAGGTC
>ERZ824575.2920-NODE-2920-length-12617-cov-4.127925_pt1 | contig 12617 bp, 8 predicted proteins | sample MGYA00519470_ERZ824575 | MGnify/ENA primary metagenome ERZ824575 (study PRJEB31778, sample SAMEA3449170) | human gut metagenome | biome: human gut; feature: human-associated habitat; material: faeces | place: United Kingdom | collected 2010/2012 ...
GCCCACTAATCGTATGCGCAGTCACTTAGAGAGCACACCTGATGTTTTTTATAACGGTTCTGTTGCCCTCGTAAAGGATGATTTAGCTACGCATTTGGATTACTTAACAGAAGCAACTATTTTATCCGAAGCTATCTATGATGGAAATGAAAGTCCTTTTGTGAAGGCTGCCGCCATTTATTCCGTCCTTCCACCAGAGGGAGATGAAAATTGGTCTTATCGAAAGCTAATTTCTTCACTCAGTGCAACCAACGAATCTGCCCACGGCCCATATGATCGTTATTGGCAGGGTCAGTTGGCCATTTTGAGACCACTTCTTCTGTTGCTGGATTACAAAGATATCTTACGCTTGAATACGCTTGTTCAGCTTTTCTTAATGTTATGGATTGCTCATCTGTTATCCTGTCATTCATTAACTCACCTTCTTTTTCCTCTGGCACTAATGTTCTGCTCTTTAACCCCGATAGCTACAGGCATCTGCCTTCAATATACTCCGTGTTTTCTCATTATGGCTATTGGCTGTGTTGTTCTTCTACGCCATACAAATATAATAAATAAATTTAATTGGTTGTTTTTCTTATCACTTGGCATGGCAACAAGTTATTTTGATTTTCTGACATATCCGCTTGTTACCTTAGGAATCCCCCTCATTCTGTATTTACAGTTAGAGACAAGTTCTCCTTCTCAACGTTTTTTCCAAATTACAACTTGCTCTTTATCGTGGGGCATTGGTTATATTGGATTCTGGGCAGAAAAATGGTTGCTTGGTTCTGTCATCTTGCAGGAAAACCTCTTTTCTGAAGCATATAACAGCATTATTCTCCGTTCTTCTCATGAAACACTGGGGCAAACCATAACCTATATGGCTACCCTAAAAAACAATCTTCAGGCATACGATTTACGTACGTGGAAAATTCTTTGGCTTCTTCTTTTCTTAGTTACTATCGTATTGGCTTTACACCGCCATTGTTTGACTTTGCATAATATTTTAGCTTTCTCCCCTTTATGCTTAGTTGCTTGTATGCCTTTTGTGTGGTACTATTTTACACAGAATCACTCCTATATTCACTTCGGTTTCACACATCGTGAACTCTCTATTACATTTTTCGCACTTAGCTGTTTTCTGGTTCAGCTTTGTAATTCAGCTCATATCGAACCCAAGCAAAAAATATAGGCTCTGCAACAACTTCACCGATGGAACCGCTGCACTAGCCATATAGCCTGTTGCCACCCTTGATGCAGTGCTGGAAAAGTACAGCTGGAACCGCATCGCCAATTTCTGGCTGCACGAGATGGAGAAGTATGCAAAGCAGTGAAGCGGCAGCTCCCGCAGGGTAAGGCCCCTCAGGCCTCGCAAGCTCGGCCAGCGCCCCACCCTGTGGGGCGCCTTTCACGGGCGTACACCCGAAAAAAGCCTCCCTTTTCAGGGGAGGTGGTCGAGCGCCAGCGATGACCGGAAGGGCTCTGGCCATTTCCCGCTGCCACATCACCTATCCCACAAAAGGAGGAGCATTATTCTTATGTTTATTATAATCACCCTGCTCCTCACCGTGCTCGTCTCCGGCATCTTCGGTGCGGTTCCTGCGGCAGTATCCCGCCGCAGGGTTTCCCGCCGCGACGCTGCCTGGGCTGCCGGGCTCTGGCTGGCCGTCTGGGTGTTCGCTCTGTGCGCCTACCACCGCCCCGGGCTGACCGTCGGCTTCCATGCGTTCCGGCTCGTCGCCCTCACCGCCATGACCGGCTGGGCGGGGCTTGTCACCGCCGGGCTGCGCAGCCTCGGGCGCAAAGGGTTAAAGGCCGTCGTCCCGCTGCTGGCCGTCACGGCGCTGGGGCTGGAGGTGTTCGTCGGCAATGTGGCCTACTTCAACACCCACAGCTACACGCCGTTTCAGCTCGTCGATTACCTTGACGACAACATCAACGTCGGGCGCGGCGTCGGCACGATCTCGCTCGACGAGGGCCGCACCTATCTGCGGTTCCTCGACATTGACCAGCCCATCTACAACCTGCGGTTTGACGGTCTGGTCAGCGACGACACCGAGCCGCTCCACGCCGACAGCGCCGTGATCTTCACCATTGAGGGCACCGACGCCGCCAACACCGAGCTGACCCGCTTCGGCAGCTGGCAGGTGGGGCTGCAGGCCCCGCGCACCCAGGTCATCAGCCTGGACCTAAGCGGCTCCGTCGGGATGCTGACGCTGACCGCTGCCGGGTACAGCTCCACCTACGCGCAGTTCCCGGTGGCGCTGACCTTCCGCGGCATCACGGCCAACGCGCCGCGCGCGCTGGATTTCTCGATTTTGCGCTTCTGCGCGATATTTCTGGCGCTGCTGGCCGTCTACGGCCTGCGCCCGGCCAGCGGGCTGTGGCACCGCCGCTGGCTGGCGGGCAACGTCTGTGACCGCGCCGCAGCCGCCGTGCTGGGCCTTGTGCTGGCTGCCTTCGTCGTGGTCATCCCGTTCTGGGAGCCGAGCAACACCGGCCTTGCCACAAAAGATTACAACACCGCGTTCTGGGACGGGGAGAGCACGGTCAGCTTCGTCTACCAGCAGTACGGCGCGCTGGCGCACAGCCTGCTGAACGGGCGCCTTGACCTGGAGGCCGACCCGCCCGCCGAGCTGCTGGCGCTGGACAACCCCTACGATGCCGGGGCGCGCGACGCCGCGCAAATCAACGACATCCACTGGGACCACGCCTTTTACAACGGGCGCTACTACGTCTATTTTGGCATTGTACCGTGTCTTTTGTTCCAGTTGCCGTTTGAGGCACTGACCGGCATCCAGAACCTGGCCTATGCGCCCTGCATGGTCCTGCTGGGGCTGATCTTCCTCGCCGCCTGCTTCGGCGTCGTCGGGCAGGCCGTGCGCCGGTGGTTCCCGCAGGCGTCCACCGCAGCGTACCTGCTGGCCGTGGCCGCCGTAGCGCTGGGCAGTCAGTTCTACTATCTGTTGCTGCGCCCCTACATTTATGAATATGCCATCCTCTGCGGTGCGGCGCTGCTGATGCTGGGGCTTTGGCTCTGGCTCTCCGCCGCCAGCACGCCGGTGGAAAAGCGCGGTGCGCTGGTCGTCAAGCTCGTCTTCGGCAGCCTCTGCGTGGCGCTCGTCGCCGGGTGCCGCCCCCAGATGGAGCTGTTTGCGTTTTTGGCCGTGCCCATCTTCTGGCCGCGGTACATCGGGCAGAAGCGGCTGCGCAGCCGCGCCGGGGCAGGGGAGGCCGCCGCGTTCCTGCTGCCGGTGGTGCTGGTCGCTGCCGGGCTCATGTGGTACAACGCTGCGCGGTTCGGCTCGCCCTTTGACTTTGGCGCCAACTACAACCTGACCGGCAACGATATGACCCAGCGCGGCTTCAACGCCGTGCGCATCGGCCCGGCTGTGTTCACGAGTCTGTTCGAGCTGCCCAGCTGGCAGGGTGTTTTCCCGTTCCTGCGGGAGACCGACGTCCAGACGAACGCCGTCATCCGCACGATCAGCGAGAAGTTCACGGGCGGCATTCTGGCCGCCACGCCGTACCTGTGGGTGCTGGCGCTGCTGCTGCTTCCCGCGTTCCGCCACTGTCTGCACCGCCGCCGTGTCACCGCCTGTGTGGTCTACGGCAGCCTGGCCGCCATGGTCGTCATGACCGTCGTTGACTGCGAGATGGCCGGGGTGCTCTACCGTTATCTAATGGATTACAGCCCCGTGCTGCTGCTTGGTGCGGCGCTGTGCTGGTTCTGCGCCGAAGGTGCACTCTCCCGCCGCGCAGCGCTGGGGGAGGGCACTGCCGCTGCGGCGCTGCCCGCACTGCGCACCGTCATGGCCGCCGCTGTGGCATATACCGCCATCTACCGCTTCTGCACGCTCTTCGCCATGGAGCCGTATCTGCAGGGCATGAATCCTTCCCTTTACTACACCGTCAGCCGCCTTGTTCAATTCTGGATGTAAAATCCGCCCGGAGGTCCTGTTATTATGGATAAAATCGCCGTTCTGATCCCCTGCTACAACGAGTCCAAGACTGTCGAGAAGGTCGTCTCGGATTTCCGCCGCGTCCTGCCCGACGCCACCGTCTACGTCTACGACAACAATTCCACCGACGGCACGGCCGAGCTGGCCGCCGGAGCCGGGGCCGTTGTCCGCCACGAGTACCAGCAGGGCAAGGGCAATGTCATGCGCCGCATGTTCCGCGAGATCGACGCAGAGGCGTACATTCTTGTGGACGGCGACGACACCTACCCCGCCGAGGCGGCCAAGGCCCTCTGCGAGCCCATCCTTAACGGTACGGCCGACATGACCGTAGGCGATCGCCTTTCAAACGGCACCTACGCCGAGGAAAACAAGCGCGCCTTCCACGGCTTTGGCAACAATCTGGTCCGCGCCATGATCAAGTGGATCTATGGCTACAGCTTCGATGACGTCATGACCGGCTACCGTGCCATGAGCCGCCCGTTCGTTAAAACCTTCCCTGTGCTTTCCGAGGGCTTCCAGATCGAAACCGAGCTCTCGATCCACGCCGTCGACCACCGCTGGCGCATCAAAGATGTGCCCATCGAGTACCGCGACCGTCCCGAGGGTTCCGAGTCCAAACTCAACACCGTGAGCGACGGCATTAAAGTCGTTGCGATGATCGGCACGCTGTTCAAGGACTACCGCCCGCTGAAGTTCTTCAGCCTCGTTGCGCTTCTGTTCGCGGTATTCGGCCTCGCCCTGGGCATGCCCATCGTTGTCGAATATTTCCAGACCGGCCTCGTCCCGCGCTTCCCCACCGCCATGCTCGCCGCGTCGTTTATGTTCCTGTGCGGCCTGAGCCTTGCGACCGGCTTCATCCTAGATTCTGTAGCAAAGGTCGAAAAAAAGCAGTGGGAGATCAACGTGTACAGCAAATACGCCTACGACGACCAGCCCGGCCACCCTACTTCCATGCCAAGCGAGAGGTAGATCTTCCGCAAAATACTATTGGCACCACTGCGCAGATAGCCACCAACAAGAAAAGCCGCCGTTAACAAGCGGCGGCTTTTGCTCTCGAAAAGTTAATAGCGGCTAGAGCGTCTTGAGGTACTCCCCCAGCTCTTCCTCCCAGTCGGGCATGTGGAACCCGACCGACTCGAGCCTGGACAGGTCGAGCGCGGAGTGGACCGGGCGCGGGGCGACGGGGCCCGCGGCGTTCGCGTAGTAGTCGGCAGTCGACACCGGCACGACCTTCTCCCCGTTGCCGTTGGCGGCCTCGAAGACGGCGCGGGCGATGTCCGCCCAGCTCTTGACGGCGCCGGAGCCGGTGCAGTCGTAGGTGCCGTAGGGGGCGCGGCTCCCCAGCACGTGGAAGATGGCCTGCGCCATGTCGCGCGTGAAGGTCAGGCGGCCCAGCTGGTCGTCCACGACGGTGACCTGCTCCAGCTTGTCCTCCGGGTCGGCGACGCGGTCCGAGAGCGCCTTCATGGTCTTGACGAAGTTGTGGCCCTCGCCGATGACCCAGGAGCTGCGCATGATGTAGTGGCGCGGGCAGCCTGCCACGGCGATGTCGCCGGCGGCCTTGGTCTGGCCGTAGACGGACAGCGGGCTGAGGGGCTCCTCCTCCGTGTGGACCTGGGCGGTGCCGTCGAAGACGTAGTCGGAGGACACGTGGACGAGCGTGATCCCGTGCCCGGCGCAGGCGCGGGCGAGAAGGGCCGGGGCGGTGGCGTTGGCCTTCCAGGCGGTCGCGCGGCCCTCGGGGGTCTCCGCCCTGTCCACGGCGGTGTAGGCGCCGCAGTTGATCACGGTGCCGTAGGGCGACCAGTCGTATTTCGAGTAGGCCTCCGGGTCTGACATGTCGAAGGTGTCGATGTCGCAGAAGTCGAAGTCCTTGGCCACGCCGCGCTCCTCGGCGAGCGCGCGCACCGCGCGGCCCAGCTGGCCGTTGCAGCCGGTGACGAGCGTCCTCTTGGGCGCCATGGGGACGACGTCCTTCAGCATCGGGTGGTTGAGGTCGGCCTCGGAGACGATGGCCTGGTCCAGCGGGATCGGCCACTCGATGGCGAGCTCGGGGTCGGCGAGGTTCACGAAGGTGTAGGTCCTCTTGAGCTCCAGCGACCAGTGGGCGTCCACCAGGTAGGTGTAGGCGGTGCCGTCCTCCAGGGCCTGGAAGGAGTTGCCCACGCCGCGCGGGACGTAGATGGCCCTGGACGGGTCGAGCGTGCAGGTGAACACCTTGCCGTAGGTGGCGCTGCCCTCGCGCAGGTCCACCCAGGCGCCGAAGACGCTGCCGCGGGCCACGGAGATGAACTTGTCCCAGGGCTCGGCGTGGATGCCGCGGGTGACGCCGCGGCTGTCGTTGTAGGAGATGTTGTTCTGGACGACGCGGAGGTCGGGGATGCCCAGAGAGGTCATCTTGGCGCGCTGCCAGTTCTCCTTGAACCAGCCGCGCGAGTCGCCGTGGACGGCGAGGTCGACGACCTTGAGGCCCCCGATGCCGGTCTCGGCGACGGCGAGTTCCTTCTCGAATGCGATGTCTGCCATGTCTCTCCCCTCCTACTGCCCCTGTGCGCGGTAGCGGGCCTCGGTGGCCTCCTTGGCCGGGCGCCACCAGGCCTCGTTGGCCACGTACCAGTCGATGGTCTGCTTCAGGCCCTCGGCGAAGTCGGTGTGCGCCGGCCTCCAGCCCAGCTCGCGCTGGAGCTTGGTCGAGTCGATGGCGTAGCGGCGGTCGTGGCCGGGGCGGTCGGCGACCCAGTCGAAGTCCTCGGGGTCGCGGCCCATGGCCTCCAGGATCATGCGCAGCACGGTGATGTTGTCCCTCTCCCCGTCGGCCCCGATGAGGTAGGTCTCCCCCGTGCGGCCCTTGGTGAGGATGTCCCAGACGGCCGAGGAGTGGTCCTCGGTGTGGATCCAGTCGCGGACGTTCTCGCCCTTTCCGTAGAGCTTGGGGCGCACGCCGTCGACGATGTTGGTGATCTGCCTGGGGATGAACTTCTCCACGTGCTGGTAGGGGCCGTAGTTGTTGGAGCAGTTGGAGATCGTGGTGCGGAGGCCGTAGGTGCGGGTCCAGGCGCGGACGAGCATGTCGGATGAAGCCTTGGTCGAGCTGTAGGGGCTGGACGGCCTGTACGGCGTCTCCTCGGTGAACTTGGCGGGGTCGTCGAGCGCGAGGTCGCCGTAGACCTCGTCGGTGGAGACGTGGTGGTAGCGGACGCCGTGCTTGCGGACGGCCTCCAGCAGGCGGAAGGTGCCCTCCACGTTGGTGCGGAGGAACGGCTCGGGGTCGGCGATGGAGTTGTCGTTGTGGGACTCGGCGGCGTAGTGCACGATGGCGTCGTGGCCCGGGACGATGCGGTCCAGGAGCTCCGCGTCGCAGATGTCGCCCACGACGAGCTCCACGCGGTCGGAGGGCAGGCCCGCGATGTTCTCGGGGTTGCCGGCGTAGGTCAGCTTGTCCAGGACGGTGACGTGCACCTCGGGGTGGTTGTTGACCACGTAGTGCACGAAGTTGCTGCCGATGAAGCCGCAGCCGCCAGTGACGATGATATTCTTGGGTTCGAAAATCTCAGACATGAAAATCCAATCTGAAGCATGTACAGCTTCTTTAGTATGCCGCAGGAAGTGACGCCGCGACGCTATTCAACAAAACTATCGGACATTTCGGCATGCGATAAGAGCCATAACCTTCGCAGAATTACCTCCTGTACAAAACGCCTCCGAAATGCAGTCTTTGTCGTAGTGAAAACCGAATCCTCAGTTATTTCACGTAAGTACTTATAGAAGAAATCCTCCCAGCTTTTAAACTTCTCACTGTTTACAAAGGCTTCTGGGGTTTCCAAAACCGTCTTAACATCTAGCCCTGAAATTACGCCGGAGCTCAGCAGAAGCCATTCGAACGACTCGGGAAGACAAACCGTAACAGTATCGCGGTGAATGTCTTGCAGCTTAAGGACGCGGTCCGCATAGCACCCAAATGCCGCTCCGTCCGCAACAACAAACACGCGATCGTCGAGATGCTGATCCAACCAGCGCAAAATCGCGCTGTTCGTCATGGCCGAAGTACAGGTAAGCTCACTGTCAGCGAAATGCCGTTCAAAGAACTGGAAACCAGACTTACTGTCCTCGCATAGAAGGATAGAAAAGTCCTGTTTTGGCGCCGACCGGGAAATAGCATAACGATGATTCCCGCGATCCTGATAAACAGGGACGAAGGAATGGTATTTTCCGCTCGTCTTAATCTTGTAAATCTCATCCACGCTATACGGAAGATTGGGGAAATCAGCCCTTGAGATCAGCACGAAATAATTCGAGGAATACAGCACATGATGGGCAAACTCATCAGAATGAATCTCTTTTAAGCCCTCATCGACAAATACAATCGAGTCATGAACGGACGAAAGCTGGTTTCGCCAATCATAATCGGTCAGGGCGACACAGGGACAATCGCATTGCAAGGAGACACCCGACTGCTCGCCCGTTCGCATGTAGTCTGCGACCATATCGAACAGTGTCGTCTTCCCCGTGCCGCTATCGCCACGTACGATAGTGATATTCCGCTTAATGGTGAAGGTATATTTTGTTCCCCTGCGGCGGGAAATCTTAACGAGATGCGAACCGTTCATAAGCAGTACCTACAGATACGGAATCGACTCGTGAATCAATTCGGCCATGTTGTGAACGATTCGGCCGCTATTCACGACTTTAATTTTAAAATCCTCGCGACCAAAGTCCATCACATGATAGAGATTCACAACGAGCTTGCGATCTTTCGCCATGTCGAGAATCCACTTGGCACAGTTGTCACCACAGGTAGAAGCGTTAAAAATTTGCTTACGATCAAATCTCATAAGCAGCAGCGTTTTCACGCCACCAGAAAGCTGGAGCGGGGAGATGGATCCAAGCACGGGGCTTTCGATGACGTTTTCGGAGACAACATCCGATCGATCGACATCTTTAATTATCGAGACTGCATAGGGATTCGTAATCCAAGAAGACCGGTAAGAGTTTTTGAAATATGTCGCTGTGTTGTAAATCGCTTCTGGCATATCGCCAAAGTAGACGCTTAACACATCCACTCCCAATCATATTGTCTTTATGGTCAACGTAATCATAACGAAAGGGGCCACCAGATAAACGGTGGCCCCTAAAAGAAAACAAGCTGGCGCTAGTACTCGCGCGGGCTGTTGACGATCTCGCCGGCGGCGACCTTCTTCAGGTGCTGCCCGTAGACCGACTTGCCGTAGGCCTCCGCGGCCTCCTCCAGCTCGGCGGTCGTGATCCAGCCGTTCTCCCAGGCGATCTCCTCGGGTACCGAGACCGGCAGGTCCTGGGAGTGCTCCACGGCGCGGACGAACTCCGCGGCCTCGTGGAGGCTCTCCATGGTGCCGGTGTCCAGCCACGCGTAGCCGCGGCCCAGGGTGACGACGGACAGCGTCCCCTCCTCCAGGTACATCTGGTTGAGCGTGGTGATCTCGAGCTCGCCGCGGGCCGACGGCTCCACCCTATGCGCCTTGGCGGCCACGTCGCCCGGGTAGAAGTACAGGCCGGTGACGGCGTAGGAGCTCTTGGGGCGCTCGGGCTTCTCCTCGATGGAGACGGCCCGGCCCTCGCGATCGAACTCCACGACGCCGAAGCGCTCGGGGTCGTCCACGTGGTAGCCGAAGACCGTGGCGCGGCCCGACTCGGCGTTCTGGACGGCGCGCGTCAGGTGGCGCGACAGGCCGTTGCCGTAGAAGATGTTGTCGCCCAGCACCAGGGCGCACGGCTCGCCGGCGATGAACTCCTCGCCGATGGTGAAGGCCTGGGCCAGGCCGTCCGGGCTCGGCTGCTCGGCGTAGGAGAGGTTCACGCCGTAGCGCGAGCCGTCCCCGAGCAGGCGCTCGAAGTTGGGCAGGTCCGTCGGCGTGGAGATGACCAGGATGTCCCGGATGCCCGCCAGCATGAGGGTGCTGAGCGGGTAGTAGATCATGGGCTTGTCGTAGACCGGCAGCAGCTGCTTGGAGGTCACGAGCGTGAGCGGGTACAGGCGCGTGCCGGACCCGCCGGCGAGGATGATGCCTTTCATTGGCTATGACCTTTCAATTCTTGCGGCTCTGCGACCGGCGCGATTTCCAAGGAGACGGGCGCAGCAGTCAACTCCGAAGGCAACTAACTCGCCGAAATTACCTTCCCGAAGAAGCTGAGAGGAGACTGACCTGACGAGCCGGCCCCCTTCACCGATCTCACTTGCTTGCATGAGATCGTCCGCATGCGTTTCGAGAAAGAAACCGACGGCACGGTTGCGGGCAAACTGTTGGGATGGCGTCAAGTTATGCGAGTGATAGACCTCGGCACGCGGCTCGTAAGCGACCTTCATACCCGAGGCGATAAACTTGGCGGCCATGAGCATGTCCTCGTTGGTATTAACATGATCGAATCCACCGCATTCGAGATATGCGGTCCGTCGATAGGCAGAACAGGCGTCAGATGCAAAAAACGTCTTAATGCCAAGTTTTTCGAGATCGCCTTTCGAACGCACGGATGGTGAGTCAGGATAGTTAAAACAACGTACAAGTTGTTCAAAACGACGGGCATCGGCCTTGGGAAGCTGCCTACCACTAACAAGGGCGATATTCGAGTCTTCAACCATAGGGGCAACAAGCCGCTTCAAGTAGTCATCGGAAACGGGCACAGCATCTTGGGTGAGAAAACAGACGAAGTCGCCACTCGATTCATTCAGCGCCATGTCTCTTGTGGTGCCGTGGTTAAAATCCTGGCGATCAATCTCCAGCAAGCGAACTCTTTTGTGCTTCTGGACCAACTCAATAGTTTTGTCTTCCGATGCGGAATCGACGACCAAAATCTCATTCGGCTGAATTGACTGGCAATCAAGGGCAATTAAAAGCGCCTCAATTTCATGTTCAGCATTAAGAGTCGGAATGATGATAGAAATATCCATCTATCGCCCCGTCTTCTTCTTGCCGAACATGACACCGAAGGTGCCGGTAAAGCACTTCAAATCCATGCGGAAGCAGCGATCCTGAACGTATCGGAGTTCGATCTGCTGGCGCAGACCGCTTTCGAACGTCGCCTCATTACGATCGGTCGCCTGCCACAAACCTGTGATGCCGGGCCGGACAGAAAGCAATTCAGCCTTTTCTTCATCAGAAAAATGCTGCTCAAGCTCATCTCTCGTAATGGCACGAGGCCCAATAACAGAAAGGTCGCCGTTTAGCACATTGAGAAACTGAGGCATCTCGTCAATAGAGCATTTGCGAATGAATAGACCAACCTTGGTAATACGAGGATCACCGTCAACCTTACGCTCGACTTCCCACTGATGAAGCTGCTCAGGACTCAAATACTTCTGCACATCACCTGCATCGGCAACCATGCTACGAAGCTTTAAAATCTTGATTGTTTTTCCGCCCTTACCAACGCGCTCTTGCGTATACATAGGGTTGCCAGGCGATTCAAGGCAAATGAGTGCGCACACCACAGCAATGGGAACAAGCAGCAGGACACTCATCAAAAGACTGAACACCAGGTCAAACAGCCTCTTAATAAAGCGGTAGCCAAGCGTACCGCTCGGCTTTATCTCTTTAATAGCCAGTGCGCTCCCCACAGATGCACAGCTCTCTGTTACTTCTTTAGCAGCCATAGTCAAACCTACGTCCCCGTTACCCAGGGATCCCCCAATCGGTAAATTCAAAAATGCGAACGAATTGCCAGTGCGACGTCTCCCTTGCGTTTTGCTGGGAACGTCGAGCGGTAGCAGCTCCCTAAATGTGGAGTCACCCTCGCCCACGTCTACCAGGCACCAGCGCTTATGACGGTCGATCTTTTTAACACGGGCCTCTTGCCCCACCAAGGGACCCTGTTCTATGTGCAGTACGCCGTCTTCTATGCGCGCTACGCTGTTGCGCACCACGCCGTCGTCATCCAGCACGCTGCGGTACCAGTCCTGCGCATCGTCCGGCATGGGCATATACGCCCGCTCCCTACTGCCGGCGATGCGACAGCCAAAGCTCAACTGAGCCAAAGCCCTATCGAGCGCGGCAGCATCGTGCGTGGCGACGAAGAAATATTCCTTGTACATGGGTTTGGTTTGGAGCGACCAGGCGCCGTCCCGCTTAAACCAGAACTCCTTTTGCATCACAAAAGCGTCCTGCATCAGCTCGTGCGGGATAATGCAGCGGACCTTTTCGCAGGTCTCGCGCTCTTTTCCCTGGGGGGTGTGGACCAGATACCAGCGGACGCGGCCATGCTGGCTGTTGGTGGTGGCGCCGTTAAATGCGCCTGGCAGCTGCTCTTGGCGCCGTGCCGTCTGTTCCATGTTCTCGCCCCCTCTTTTGGCTTTGCGATGCACGCAAATGAAGGGGCGTTTAGAACAGTCTTCTCGCTCGCAGCTAGGCGCAGTCGCAAAAGTACAGGTTTTTGTATCTTTCGACAGATGACATTATACGAGCAATAAAACAGCGTTTGCCCAGATTACGCAAAATGTACCCTTGATTATCAACTTCATCCGAACACCTCCCACATTCACCCGCACATGTGCGGATGAATGTGGGAACCCGATACCCTGAGGGCCGGACCGGCCGGCCCCGGGAGATCGGAGGACGGCATGTCCGGAAAGAGGAAGAAGGGTTCCGCGGAGGCGGTCCCGAGGGCCTACGGAAGGCTCACGAGGCACGAGCGGGACACGGTCCA
>ERZ824575.2925-NODE-2925-length-12594-cov-3.444374_pt1 | contig 12594 bp, 6 predicted proteins | sample MGYA00519470_ERZ824575 | MGnify/ENA primary metagenome ERZ824575 (study PRJEB31778, sample SAMEA3449170) | human gut metagenome | biome: human gut; feature: human-associated habitat; material: faeces | place: United Kingdom | collected 2010/2012 ...
TAAAGACATCTTTATTACCCGACGCGTTATTCCTGATTATTCCGGGTTCGTAGAAATGCCTTATGCTAATTTGGGAGTGGTAGACAATAAGGGTTTTGAAGCTACATTGGAATATACACAGCAACTCGGTAAGAAATGTTTCCTGACTGTCCGTGGTAACTTCTCATGGAATGAAGATAAAATTATAGAGAACGATGATCCCCGGGTACAGTATCCGTGGATGGAAAAAAGAGGAACGAACGTGAACGGACGTTGGGGATGGATCGCCGAAGGGTTATTCACTAGTGAAGAAGAGATCATGGACCATGCCAAGCAGTTTGGTGAAGGGCATCCGGGACAGATTTCGAAAGTGGGTGATATCAAATATAAGGATTTAAATGGTGACGGAGTAATTGACGATTATGATAAATGTCTGATAGGTCAGGGGGACGTACCTAAGATTTATTATGGTTTCGGTGCAGATTTACAATTAGGTGATTTCTCTGTCGGTGCGCTCTTTGCCGGAAATGCCAAGGCAGACCGTTGTTTGGGAGGAAATGCCATGTATCCTTTTAATGATGGTTCAGGTATTACGAACTTGTTTGCAAACATTACTGACAGATGGTCTGCTGACAATCCGACTAATCAGGATGTATTCTATCCTCGTTTGCATCATGGAAACAATGCGAATCAAAATAATATGAAAACCAGCACATGGTGGCAGAAAGATGTCAGTTTCCTGCGTCTGAAACAGTTGACTATTGCTTACCAACTCCCGAAGAAGTTGATTAATCAAACATTCCTGAAGAGTGCGCGTATTTATGTGATGGGCACCAACCTATTGACATTCTCTAAGTTCAAATTATGGGATCCGGAGTTGAATACCAATAATGGTACTGCTTATCCTAATGTACGTACTTATTCAGTAGGTGTGAATGTAAGTTTTTAATAATAATCAGTTAGCAAGAAGGATATGAAAAATATATTTAAAATAGGAACTTTGGCGCTGTGTTTGGTGGTCGGACTTAGTTCGTGCAATGATTTCTTCGATGCAATCCCCGGTGAACAATATGACTTGGAGGATACGTTTACTAATCGCTCGAAGACAGAACAGTTTTTGAATAATGTGTATAATTATGTGCCCGATGAAACATTAGAACGTTCTGCAAGGAATACGATGTCGGGGATCTGGACAACCGGTTCGTTGGAATGCAAGCTTTCATGGGACGGAAATAATGGTAGCGAATGGGCTTCCGGAGCCACCTATGCAGGTTCCTCATGGATAAACTTTTGGTACATCGAGTATTATAAAGGAATTTCTCGTGCCAGTACATTTATCATGAATGTAGACCGTTGTTTGGAAGCTTCGGCCGCACAACGCAAACAGTGGAAAGCGCAAGCCAGAGCTTTGCGTGCTTTCTATTACTTCATGATTTTCCGTTCCTACGGCCCATTTGTGATTTTGGGGGAAGAACCAATTCCATTGGATATTTCTACTGCTGAACTGCTGAAAGAACGTAATACGGTAGATGAATGTGTGGCTTTTATGGCGAAGGAATTTGATGATGCGGCAAATGAGCTTCCTGATAGATATGACGGATCCAATTTGGGACGTATAGACAGAGCTGCATGTAAAGCTTTCAAAGCGAAAATGTTGTTGTATGCGGCAAGTCCGCTATTCAATTGTAATCCCGATTATGCCGCCATCGTTAATCCGGAAAGTGGCAAGCAACTCTTTCCGCAAGATAAATCGCAGGAAAAAGCGAAATGGGAGGCTGCACGTGATGCTTACAAAGAATTCTTTGATGAATACGGTAACACTTTCTCTTTATATACGGAGAAGACAGCCGATGGAAAGATTGATTTCTATGAATCTTATAGAAAAGTGACATCGGGAGTTTTGTACGGTACAGAGAATAAAGAACAGATTTTCATTCGCTTGGCAGACCATGATTACCGGGCTTACGAAACCACGCCTTATCACAAGGGGTACGATGATAATAATGGTGCTTTGAGAGGTGGTCTGGGATTTGGTGTACCTCAGGAAATGGTGGACTTGTACTTTATGAAAGACGGTCGCCGGATTGTTGACGATACGAACTATAAGGAATATGAGGGGGTACCTTCTAATGAATATTTGGGATGGTCGAGTGACTATACTGACGAAGTAGTTCCTTCCAGAACCTACTTCAAGAGCAATTCGAATCAAACATTGAAACAATGGGCTAATCGCGAACCGCGTTTTTATACGAACATTACATTCCATGGTTCTACTTGGTTGAAGACAGATACTCCGCGTGGAGAAATAACCACAGAACTGACTTATAACGGTAATTCCGGTTATGCTAATGCCAATTGGGATGCCCCTTACACGGGTTATGGTATGCGTAAAATGGCTTCAAAAGAAGGACGTAGCGGGGCTAACAGGCATTGTGCAACTTTGCTTCGTTTGGCAGACATGTACTTGGGGTATGCTGAAACGTTGAGCGCTTGTGACCAACGTAATGAAGCGATTAAGTATGTAAATAAGATACGCGCCCGTGCCGGTATTCCTGGATATGGTGCGGTAGGTACTAAGGACGATAATGGATTTGCATGCATTCCTTATGAAGATACACGTGACGGAGTGGACAAACGTATTCATCGTGAACGTTTGGTTGAGCTGATGTTCGAATGGAATCATTTCTTTGATGTACGTCGTTGGAAAGTAGCCGATATGGCTGTAGGCGATGATTGGATTTATCCTAAATATCATAGAGGTGGAGAAGGCGGACCTATTCATGGTATGGCTTTCCGTTCGGATGCTCCTGCATTTTTTGAGAAGGTAGTAGTAGAAACACGTACATTTTTGCCTAAACATTACCTCTTCCCGATTCCTGACGAAGATGTACGTCGTAATCCGAAGATGGTACAAAATCTGGGATGGACAACGGAGTAATATACTCCGGATGTCCGATCTGCGAATGAATGAAAGAAATTAATGAAAAGAAAAACAATGAAGATACCTCAAATAAGATGTAGCGATGTGAATGCAGTGAAGAGAATCATTTTTCTTTTGGTGCTGCTAATTCCCTTTTGTCTGGCAGGATGTTCGTCCGACGATGATGAAGGAGATAATGGAGGAGAAGGTCCGAACGAAGATGCTCCGGTTTCTTATGTACTTGGTTCGGGTAACACGAATATGCCCTCCAGTGGTACAATTATAGCGCAATATGCTGATGCTCCTGTCGGTTCGGAAATCAGACGTTTGGTAGACGATAATGCTGACACGAAGTATGTTACTTATCATAGTAGTTTCAACATCACTTGGAATGGAAATAGTAGTAAGGCTGTCACTGCCTATTCGTTGACCTCGGCTGCCGATACTCCCGAAATGGACCCGAAAGATTGGACACTCTATGGTTCTAATGATAATACTACGTGGACAGAACTGGATGCGCAGACAAACCAACTTTTTGCAGCGAGAAAAGAAGAGAAAAGCTATGAAGTGGATAATGCAACTTCCTATCGTTACTACAGACTTTCTGTTGAAGCGAACAATGGTGGTGCTGCCACGCAGATAGCTGAATGGAAACTGGTGGCCATGCGTTCATATACGGAGAATATCAACGACTTGATTGCTAGTAAAGGTTCCAGTACGTTTAGTGCGATAACTCCGATGGGCAGACAGCATGAGAATGACAGAGAAGCTACGGCAGCAGACTTGAAATGGCTTGCCGATCCTGCTGAAGAACCTGAACCATTTGGAGATGGTGGGACGAAGATGGCTTGGAATACATTCAATGTTGTATCCATTTATCCAAATGGAAATCCTGTGATGTCTGATGTAAATCAGCGTTGGGTAGGTGACTGCTGTGCTTGTGCGGTGATTGCTTCGATGGCATACCTCTATCCCCGTTTCGTAAAACACATTATCAAGGATAATATGGACAAAACATACACAGTTACTATGTATGACCCGAAAGGAAAACAAATATCAGTTGGTGTAGGTGGCGACTATTTTATCGGTAATAGTGGCGATTTAGGTGCCTTAGGCGGCAGAAATAAAGAAGTCACTTGGGCTACGATTCTCGAAAAGGCTATGATTAAGTGGAATCAGATCTATCAAGGTAGTTCTAATGTCGGTGGTATTGGTACTGAATATGTTTCTGCTATCTTTACCGGCGACGGGGAAAGTGTAGGTTTCGGTGCAAATGCATTGATTGCCGAAGACTTACAACGCGCGGTGGAAGTGTCGCTCAAACAGGGTAGACTGGTGATCGGTGGTTTTACAAGAAGCGGTGAACAGGTAGATCAAAATTGGCAGACGACCAGTGGGCATGCGTTTACGTTTATCTTGCCGGATGATAATACTCATCTTTTCAAGATGCGGAATCCTTGGGGAGGTACTACTGACGGTGTGATGAAAGTGAAGGATGACGGACGGATTCCGCCGATGATCGACTTACGTATTTGTGCGCCGGGAGCAGCCAAGAATTATGGAGTGGGACCGGACTTGGGAGGATATATACCTAATTTCTAATTTCAAATCTTAAAAGAAAAACATCATGAAGAAACTTATTTATATAATGTTGTCGTTGTGTTGCCTGGTTTTTTATAGTTGTGGCATGACGGAACCTTGGAAAGACTGGGAACATGAAGGTGACATGAGTGCAGACCGCTTGCGTCCTTCAGAGGTAAAAGAACTACTGTGTGCGGCAGACGGATGGAAAATGATTTATCAAGGAGTAACGTTCTACTTTCAGTTTGATGAAGAAGGAAATGTAGCATCGGATTCAGACGAAACGTTGTTGAAGAATGAGGTTGGAACAGATTATTCTCTGGATTTCCAGGGGGAAAAAGCGGTGTTGCTTACCTTGCTGAATGGAGGAATGCTACAATATTTGAACGAAAACTCGGAGACGACATTTGTCATTACGGGGTATTCTGATTCACAAATTACAGCTGTAGGACAGACGCATGGCAAAGAAATGATCTTGACTCCGGTCTCAACTGCAGCTTTGCAACAAGCTAAGGAGAGAAAACGATTGGCCATTATTGCTTATAATAAAGCACAGGCCATGGATTTGCTTAAGGGAGAGTTGAATAATGGTGTATTTCGTAGGTCATCCTCTTCTTTCCTTGCACACTATTTGATTATTTGCGACGAGAGCAATAATTGGAAAGTGAAGATTTCTGCAATAGATAACGGTGTGGTAAAACACACAGAGTATCCGATGATAATTGATACAACGAATGATGAAAATGCAGTGTTGACTTTGGGTAGCAATGTGACGGTAGATGGAATAAGTTTAAATAAACTCTATTACAACTATTTGAATGGTGAAATTGAAACTGACAATGCTAATGTTGTATGTGATACTCGGAAAGCCTCTGATATTGCAGCATGGTATGCAGATGGTTGGAAGACCCATATAGTAGATCAGGATGAGATTCATGCAGACTTTAAGGGAATCTTCCACTCTGGTGTGGAGTTTGATGATCGTAATCCGAGGAATTTGATTGCTTGTCCGTGGAGTGGTATGGGATCTTATATTGGCTTTGCGGTTACTATGACAGCAGATAATGCTACTGGTCGTATATTCATCAGCTTGGGCGAACCATATGATTTATTCGGATGGAATAATAATCCGGCTGATTATAACCGTGTACAGCAGGATTACAGTAAATTCCTCTCTTTCTGTGTTTCGGAAGACGGCTTCTATTGGAGTTATGATGACAACGACAGTATGGTGTATGTGCTAAGTGCTACAGGCGAGCGTTGGTTTAGAATGAAGAAGTAACCAGTCTTTGAAAAAAGCAAGAAAGTAAACAGAACATAATCTCGATTACTTTCTTGCTTTTGTTTTTGTTTGTACTCTATTTGTATTTTCTTATGGGCAATTATTTGATTATTAGTAATTTAATTTGTGCTCTGTTTGACTCCTAGTTCTCTACTCTGACATTCTCGCCCGGACGTGCTTTTTGTCACGTTAGAGTATAGTTATTAATTTTCTATTGCGTTAATTTGTAACGTGAATAATAACACTCGCTAATCTAATATTAATAGTTTAACTCTTATATCATGAATAAACAGAAACTACTGTCTATCACAATGACTCTATTGTTGGGAGTCTCCTCTATCTTTGCGCAAAAGCAGCCGGTGGATTACGTGAATCCCCTGATGGGAACCGACTCCAAGATTTCGCTCTCCAACGGAAACACCTATCCTGCCATTGCACTGCCTTGGGGGATGAACTTTTGGATGCCGCAGACCGGAAAGATGGGGGACGGTTGGGCTTACACGTATGCTTCTGACAAAATCAGAGGTTTCAAGCAGACCCACCAGCCCAGTCCCTGGATCAATGACTACGGACAGTTCTCCATTATGCCGATGACCAAACAGCTGAAGATTGATCAGGACAGCCGTGCTTCCTGGTTTTCGCATAAGGCAGAGAAAGCAACTCCTTATTATTACAGTGTTTATCTGTCAGAGTATAACATGACAACGGAGATTGCCCCGACGGAGCGTTGTGCGTATTTCCGTTTTACTTTCCCCGAAGCGTCCGATGCTTATGTGGTAGTAGATGCTTTCGACCGTGGTTCGTATGTGAAGGTGATTCCTGAAGAAAATAAGATTGTAGGTTATACGACACGTAACAGTGGCGGTGTTCCGCAGAATTTCAGGAACTACTTTGTGATAGAGTTCGACAAGCCTTTTACATTTAATAAAGTATGGGCGGACTACCATTTGGTAGAGACGCATCTTGAACTGCAATCCAATCACGTAGGTGCTGCCATCGGTTTTTCGACAAAGAAAGGAGAGCAGGTGCATGCCAAAGTGGCTTCCTCATTTATCAGCCCCGAACAGGCGGAACTGAATCTGAAAGAAATCGGAAACAAGACATTCGAACAGACCAAGGAAGCCGGACGTAAAGCTTGGAATGACGTACTGGGACGTATCAAAGTCGAAGACAATGATGAGAACCGGATGTGTACCTTCTATTCTTGTCTGTATCGTTCGGTGTTATTCCCCCGTATGTTCCACGAAGTGAATGCGAAGGGTGAAACGGTACATTATAGCCCTTATAACGGTGAAATCCGTCCGGGATATATGTTTACCGATACCGGTTTCTGGGATACGTTCCGTTGCCTGTTCCCGTTTGTCAATTTGATATATCCTTCAATGGGAGAGAAGATGCAGGAAGGACTGTTGAATACATATCTTGAAAGTGGATTCTTCCCCGAATGGGCGAGTCCGGGACATCGTGGCTGTATGGTCGGAAACAATTCGGCTTCTGTAGTGGCAGATGCTTTTATGAAGAATGTGACCAAAGCGGATGCGGAGAAAATGTATGAAGGTTTGCTCAAAGGAGCCAACAGTGTACATCCGAGAGTTTCTACAACAGGGCGCCGTGGATACGAATATTATAATAAACTGGGTTATGTGCCTTACGATGTAAAGATTAACGAGAATGCGGCGCGTACATTAGAGTATGCATACGATGACTGGTGCATCTACCGAATGGGTGAAAAGCTAGGGCGTCCGGCAGAAGAACTGGAACTCTATAAGAGCAGAAGCCAGAACTACCGCAACCTGTTCGACCCTGAAACAAAACTGATGCGTGGCAAGAACGCCGATGGCACCTTCCAGACTCCTTTTAATCCGTTCAAGTGGGGGGATGCCTTTACCGAAGGAAACAGCTGGCACTATACGTGGTCTGTATTTCATGATGTACAGGGACTGGCCGATTTGATGGGCGGCAGAAAGATGTTTGTCAGTATGCTCGATTCTGTGTTCAACCTTCCACCGATATTTGATGATAGCTACTACGGAGGTGTGATTCATGAAATCCGTGAAATGGAAATTGCCAATATGGGTAACTATGCGCACGGCAACCAGCCTATCCAGCACATGATTTACTTGTATAACTATGCAGGCGAGCCCTGGAAAGCACAGTACTGGCTGCGTGAAGTGATGAACCGCCTCTACTTTGCCACTCCCGACGGTTATTGTGGTGATGAGGATAACGGACAGACTTCTGCCTGGTATGTGTTTACCGCTTTAGGCTTCTATCCGGTATGTCCGGGCAGCAATGAATATGTGATGGGTGCTCCTTATTTCAAGAAAGCGACGATCACACTGGAGAACGGCAAGAAACTGGAAATCTCCGCTCCTAAAAATAGTGATGCCAATCGTTACATCCGTTCGCTGAACTATAACGGTAAGAACTATACAAAGAATTATCTGAATCATTTCGACTTGCTGAAAGGCGGACGTCTGGTATTTGATATGGATAATAAACCGAATAAAGGAAGAGGTATTAACGAATCCGACTTCCCCTATTCCTTCTCTCGTGATAACAAGTAAGCAGGTATGAATAAGATGAAAAAGAAAGTATTGATGATGACTATGGCGGCGGTAACCTTGTCCGCCGTAGCTCAGCAACCGGTAGATTACGTTAATCCGATTATCGGAACCAATGGTATGGGGCATACTTTTCCCGGTGCTTGCACCCCTTTCGGATGGGTACAGCTGAGTCCGGACACAGACACAATTCCACATAATGTGAATGGAGCTTATCAGAAGAATGCGTATGAATATTGTGCCGGTTACCAGTATCGGGATAAAACCATCGTAGGTTTCAGTCACACCCACCTCAGCGGCACGGGACATTCCGACCTGGGAGATATATTGCTGATGCCTGCTGTCGGCGATGTAAAATTGAATCCCGGACGGGCGGACCATCCGGAAGAGGGTTACCGTTCGCGCTTCGATCATGCCACAGAGAAAGCGACACCCGGATACTACGAAGTGATGCTGGACGACTATGGCATTAAAGCACAACTGACAGCTACTCAACGGACGGGTGTACATAAATATACCTTCCCGAAAGGAAAAGACGGTCATCTGATCCTGGACCTGGTGCATGGTATCTATAATTATGACGGCAAAGTATTGTGGGCAAACCTGCGGGTGGAAAACGATACATTGCTGACAGGATACCGCATCACCAACGGATGGGCACGTACGAATTATACCTATTTTGCCATTTCCTTGTCACAGCCGATCAAGGATTACGGATATAAGGATAAGGAAAAGGTATTGTACAATGGCTTTTGGCGTCGTTTCAAGCTGGAGAAGAATTTCCCGGAAATCACTGGTCGAAAGATCGTGGCTTACTTTAACTTCGAAACGGCCAAAGATCCCGAACTGGTTGTAAAGGTAGCCTTGTCGGCAGTCAGCACGGAAGGCGCTGTAAAGAACCTGCGTGCCGAGGCTTCCGGAAAGAGCTTCGAACAGTTGGCGGAAGCTGCACGGACAGACTGGAACAATGAACTGGATCATTTCGAAATAGAAGGTACACCGGATCAGAAGGCGATGTTCTACACTTCGCTTTATCATACCATGATTAATCCGTCCGTGTATATGGACGTAGACGGTTCCTATCGCGGTCTGGATCATAACATACATCAGGCGAAAGGATTCACTAACTATACTATATTCTCACTTTGGGATACATATCGCGCGGAACATCCGTTCCTTAACCTGGTGAAACCGGAACGCAATGCGGATATGGTGGAATCAATGATCAAACATGAACAGCAGAGCGTGCATGGCATGTTGCCGATATGGAGCCTGATGGGAAATGAGAACTGGTGTATGAGCGGTTATCATGCTGTGTCTGTGCTGGCGGATGCAATAACCAAAGGAGTTTTTTCAAATGTGGATGAGGCATTATCGGCGATGGTTAGCACATCTACGGTACCTTACTATGAAGGTGTAGCCGATTATATGAAGCTGGGATATATCCCGCTGGACAAGAGTGGTACGGCAGCTTCCTCTACGTTGGAATATGCATACGACGACTGGACTATTTATCAGACAGCCTTGAAAGCCGGTAATAAAGAGATAGCGGATACTTACCGCAAACGTGCTCTCAACTATCGTAACATCTATGATACAAGCATCGGTTTTGCCCGTCCCCGCTACAGTGACGGCACATTCAAAAAAGAGTTCGATGTGTTGCAAACTTACGGCGAAGGCTTTATCGAAGGTAATTCATGGAACTTCTCCTTTCATGTACCGCATGATGTGTTTGGTATGATCGACCTGATGGGAGGAGAAAAGACATTCGTACAGAAACTGGACGAACTCTTCTCCATGCATCTGCCGGAGAAGTACTATGAACATAATGAGGATATTACGGAAGAATGCCTGGTAGGTGGATACGTACATGGCAATGAACCGAGCCATCATGTACCTTATTTGTACGCATGGACCTCCCAACCGTGGAAAACACAGTACTGGCTGCGTGAAATCCTGAACAAGATGTATAAGAATGACATCAACGGACTGGGTGGAAATGATGATTGCGGACAGATGTCGGCATGGTATCTTTTCTCTGTGATGGGCTTCTATCCGGTTTGTCCGGGTACAGACCAGTATGTCCTTGGTGCTCCCTATCTGCCCTATCTGAAGCTGACACTTCCCAACGGAAAGACACTGGAAATCAAAGCGCCGGGCGTCAGCGACAAGAAGCGTTATGTACAGTCACTGAAACTGAACGGTGAGTCTTATGATAAAATGTACATCACACACGAGGATATCCTGAAAGGAGGCGTATTGGAATTTAAAATGTCGGCATCGCCCAACAAACGTCGTGGAGTATCGGTGCAGGACAAACCTTATTCATTAACTAATGGAATCAATTAACAGCATCAATAAATAATCAAGAAAAGAATATGAAAAAGAGACATTTGGTATATGCAATTGCCCTGATTGTGGGCATGGGAGCTTGTGCGGCAAGTGCGAAGAAGCAAGCCGAAGCAAAACCGGACGTATGGAAAAGCTACAATGTAGGAACTGTCTTGTTCGAAGATAAAGCTTCGGAAACAAAAGGTTCGGACATTTATCACCGGATCATTCCGGATGCGGAGTCTTATATCAAAGAGCAGGCACGCACTGTATTGGCTACTCTTTATAACTCACCGGAAGACAGCATAACTCCGGTGAACAAGATACATTATACACTGGAAGACATCGAAGGAATTTCTGCCAAAGGCGGTGGTAATGGAGACGTTACTATCTTCTACAGCACGCGGCATATCGAGAAATCATTTGCGGAAAACGATACGGCAAAGCTGTTCTTCGAAACGCGTGGGGTACTGTTGCACGAACTGACACACGCCTATCAGCTGGAACCGCAAGGCATCGGCTCTTACGGAACCAATCGTGTATTCTGGGCATTTATTGAAGGAATGGCAGATGCCGTACGTGTAGCCAACGGCGGATTCGACGGACCGAATGCCCGTCCGAAAGGAGGAAACTACATGGACGGTTATCGGACGGCAGGTTATTTCTTCGTCTGGTTGCGCGACAATAAAGATCCTGAATTCCTGCGTAAGTTTAACCGCAGCACACTGGAGGTGATTCCCTGGTCGTTTGACGGAGCTATCAAGCATATCTTGGGAACGGAATATAGCATAGATGAACTATGGCATGAATATCAGGTTGCCGTAGGTGATATACAGGTGTAATATACGATTGGATATGGTTAATAAAGTTGGTAGAAAAAGGTTGTTTTTGGTTTGGTCGTGTCTGGTGAGTATCTTGCCGGGCATGGCTCAAACTGAAAAGCTGACGGACTACGTGAACCCGTTTGTCGGTACGGATGGTTATGGAAATGTTTATCCCGGTGCACAGATTCCTTTCGGGGGAATCCAGATAAGCCCCGATACGGACAGCCGCTTCTATGATGCAGCTTCCGGATACAAATACAATCATCTGACATTGATGGGATTCAGTTTGACGCACTTGAGCGGAACAGGTATCGGGGACTTACAGGACATTCGCCTGTTGCCTGTCACGACCCGCCCGCAAGCAGGAGAAAAAGCGATTGATTTCATCACGAAAGGATATGCCAAATTCTCTCATGCCAATGAAACGGCAGAACCGGGATATTATAGCGTGACCTTCGACAACGGGATTAAGACCGAGTTAACGGTAACCTCTCGTTGCGGGATGCACTCCTATCAATACCCGACCAACTCGGTTTACGGATTAACTCTCGACCTGACAACCGCACGTAACTGGGACCGGACCGTGATGACCTCGATCAAGAAAATCAATAACCGGACCATACAAGGGTACCGGAAATCAACCGGATGGGCAAAAGAACATAACGTTTACTTTTTCATGGAATTCTCTCAAGATGTTGATGTCTGGGCTGGAAATGACACGCTGAAATTATTAAAGAACGGGCAGAAACTGGTTTCCAATCAAGGATACGCATTCATCGATTTCGGAACAACCACCAATAAGGTCCTCGTGAAAGTAAGCCTTTCCTCCGCGAACTGCGAGGGGGCCGCCGCAAACCTAGACAAAGAACTTTCTCATTGGAGCTTTGACAAAGTGAAACGGGAGGCAAAACAACGATGGAAACGGGCATTATCCAAGATTAAAGCGGAAGGTGCCAGCAAAGAAGAAATGAGAGTTTTTTACACGGCATTGTACCATGCCTACCTGGCTCCCTATCTTTTCTCTGACGCACACGGGAATTACAAAGGACCGGATGGAGAAATTCATAGCGTGGGTAAAGCAAATCAATACACCGTATTTTCATTGTGGGACAC
>ERZ824575.2935-NODE-2935-length-12551-cov-6.413252_pt1 | contig 12551 bp, 9 predicted proteins | sample MGYA00519470_ERZ824575 | MGnify/ENA primary metagenome ERZ824575 (study PRJEB31778, sample SAMEA3449170) | human gut metagenome | biome: human gut; feature: human-associated habitat; material: faeces | place: United Kingdom | collected 2010/2012 ...
CGGAGATGATGACCTTGTCGCCGGGGCCGATGTCCACCTGCTTGTGGGTGGAGAACGCCATGCGGTACAGGGCGCTCATTTCCTCACCCTGGGAGCCGGTGGTCACGATGACCTGCTGGTTCAGGGGCAGTCCCTTGATGCGGTTGATGTCCATCAGTGTGTTTTTGGGCACCTTCATGTACCCCAGCTCCGTGGAGACCTTCATGATGTTCTCCATGCTCCGGCCGGTAACGGCCACCTTCCGTCCGCAGGCCGCCGCGGCGTCCAGCACCTGCTGGATGCGGTGCACGTTGCTGGCGAAGGTGGTCACGATGATCCGCTTGTCGCAGCCGGTGAACTGCCGCTTGAACGTGGCGCCCACGGCGCGCTCACTCATGGTATAGCCCGGGCGCTCCACATTAGTGGAGTCCGCCAGCAGCGCCAGTACACCCTGCTTGCCCAGCTCACCGAAGCGCGCCAGGTCGATGACCTCCCCGTCGATGGACGTGGAGTCGATCTTGAAGTCGCCGGTGTGTACGACTGCGCCCATCCGCGTGTGGATGGCGAAGGCCACCGAGTCGGCGATGGAGTGGTTCACGTGGATGAACTCCACCTGGAACTTGCCTGCCCGCACCGTCTGACCCGGCTCCACGGTGATCAGCTTCGTAGAGCTGGCCAGCCCATGCTCCTGCAGCTTCAGCTTGATCAGCCCCGCGGTGAACCGCGTGCAGTAGATGGGCATATTGATCTGCTTGAGCACATAAGGGATGGCCCCGATGTGGTCCTCATGCCCGTGGGTGATGAACAGACCCCGCAGCCGGCTGCGGTTTTTCACCAGATAGCTGACGTCGGGAATGACGCAGTCGATGCCGTACATATCGTCGCCGGGGAAGGCCATGCCACAGTCCACCACGATGATGTCGCCGCCGTACTCATAGACGGTCATGTTCTTGCCGATCTCATTCAGACCGCCAAGGGGAATGATCTTGAATTTTTCTGCCATAAAAGAATAAATGCTCCTTTTCAGATAAGATAGAGCGCGTCGCGGCGGGTAAAAATGACCGCACGGAAACAAAGGCGTTCTGCCCCGCCCGCCTGCCCTGCATCGCAGGGGGAGGGAACAGTCTGTCGCCCGTCGTCAGCACTCGATATAGAGGGGAACGCCCTCGTTTGCTATATTGACCGCGGCATCCACGCACCGCGAAACAACCAAAAAATACGTGCCGTATTCAGCACTTTTCACAAAGTATACCACAGTTTTTCCCATTTGTACACCCCCAACTTGCCGACGGCATTTGATGGTATTTGACACTCGCCGCCCCGCCGGGAAAATTCCCCGCTGATTTCCCGAAAAGCGTATTGTCCCCGCCCGGCTTTCGTGCTATAATAAACTACTCTCAGTATGGAGTAGTATCCCCGGCGGGAAGGAGGCGCGTTCCCTTGAGCAAGAAGATCATACGCGGATTTCGTACCAATATGACGCTGTACAGTCTGTGCCTCATCGCCTTTGTGGCGGTGACGGTGCCCTTCCAGCCGCTGCTGGCGGCGGCGGAGGGCCTGGTGGCGCTTCTGGTCATCCTGGTGGGCCGCCGCCGCAACAAGATGGCTCAGGCATCTGTCCGCCAGTACATGGACCGCGTCTCCGGCGGTATGGATACCGCCCGGTCCAGCAATATGCTCTACGCGCCGCTGCCCATGCTGGTGTTCGATGTAGCCACCGGCGAGATCCTGTGGTGCAACGATATGTTCACGGATCTGACCGGCCTGAAGGATAAGATCTTTGAAACGGCGGTAGATGCCGTTATCCCCGACTTCACCTACCGCTGGCTGCTGGACGGCAAGCGTGAATATCCCGAGCAGTTCCGCTGGAACGACCGTATCTACCGCGTCTTCGGCGCCCTGAGCCGCCCGGAGCCGGAGGGCGGCGACCAGCCCACCCTGGCCACCACCTACTGGATGGACATCACTGAGGCTGAGCAGATGCGCCAGACCCTGGAGCTGACCAAGCCCCTTATGGCCATCCTCATGGTGGATAACTATGAGGAGTTGATGAAGGCCTGCCCCGAGAATAAGCGCTCGGCGCTGCTGGCCGCGCTGGAGGAACAGCTGAATAACTGGGCCGCCGGCTCCGGCGGGCTGCTGCTGGGCTACGACCGCGACCGTTACCTCTACCTCTTCGAGGAGAAGGACTACACCGGCTACACCGAAAGCAAGTTCGACGTGCTGGAAAAGGTCCGTCAGGTCCAGGCCGGCGAGGGTGTGTCCGCCACGCTGTCCATCGGCGTGGGCCGGGACGAGGACAGCTTCGAGCAGCTGTTCAAGAACGCCTCCCTGGCGTTGGAGATGGCCCTCTCCCGCGGCGGCGATCAGGCCGTGGTCAAGGACCGTGTGAACTTCGAGTTCTACGGCGGCCGCAGCAAGTCTACCGAAAAACGTACCAAGGTCAAGTCCCGCGTCATGGCCAACGCTCTGGGTGAGCTGATCGACGATGCCAAGCAGGTGTACGTCATGGGTCACAAATACGCGGATATGGACTCCCTGGGCGCCGCCGTGGGCATCTGCTGTATCGCCCGCAAGCGCGGCAAGCCCTGCCAGATCATCATCGACACCGAGAACAACGCCGCTCACCCCATCCTGCGGCGTCTCTCCGAGCAGCCGGAATACGCCAATACCGCCATTTCCGGCCAGGATGCCTTTATCAAGTGCCAGCCCGGCTCCCTGCTGGTGGTGGTAGACACCAACCGCCCCGAGAGCGTGGAGTCCGAGGAAATGCTGGAGACGTGCAACCGTGTGGCCGTCATCGACCACCACCGCCGCGGCAGCAGCTACATTGAGAAGATGGCCCTGAACTACCATGAGCCCTACGCCTCCTCCGCCAGCGAGCTGGTGGCGGAGCTGATGCAGTATCTGGTGGAGCCGTCTGACGTGCTGAAATGCGAGGCCGAGGCCCTGCTCTCCGGCATCGTGCTGGATACCAAGAATTTTACCAACCGCACCGGCGGCCGTACCTTCGAGGCGGCGGCCTACCTCCGCCGTCTGGGGGCCGACACCCAGGATGTCCAGCGGATGTTCCAGGGGGACCTGAACTCCATGATCGCCCGCTATGACATTATCCGTCAGGCAGAGCTGTACCGCGACGATATCGCCGTGGTGGCCCTGGATGAGGAGTGCGACCGCGTCACCGCCGCCAAGGCGGCCGATGAGCTGCTGACCCTCAAGGGCATCCGTGCCAGCTTTGTGCTGTATAAAAAAGGTGACGGCGTGTATATGTCTGCCCGTTCTTTGGGCGAGGTCAACGTCCAGGTGATCCTGGAGGCCTTGGGCGGTGGCGGCAACTCCACCACCGCCGGCGGCCAGGCGGACAACATCACCGTGGCCGAGGCCAAGGCAAAGCTGCTGGAGGCCATCGACAAGTACTTTGAAAATTAAGGTAAAGGAGATACAGATATGAAAGTCATTCTCAAGCAGGACATCAAAGGCAAGGGCAAGAAGGGCCAGATGATCGAGGCCGCCGAGGGCTATGCCCGCAACTTTCTGATCCCCAAGGGCATGGCTGTGGAGGCCACTGCCGACGCCGTCAACACCATGAACCTCCAGGCCAAGGCCAAGGCCAAAGCCGACGCCGAGGCCAAGGCCGAGGCACTGGCCATCGCCGAAAAGCTGAAGGCCTGCCAGGTGAAGATCGCCGCCAAGGGCGGCGAGGGCGGCAAGCTGTTCGGTGCCATCACCGGCGCCGCCATCGCCGATGCCCTTCAGACCCAGCACGGCCTGACCATCGACGGCAAGAAGCTGGTGCTGGACCAGCCCATCAAGAGCTTCGGCAGCTATGAGGTCAAAGCCAGGCTGGGCTACGAGGTCTCCGGCACCGTGTACGTCCACGTCATCGAAGAGAAATAAGCGGGGAAAGCACCGCGCCGCAGGCGCGGCTATTACCGTAATTTTGAAAGGAGGTCTTCCCATGGCCAACAACACCGACGCCCTGCTGACGCCGTCCATGCCCCATTCCCCTCAGGCGGAGCAGGCGGTGCTGGGCTCCATGCTCATCGACGCCGACTGCGTCAAGGACGTGATGGACAAGCTGCAGGCCCAGGATTTCTATCTGCGGACCAACCGGGAGATCTTCGAGACGATCTACCATATGTTCGTCTACTCCCAGCCCATCGACGGCGTCACCGTGGCCGGCGAGCTGGAGAAGAACGGACTGTATAACGACAATACCCGTTCCTATCTGCTGCAGCTGATGGAGGTCACTCCCACCAGCGCTAACGTCATGGAGTACGTCCGCATCGTACAGGACAAGTCGCTCATGCGCCAGGTGGCTCAGGCCGCCGGCAACATCACCGCCATGGTGCAGGAGGGCGGCGGCGCCGCCGGCGATATGCTGGAAGCCGCCGAGCAGCAGATCTACGCCATCCGCCGTGGCCGCAGCGCCCAGGGCATGGTGACGGTGGGCATGGTGCTGGGCGACGTGATGAGCCAGTTGGCCGAGCTGTCCGCTAACGGCGGCCGGACCGTGCCGGGCCTGTCCACAGGACTCTCCGCTGTGGATGCCAAGATCAACGGCATGAACAAGTCCGACCTGCTCTTGCTGGCCGCCCGTCCCGGTATGGGCAAGACCAGTATGGCCCTGAATGTGGCCCTGTCCGCCGCCCGCGAGTCCGGCAAGACCGTGGCCATCTTTTCCCTGGAAATGTCCAAGGAGCAGCTGGTCACCCGCCTCATCGCCAGCGAGGGCCTGGTGGAGAATCAGCGCCTGATCACCGGCAACCTGCGGGAGAGCGACTGGCAGCGCATCGCCGAGGCCGCCTCCGCCCTCAGCCGCATGGACATCCGTATCGATGATAACCCACTGCTGACCGTGGCGGATATGAACGCCAAGTGCCGCCGCCTGGAAAATCTGGGTCTGGTGGTCATCGACTATCTGCAATTGATGACCTCCGCCGGCGGCAAGGGCTATTCCGGGGAAAACCGCCAGCAGGCGGTGTCCGATATCAGCCGTATGCTGAAGATCATGGCCAAGGAGCTGCAGGTGCCCGTGCTGTGCCTGAGCCAGCTGAGCCGTGCCAATGAAAAGCGCGAAGACAAGCGCCCCATGCTGTCCGACCTGCGCGAATCCGGTGCCATCGAGCAGGACGCCGACATCGTCATGTTCCTCTACCGGGACGACTATTATAACAGCGATGCCGAGAAGCGCAACGTGGCCGAGTGCATCGTAGCCAAGAACCGCCACGGCGAGACCGGAAAAGTTGAGCTCCGCTGGATGCCCGAGTACACTGCCTTCGGCACGCTGGAGACCCGCTATGACGAGGATGAGTGAGCCCCTGGACCTGACCGCGTGGATGACGCGCTGGCGGATGCTCCCGCCCCCCGGCGGGCTGATCCTCTGCGCCGTGTCCGGCGGCCGCGACTCCGTCTGCCTGCTGGACTGCCTGTGGAAGCTGGGTCGGGCCCGCGATTTCCGCGTGGCTGCCGCCCACCTGAACCACGGTATGCGTCCCACGGCCCAGCGTGACGAGGACCTGGTCCGCGCCCTCTGCGCCGAACGGAACATTCCCTTCTACACCGAAACGGTGGACGTCTACGCCCTCTGCGCCGTCTGGCGCCTGACGGTGGAGGAGACGGGCCGCCGCGCCCGCTACGACTTCCTCCGCCGCACGGCGGATGCCCTTGCCGCGGATTTTATCGCCACCGCCCACCACCGCGACGACCAGGCCGAAACGGTCCTGCTGCAGCTGCTTCGCGGCACCGGCCCCCAGGGGCTTACCGGCATTCCCCCCGTCCGTGACGGCATCATTCGCCCCCTACTGGATACGCCCCGCGCCGCTATCGATGACTACATCGCGCAGAACCGCCTCCCCTACGTCACCGACGAGACGAACCTGGATACCCACTACGCCCGCAACCGCCTCCGGCTGGACATCATGCCCCAGCTGCTGGCGATCAACCCCGCCGCCGCGGCACACATCGCCCGCACGGCGGACATCCTGCGCGCCGAGAACGACCTCCTGGACGCCCAGGCCGCCGCCCTCCTGCCGCCGGAGGGCACGACGCTTCCCTGCGCCGCGCTCCTCTCCGCGCCGGAGGCCCTGCGTCCCCGTATGCTTCGCCTGCTGACGGACCGTCTCGGCGCGGGCAAAAAGGACTTCACCGCCGCCCACTACCGGGCGCTGGAGGACCTCTGCCGCACCGGCGGCGCCCTTTCTCTGCCCGGCGGCGCGTCCGCCGTCTGCCGTGACGGTGCCCTGACCCTCTCCGACGCGCCCGCCCCACTGGACGAGGCGGCGCTCCGCCCCGGCGATAACCTCGCCGGCCTCTGGCGCATCACCCTCTCTGACGCGCCTGTCCCCGACGCCCTGGCACTGCGGTCCGGGCCCTGGACCGTTCGGCCCTGGCGCCGCGATGACCGCCTGACCCTGCCCGGCAGCCGCGGCAGCCGCAGCCTCAAGCGCCTGTTCGCCGAGCGCGGCATCGCCCCGCCGGAGCGCGATACCTGGCCCGTCCTCTGTCTGGCGGGCCGTCCCGCCGCCGTCTGGCGTGTGGGCATTGACCAGAAAGCCCTGCCAGAGTGTTCCGGCAACACCATATACATCACCATCACAAAAAACAACGGAGGATAACAAGCAATGGCAAAGAGTAATATGGATCAGGATATCCTGAAGGTCCTGCTGTCTGAAGAGGAGATCAAGGCCCGTGTCCAGGAGCTGGGTGACCGGCTGTACGACAGATTTAAGGATAAGAACCCCATGTTTGTGGGCGTTCTCAACGGCTGCTTCATTTTCATGGCGGACCTGGTCCGCGCCGCCCAGCTGAAAAGCGAGGTGGAGTTCATCGGCCTCTCGTCCTATAAGAACGCCACCAAGTCCTCCGGCGTGGTGCAGATCACCCGCGACCTCCAGCGCGACATCAGCGGCCGTGACATCATCATCGTCGAGGATATTCTGGACTCCGGCAATACCCTGTATTTCCTGACCGAGTACCTGAAGACCAAGGGTGCCGCCTCCGTCACCATCGCCACCCTGCTGGATAAGCCCGCCCGCCGCGAAAAGCCCATTAGCGCCGACTATGCCGGCTTCGAGGTCCCCGACGAGTTTGTGGTGGGCTATGGCCTGGACTACTGCCAGCAGTACCGGAATATGCCCTATATCGGCGTCCTCAAGCCCGAGGTCTACAGCAAGTAAAACCGCGTCTTTTCCGCCAATACTTCGTTACGGCTCCTCGACGTACACACGGTACGCCGTCGTCGCCGCGCCTCGTCTTGGCGAAAAATCCGGTTTCTCCCCGCGCCGCAGGCGGAAGAAGAGCACGCGCCGGGAGGGCGCGGAACATCCCTCTTAGCATTTGAGAATAGGAAGTGAAGTATATGGAAAACAAAGGCGGAAAGCGCCTGGCCCCCACCGGCGAGCCGGTGAAAACCACACCTCCGGCCACCGCAGCCGACGAGGTAAAGACCCCCGCGGAGCAGCCCGCCCCGGCGGAGAGTGCCGTACCCGCCCCGGCGGAGACGGCGGCCCCTGCGGCCAAGCCCGCCAAAAGCCGCGGCCGCAGACTGTGGGACGACTACGGCTACCTGCTGGTGACGCTGGCGGCGGTATTCGTGCTGTTCAAGGTGCTGCTGCAGCTGGCCTATGTGCCCAGCGGCTCCATGGAGACCACCATCCCCACCAAGTGCCTGCTGGTGGGCTGGCGTCTGCCCTATGTGGTGTCCGATCCGGTGCCGGACCGCGGCGACATCGTCACCTTCTGGGACGAGGAGCTGAACAAGGTCCTGGTAAAGCGCGTCGTCGGCCTGCCCGGTGAGACGCTCTCCTTCAAGAACGGCTATACCTACGTCAACGGTGAGAAGCTGGACGAGAGCTACCTGCCCACCCAGGGAATCACAACCCTGCCGGACAGCATGGCCGGCAAGACCTTCACCGTGCCGGAGGGCTGTATGTTCGTCATGGGCGACAACCGCACCGGCTCTAATGACAGCCGCTTGCTGGGCGAACCCTATATTCCGGTGGAGGCTGTCCAGGCGCGGATGCTGGTGGCCATCTCCGTGGGCAGTGACCAAAGCTGGCAGGGCGTCCGCTGGATTGGCTGAGAAGGGAGACGGGGAGACATGGAAAGAAAACGTTTCAGCGGCGTCATGCTGCTGTTCATCGTGCTGGCGGTGGTGCTCATCACCCAGGTGGTGGGCAACCTCGGCCGTTCCGGCGACGTGAGCTACAGCGATATGCGCGCCTATTTCACGGCGGAGAAGGTCAAGTCCTTCACCGCCACCGACACGCGCCTGGTGGCGAAGCTGCAGGACGGCTCCAGCGTCAGCTGCGCCCTCCACAGCTTCGACACGTTTTATAACGACATGAACGATCTGGTGGTGTCCCAGGCGGAAAAGGGCGTCATCACCAGCTATGACTACGCCGCCGGCAGCGAAAACGGCTGGCTGCGTACCCTGCTGCCCTATGTGTTGGCGGCCATGGCCTTCATCCTGCTGATGAACCTGATCGCCCGTATGGGCGGCCTGGGCGGCGGCGCCGTCAACGATAAAATGGCCCGCTTCGGCGAGGCCCGTATCCAGGATATCCCCTCTGACGGCAAGAAGGTCACGTTCAAGGACGTGGCCGGTGCCGATGAGGAGAAGGAGGAGCTGGAGGAGATCGTCCAGTTTCTGCGCGACCCCCAGCGCTATACCGAGCTGGGCGCGCATATTCCCAAGGGCGTGCTGCTGGTGGGCCCTCCGGGCACCGGCAAGACGCTGCTGGCCAAGGCCGTGGCCGGCGAGGCGGATACCGCCTTCCTCTCCATTTCCGGCTCCGATTTTGTGGAGATGTATGTGGGCGTGGGTGCCAGCCGCGTCCGTGACCTGTTCGAGCAGGCCAAGAAGCAGGCCCCGGCCATCGTCTTCATCGATGAGATCGACGCCGTGGGCCGCCAGCGCGGCAGCGGCCTGGGCGGCGGCCATGACGAACGCGAGCAGACCCTGAACCAGCTGCTGGTGGAGATGGACGGCTTCGCCGCCAACGAGGGCGTGGTGGTCCTGGCGGCTACCAACCGCGTGGACATTCTGGACCCGGCGCTGCTGCGCCCCGGCCGGTTCGACCGCCAGGTGTTCGTGGGCCTGCCGGATATCAAGGGCCGCGAGGAGATACTGAAGATACACGCCAAGGGCAAGCCCCTGGCGGAGGATGTGGACCTGGGCTCCGTGGCCCGCGCTACCTCCGGCTTTAACGGTGCGGATCTGGAGAACCTGTTGAACGAGGCGGCGCTGCTGACCGGCCGCCGCGGCCAGCGCTTCATCACCGAGGAAGCCATCCACCAGTCTGTCATCAAGGTCATTGCCGGCCCGGAGAAGCACAGCCGCGTGGTGCCCGAGGCCGAGCGCCGGCTCACTGCCTATCACGAGGCCGGTCACGCCGTGGTCATGCAGGCCCTGCCGGACCTGGACCCCGTACATCAGATCACCATCGTTCCCCGCGGTCAGGCCGGCGGCATGACCATCTATCTGCCGGAGGAGGACCGTTCCTACCTGTCCCGCCGTTATATGCTGGACCGGGTGGCCGGTCTGCTGGGCGGCCGCGCCGCCGAGGAGATGATGCTGGGCGATATCTCCACCGGCGCCTCCAGCGACATCCAGCGGGCCACAGCCATCGCCCGCAAGATGGTGGGCACCTACGGTATGTCGTCCAGGCTGGGCAACGTGGCCTTTGATGCCGGCACCGACGAGGTGTTCATCGGCAAGTCCATGGCCCACACCCGCCCCTACTCCGAAAAGACGGCGGCGGAGATGGACGCGGAGATCCGCGCCATCATCGACGAGGCTTACGAAAAATGCCGTGAGATACTGGCCCGGTATAAGACGGAGCTGACGGCGGTGGCGGAGTACCTGCTGGAGCACGAGACCATGGACGGCGATACGTTCAAGACATATTTCACGCAAAGCAGCGAAAGCCGTCAGTGAGAGTGATATAACGATATGCGGAACCGGCAGGCGCATCTGCGCCCGCCGGTTTTTGCACAAAAAGCGACACCGGTTTTGTGCACAATGACGGGACAGACCGTCCGCCATAGGGAGACAATCAAGGGGGAAAGTTTACCAACACAGGGCGTTTGTCCTCTGAACAAGGACATACTGGCGATCATTACGGATTCTTAACGCCATGTCGCTGATGCAAAAGCTGTGATTTTTAGAGGTTGTTACAATTGTTTTTGCCAAATATTTTCGCTAAAATACACATATTCTGTGAGCGGTCGACAAGCTTGACCGCTGCAAGGGAAATTTAGGAGGAATATACCATGAAAAAGTTTTTAGCAATGATGCTGGCGCTGGTCATGGCTCTGTCTCTGGTGGCCTGCGGTGAGCAGGGCGACAGTCAGAAGGGTGATGATTCCGCTTCCGGCGACAAGGTCGTTAAGATCGGCGTGTTTGAGCCCACTTCCGGTCAGAACGGCGGCGGCGGCAAGAAGGAGATCCTGGGTATTGAGTATGCCCACTCCCTGAAGCCCACCGTTACCATCAACGGCGAGGAGTACAGTGTGCAGTTGGTCTATGCGGACAATGCTTCCGACCAGGCTAAGGCACCCACTGCCGCGCAGACCCTGATTTCCCAGGGTGTGTCTGTGGTGATCGGTACATATGGTTCTGCTTGCGCGATTGCTGCCGGCCCTCTGTTCGAGAGCGCTAAGATCCCTGCCATCGGCACTTCCTGCACCAACCCCCAGGTGACTGCGGGCAATGACTACTACTTCCGTGTCGGCTACATTGATCCGTTCCAGGGCGCTGTGATGGCCAACTTTGCGTTCAATGAGAAGGGTAGCAGCAACTGTGCCCTGATCATCGAGTCCGGCGATGACTACTCCGCTGGTTTCGGCAACTACTTCCGTCAGGAGATGGAGCGTCTGGGCGGCAAGGCTACCACTCTGGAGTTCCAGAAGGGCGAGGCTGACTTCTCCACTATCATGGCTTCCATCAAGTCCGAGGGTTACGACGGCATCTTTGCTCCTGTTTCCATCGAGACCGCGGCTATGATTATCTCTCAGGCCCGCGATGCCGGCATCACCTGCCCCATCATGGCTGGCGACACCTGGGATGACATCTCCATCGCCCAGCGTACCGGCAGCAAGGCTACCGATATTTACTTCTCCGCTTTCTTCGATGCCGCCGATACCACCAATGAGGCCGGTAAGGCTTTCGTGGACGGTTTCACCAAGTGGGTGGCTGAGGATGCGACCCGCGTGGAGAACAACGGCGGTGTGTCCGACGTTATCTCCAGCGTGACCCCCTGCGGCTATGATGCTTACATGGCAGCTGTGGGCGCGATCGAGGCGGCCCAGTCCACTGACGGCGCCACCATCCGCGATGCACTGGCAACTCTGGAGATCTCCGGCCTCATCACCGGTGACCTGAAGTTCGACGAGAACGGCGACGCTATCAAGAACTACGCGGTTATCAAGACCATCGAGAACGGTGAGATTGTGTACTTCAGCACCTTCAACGGTTTGGAGTAAAAGACGGCATACGTCGAGTCTGAGACGAACCTCATTGTAGGATAACAGCCATTGTGGGGGGAGCGTGCGCTCCCCTCACAATGCAACTTTCATGACTCTTGCGTTTTTGGATGCCGATGGCATCGCCCCCGGTCTCCGAAAGCGCAAGATTCATATAAGGAGGATGCTTTACTTATGCATGACGCAGCGTATTATATCGACTTGCTGCTCTCCGGCGTAACGGTGGGCAGCCTGTATGCGCTGATCGCTATCGGCTATACGATGGTGTATGGCATACTGCGTCTGATCAACTTCGCACACGGTGACATCTTTATGATGGCGGGCTTCTTTATGGTGTATGCCGCCACCTGGATGCCGATGGCAGTGTGTATTCCCCTGGTACTTATTGCCACAGTGGCGTTGGGTGTTCTGATCGAAAAGGCAGCATACAGCCCCCTGCGTACCGCGCCCCGCATGTCAGTGATGATATCGGCCATCGGCGTCAGCTATTTGCTGCAGAATCTGGCCACCTATATCACCGGCGGTATCGCCCGTGCGTATCCCGACATCCCGTTCCTGACCCAGGTGATGCAGGTGGGCAGTCTGAATGTCAAACGTATCACCATTATCACCCCCATTTTGACTATCTTGCTGGTGGTGGTGTTGGTCATTCTTATCCAGAAGACTAAGATCGGCATGGCCATGCGTGCGGTATCCCGCGACTTTGAGACGGCGCAGCTCATGGGCATCAAGATCAACAGCGTTATTTCCGTGACTTTTGTTATCGGTTCGCTGCTGGCGGGCGTAGCCTCTATTCTGTACTTCTCCAACTATGGTCAGGTCAGCCCCATGATCGGCGCTATGCCTGGCCTGAAAGCCTTTGTAGCGGCGGTGTTCGGCGGTATCGGCTCGATCCCCGGTGCGGTGATCGGTGCGTTTATCATCGGTATCTGCGAGTCGCTTATCAAGTCCAACGCCGATATGGCCGTGTTCAGCAATGCCTTTACGTTTGCACTGTTGATCGTGATCCTGCTGTGCAAGCCCAACGGCTTGTTCGGCGAAAAACTGACGGAGAAGGTGTGAGATATGAAGAACAATAAGAAAAG
>ERZ824575.2942-NODE-2942-length-12531-cov-3.070776_pt1 | contig 12531 bp, 11 predicted proteins | sample MGYA00519470_ERZ824575 | MGnify/ENA primary metagenome ERZ824575 (study PRJEB31778, sample SAMEA3449170) | human gut metagenome | biome: human gut; feature: human-associated habitat; material: faeces | place: United Kingdom | collected 2010/2012 ...
GGGCAGGATTTGAACCTACGACCTTCGGGTTATGAGCCCTTTTTGACAGAACTTGAAAGAGTTAGACACAGCTGGATAGACTTTGATTTATTTTTATTCTCAATAAGTTATCAAAAATAAGACTTTGCCGCGCATTGACTTGAATGGTTAGAAATTGACGGTGTGGTTAGAAATAGGTTAGAAAAATTTTGCCGGTTAAAACCTGCTCCCGCGTATGAACCACAACCCAAGGCAGTTCATGGCTACCCAAAAACGGCGATACCACCCAAAAAAATGGGCTGGCGTTTATGTGTACGAAACGTCAGAAATGTATAATGGCGCGCCTGACCTGTGTTTCTACATCACGTTTAAATCCGGCCGCCGCCTCATCTGGGAAAAGGTAGGCAAAATTTCCGAAGGATACGGGCCGGACGTGGCGGCGGAAATTCGCGCTGATCGGATAAAGGCCATCAGACATGGCGAAGAAGTCAAAACCGCCAAAGAACTCCGCCGCGAACAGGCGGAGAAAGACAAGCCCTTTGCCGAAATTGCGGATGCATATTTTGACATCAAGGGGCCGACCCTCAAAGGGTTGACCACGGATCGCAACCGTTACCTCAAACACCTCAAACCGCTGTTCGGCAAGCGAAGCGTCTCGAAAATCACGCCCCAGATGGTGGAGGAGCTGCGCAAATCCCTGAGCGAACGCAAACCGGCCACTCTCTGGAATACTCTTGAGCTTCTGCGGCGCATCATCAATTTTGGCGTCAAGACCAACCGCTGCCCCAATCTTGCCTTTCAAATCGAAATGCCCGTCAAGGACAATGAGGTTATTGAGCATCTGACGCCGGAAGAAACTCGCCGCTTTCTGGATTGCGCCCGCACATGGCCAGCCCGCGATGTGGGCAATATGCTCTTGCTGGCCTTTTTTACCGGTATGCGGCGCGGGGAGATGTTCAAGCTGCAAGATGAGGACGTGGCCTTTGACCTCAAGCTCATTCGTTTGCGCGATCCCAAGGGCAGAAAAACCCTCTCCATCGGTATGAGTTCTCTGGTGGAAGAACTGTTACAAGAACAAATGGCATGGCGTGACGAACATTTTCCCGGCAGCCCCTATGTTTTCCCCGGCAAAAACGGCGAGATGCGCAAAGACTGCACAGCGGTTGACCGCTTCCGCAAGGCGGCGGGCCTGCCGCCCAAGTTCCGGCCCTTCCACGGGCTGCGGCATCACTTTGCCGTAAGCCTCGCCAACAGCGGCAAATTCAGCATGGACATGATCTCGGAAATGCTGACACACAAGAATGTGGATTTCACCAAAAAGAAGTATGCCCAATTCCTGCCGGAGACCTTGGCCGCTGCCAGCAACGCGGCGGCGGACATCCTCTCCGGCCAACGGTAACTTTTGCGGCTGTTCCGATTATCGTGTACACATAGTGAGGAAAAAGATAGTATTGTAAGGAGCAGGCATGGCATTCACACTTCAAACGCTCAGGGAACAGGCCGCCGCAGGCGAGGACAGCACACGCCAGTTCAAGTCCCGAATCGACAATGCGGATTCTCTGGCTGCGGAAATGGCCGCCTTCGCCAATGCCAACGGCGGCGTAATTTTTATCGGCGTGCAGGATGATGGAACACTGTCCGGCATAACATCCCGAGAATTGCATGATGCGAACCAGTTGATCGGCAACGCCGCCAGCCAGCATGTCCGCAGCCCGCTTGTGGTGCAGACGCAGAACATTCTTCTCGAAAATGGAAATGTGGTTATCGCCCTGACCGTTCCTGCAGGAATGGACAAGCCCTACTTTGACAGGAAAGGCGTCATCTGGCTGAAAGCCGGGGCGGACAAGCGACGTATCAATTCTAAAGAGGAACTGCGCCGTCTTTTTCAGTATACCAGCCAATTCCATGCCGATGAATTGCCCACAAAGGCGGGCATTAACAAACTGGACAAGCTGCTGTTCCGGGATTTTTTGAAAAAGCGGTATGACAGTGACTTCCCGGATACCCACGCAGAACAACTGCGCCTGCTGCAAAATCTGAACCTCGCCGCTGGCGATGGCAATCTCAATCTGGCCGGAGTGCTGCTTTTTGCCGAACAGCCGGAGCTGATTTTTCCGCAGTTCGTGGCAAAAGGCGTCCGCTTTCCGGGAATTGCCGTTCATGCTGACAGCTACGATGACACCGAAGATTTTGAAGGTCCGTTGAGCAGACTTTTCAAGGACGCCCTGGCTTTTGTCATGCGCAACCTGCACAAGGTACAGGGCAAGAATGGCGTCAACTCACCGGGTACGCCGGAAATACCGGAACAGGTTTTTGAGGAACTGCTGGTCAACGCCCTTGTACACAGGGATTATCTTGTCAGCGCGCCCATCCGCATTTTCATTTTTGATGACCGCGTGGAAATCATCAGCCCCGGCACGTTGCCGAACAATCTGACCATAGCCAATATCAAAGCCGGCAATTCCAATATCCGCAACCCCATCCTGATTTCTTACGCCGCCAAGGGGCTTTTGCCCTACCACGGCATCGGCTCCGGCATTCTGCGCGCTCTTAAGGCATGGCCGGATATTGATTTTGAAGACGATCGGGAGAGTTCGCTGTTCAAGGCCATTGTACGCAGAACCCACCGGCCTGCGGAAAACACTGGGGTACTTGCACCAGAACTTGCATCAAAAACACAAAATTTGCACCAGAAACAAGGGCTTTCTGATGCAACTCTGCGCGATATTGCACCGGGAATTGCACCAGAACTTTTTGCGCTCCTTGAGCGTATCTCCGCCAATCCGCGCATAACCACAACCGAACTCGCTACTGTTCTAAACGTGAGCCGACGCACGATTCTTTACAGAACAACCATGCTCAAGGAAAAGGGCATCTTGCGCCGCATCGGTCCCAGCAAGGGCGGACAATGGGAGATTCTCCCATGAAGTTTGTTCCCAACGGTTCGATTATCAAATTTCTGCTGATTGCTGTTCTGAGCTGTGGCCTTGCCTTTCTCGTGGCATGGCTGACGACCATGTTTACCGTTATTAAACTTACGCAAGGAGTTTCACTTGCAGGAGTAGCGCTGATACTGCTCTGGTGCGTCGTGATCGGCGGGGCCGCTGTTTGGAGCATCTGCGCCTTTTGTGCGCTTTATGTGGGAACATGGCGCAAACATCACGTTGATCACGCAATCCGTCTGAGTGAAGCCATGCTCACGCTGCATGCTTCCACGAACCATGAACAGTTGGAAGCGCTTCGCCATTATCGTATCCGGGTGTTCAAAAGTCATGAAGCAATCCCGGCGGGAGGAAAGCTCGGCGTGGATTGCCGCGAAGTTTCCAACTTTCTTTCTCCCATGCTCTTTGGGTTCAATAAGTTTTTTGCTCTCGGCTCGCCCGAATATTGTTGCGATGCCACACAACTTTCCGCGATTGTGGAGGAAAATCAGATGCGCTGGTGTGGCGAAAGCAGTGTAGCTCCAAGCTGTGATGCCGCAAAACTCAACAGGGAGATTGAAGAGCTGAAAAAGAAATACAAGGAAATGACGGAGAAATATACCAAGGCAAATTAAAAAACGAAATTGAACAAATGGAAGCACATATACACATTCTTGTCACATTAGCAAATAAGGTTACCAGAGAATTCACCCACCCACTCGCCAAACACGAAATCACGCGCCAATACAAGGAAATTGGCAAGACGTTGGGGGTTGAAAACGCTCCGGGCAATTACATAGAAATTTTTCGCAGGGCAATGCCGAAAGAGTATATCAACCACGGCGGAGCGCCTATTCAAAATCCCTGAAAGGCAAGAAACCTGACCTGCTCAGGTTCCCCGTCTTTAAATTTTTGTGAGTATAACACTACAAAATAACACGAAAAATTTTAACCTCCCCTTCTTAGACCTAAGAAGGGGAGGTTTTGTTTCGCCTTTGCTAACACCCCGTCTGTTCAGCGTTTTCCTCTGGGCATAGGGTGTGTTCTCTCCAGATGCTTCTGGATGGATTCATACACTTCAGCCTGAATACAGGGAGATGCTGATGGCGACCAAAAAATTATCACCGCAAGAAGTTGCCGACATGTACGGCGTGAAGACATGCACACTGGCCCGCTGGCGCTGTAAAAAAGTTGGCCCGCGCTACGCCAAGCTCGGCAGCCGTGTCATGTACGACATAGAAGACCTTGAAGACTGGTTTGCGTCACGCTGCGTCCATACCAGAGATTCCGCCCCTCAATTGAGGAAGCGATAATGAGCGCCGACATTCTGCACAGTTTTGGCGAGTGTCTGCGTGCAGCGGGGCTGGAGATCGAGGCCGTGCAGGCCGACGGCCTCCTGCACCGCTGTGGCACAGCGGACAGGCCCCATCGCAGGGACGGCGCGTACAAGGCGTTTCTGGATACTCCGGCCTCCATCTGGTGGAAAAACTGGCGCACCGGCGATGAAGGTACATGGACATACAAGCCAGAAAAAGAACTGACCGCAGCCGAACGGGATGCCCTGCGTGAACGCATTCGGGCCATCAAAGCGCACAAGGAAACCGAGCAGAACCGCCGCTGGCAGGCCGCCGCCAAACTGGCCGCGAGCATCTGGAACTGTTCCCGAAACGCCGGGGACGACCATCCCTACCTGCAACGGAAGGGAGTCCCGGCCATCGGATTGCGCCGAACAAAAGATGGGCGTCTGATTGTGCCTGTCCTGAACCAGTCCGGCAGAATACAAAGTCTGCAATTCATCCTGCCGGAAAAACCTGCCGAAGGGACGGACAAGTTCTTTCTCAGGGGAGGACGCACGGGGGGAGGCTTCTTTTCCCTTTCCGCCGGAGACGGAAAGAAAGACGGCCCCCTCTTGATTGCCGAAGGATATGCCACGGCGACCAGTCTTCATCTGGCGACCGGTTATGCCTGTCTTGTGGCCTTCAACGCCGGGAATCTGAAAGCCGTGGCCGTCATGGCCAGAGAGAGGTATGCAAAGCGTGAAATCATCCTCTGTGCCGATAACGACACGGAGACACAAGGGAATCCCGGCAAGGAAGCGGCTTCCCGAGCTGCGCAGGCCGTGGGCGGCAAGCTGGCCGTCTGTCCGGCTCATGAAGGCAGGGCAGCGGATTTCAACGATCTGCACCGGCTGCGTTCCCTTGAGACCGTCCGGGCCGTTGTGGAAGAAGCGCGAAAGCGGGATGACGCCTGCCCCATGCCGGAAGGCTTTTTTCTGGTGAAGGAAGGCGGACGCGCCGGACTGTACAAGCTGGAGACCAGATCGGACGGAGACAGTCAGGAAATCCGGCTTGGTCCTCCGCTTCTGGTCAAAGGCATGACACGGGGAGCGGATGGCAACGAATGGGGCCTGATGCTGGAATGGATTGACCCGGACGGCAACAGGCACGCATGGGCCATGCCCGTGGAAATGCTGTTCCGGCAGGGAAACGACTGGTACAGCATACTGGCCTCCGGCGGCTGGTTCGGCAATCCGTCCACCCGGTCGAAGCTGGCGGTATTTCTGTCCACGGTCCGGCCCCTTCGACGGATACGCTGTGTTTTGCGCACGGGCTGGCATGAATCCGTCTACGTGCTTCCCGATACCGTTTACGGCGTGACGGAGGAAGACACCGTGCTGCAATCCTCGCAGCATGGCGGATTGTACCGTACGTCTGGAACAATGGAAGGCTGGCGGGAGATAGCGGAATTGTGCGTCGGCAACTCCCGCCTCGGTTTCGCGTTGTGCGCGGCCTTCGCCGGGCCTTTGCTTCGCCCGGCCGGTCTGGAAGGCGGCGGCTTCAGTTTTGAGGGAGGCTCATCCTCCGGCAAGACCACGGCCCTTCAGATCGCCGCCTCCGTCTGGGGCGGCCCTGAACATGTCCGAAGCTGGAGGGCTACAGACAACGGTCTTGAAGGCATCGCCGCCCTGCACAACGACAATGTGCTGATTCTGGATGAAATGGGGCAGGTCAACGGGCGTGTTCTTGCCGAATGCGCCTACATGCTGGCCAACGGACAGGGCAAGGGCCGCTCGAATCGTGAAGGCGGGGTTCGTCGTTCCCAGAACTGGCGTCTGCTCTTTCTCTCCAGCGGCGAACTTGGGCTTTCCGACAAGCTGGCCGAGAACGGTCTGAAATCCAGAGGCGGGCAGGAAGTGCGTTTCGTGGGGCTGCCTGTGGACTCGTCCATGCTCACCAGCCTGCATGGTCTTCCCGATGCCGGAGCCGTGGCCAATCGCATCAAACAACTTGCTTCCGAACATTACGGCCATGCGGGGCATGATTTCCTGCAAAAGCTGACGCAGACCGAAACACTGAATACTGTCCGGTCGGAAATAGGCACGGCAATGGCCGATGCCGTCAGGCATCTTGTTCCCGAAGGCGCTGACGGACAGGTACGACGTGTGGCCATGCGTTTTGCCCTGTGCGGCATGGCCGCTGGCCATACGACTGGGCATCCTTCCCGCCACTCTGGACGTGCTGAACTGCATCGAAATCTGCTTCCGGGACTGGCTCACGGCAAGAGGCGGAACCGGAGCTTCCGAGGATACCGCCATCCTTTCCACGGTACGGCTGTTCATCGAACGGCACGGCGCAAGCCGCTTTCAGGATTTGGATACGCAAATGTCCACCTGCATCAACCGGGTGGGATTTCAGCGTACTCGCAACGGCACGACCGAGTATCTGATACTTCCGGAGAGTTTTCGGGCCGAAGTCGTCAGGGGATACGCAGAGGCAAGAGCTGTGCGTGTTCTGCGTGAAGCTGGATGGTTACGCACTCCTTCTAAAAACAGACTGAAACATCAGGAAAGGCTTCCTGGTCTAGGGCGCGTGCGTGTCTACATTGTTTGTTTGCCTGATGACCCGGATGAAGAAACTGCTCCTGCCTTGCCTGATTGAGCGGTGACAGTGGTGACAATGGTGACAAACCTACAGCCGCAAGGGGTTACGCCTGTCACCACTGTCACCATTGCATGTTTGAGTGGTGACAGCCGAAAAGCATTGCCATTGCTCGATTGTCACCACTGTCACCGTTGTCACCACTGAAAATGAGTAAAGGGAAAAAACCATGTCCTACCTCGTACTCCACATGGACAAATTCAAGAAGGAGGCCATACGCGGCATCCAGAGTCACAACCGGCGGGAACGGGAGAGTCACAGCAATCCCGATATTGACTACGACAGGAGCGCGGCGAACTACGAGCTGCACGAAACCGCAGCATCGAACTATGCCGAAGTCATTCAGAACCGTATTGACGACCTCCTGCTGGTCAAGGCCGTGAGAAAGGACGCCGTGCGCATGTGCGGGCTTATCGTCACCTCGGACAAGGCGTTTTTTGATGCTCTCACGCCGGAGGAAACAAGGCGTTTCTTTGAGGAGAGCAAAGCCTTTCTCACGGAATTTGTGGGCGCGGAGAATGTCGTTTCCGCCATGGTTCATATGGATGAAAAGACACCGCACATGCATTTCCTTCATGTGCCGGTGACGCCGGACGGGAGGCTCAACGCCAACAAAATCTATACACGCCAGAGTCTGCGGAAACTGCAATCAGAGCTTCCCGCTCATCTGCAAAGCCGGGGCTTCGTCATTGAACGCGGCGTGGAACAGACGCCCGGTTCCGCGAAAAAGCATCTGGCTACCCGCGAGTTTAAGCAGCAACAGGAAGCATTGGAGAAACTGATTCAGGAGTCCGAAGAGACCGCACGGAATTCCCGGCAGCTTATCAACGCATTGGAACAGCGTGAAGAAGAGTTGAGAAAGAGCATTGAAGAGTATGAACGGCAGTCCGAGGATGCGGAAAAAATTCTTCGTGAAGATTCCTCTCTGCCGAAAGCCTCTCTTTTCAATTATCCGTCCGTGCTGAAAAAAGCCTCTTCCCTCATTGAAGAACTGAAAAAGGCGCTTGCCGTCAAACACCTTGTCCAGACAGAGAAGGAAATTCTGCAACGGGAAGTGGATACCCTTCGCGGAAAGCTGACGTGGCTTGAAGCGGGATACACGGCCCACAGAAAACAAAGCCATGAGGAAAAAAAGGAGCTGGAGAATCAGTTGAAGAAAATGAAGAGAATCATGGCGGGCTATCGGGAGTTTTTGCTTCTGCCGGAAATCCGGCCGCTGCATATCGAGTTCGTGGAGCGCAGGCGCGCCGAACAGCTCCAACGTCAGCAGGAAGAGGAACGGCAGCGGCAGGAGCAGGAAGCGCGGGACAGGGAGCGTCGGCAGGCGCACTCCACCCGTGGCATGAGGATGAGGTAAGGCGTCGGGGAGAAATCTTCGCACAGGCCGAAGATATAGCCCACTATGCTTCACTTCGTGAAGCGTGGGCGACCGTCCCGCTCGACCGGAAAGGCAAATCATCAATCCGGGGCATGGCCCCGGCGAAACACTGGAGGAAGCTTCATGACCATCACCGTCACGCAGCTGAAGGAAATCAGACAGGAGTTTGCGACACTCAAACCCGCTTCTGTCACGCTGGACGGGAATCGAACCATGTCCATGAAGGAAGCCGTCTTCGCTCTGGCCCCGACGCTGGAGCGAATGAAGAAGCGCGGCTTCGACACACAGGAGATTGTCGAGCGCTTGCACGAAAAGGGTATTGAGGTGAAACCCCAAACCCTGACCAAGTATCTGACCGAAGCCAGACGGCAACGGGAAGGATGAAAGGCAAAGAGGCAAGACACACCCCCGCCGCTTCCGAAACGCGAACAACGCTCCAGCTTCATTACTCCTGATATACCCGATGATGAACTGTGAACAAGAATCCATTGAGAGGAGAAACCATTATGGCAGGAGCTTACGGATATATTCGCGTATCCAGTACGGATCAGAACGAAAGCCGTCAGCGCATCGCCCTTGAGCGGCAGGCCATCCGGTCAGACCGCATTTTCATGGACAAACTGTCGGGCAAGGATTTTCAGCGCCCGCAGTATCAGGCCATGCTCAAAAAGCTCAGAGCCGGGGATCTGCTCTGCATTACGAGCATTGACCGGCTGGGCAGAAACTATGAGGAAATTCTGGAACAGTGGCGTGTACTGACCAAAGAAAAGCATGTGGATATCCTCGTCCTCGATATGCCCATGCTCGACACCAGACGCGACAAAAACCTGCTCGGTACCTTCATTGCCGATCTTGTTTTGCAGGTACTTTCCTTTGTGGCTCAGAACGAACGGGAGAATATCCGTAGCAGGCAGGCCGAAGGTATCGCTGCAGCCAAAGGGCGCGGTGTGCGTTTTGGACGCAAAATCAAACCCCTGCCGGACAACTTTCTGGAAAATTGCGACCTCTGGCGCAATGGCCAAATCTCAGGTCTGGAAGCGGCCAGAAGATGCCGGATGCCTCAAAGTACGTTTTATCGAAAAGCCGGACGGCTTCGGGAAAATGACGCTAATAGTGTCTAACAAGGTGTACTTTTTGGGAAAATCAATTTTTCTTCCTTTAGGTAAAAAAATAGTCGCTGTCAAACCTCGCTGGATAATAAAATTCTCCTTCGCCCCTCGTCCTCTCAAAGTACAGTTTTTGGGGAACGGGTGGGGCAATGGCAACATCTCTCCAAGTTAAATCAAAACAGCGCGTGGCCGCGCATGGCGAAGTCTTCACCGCCGAACGGGAAGTCAAAGCCATGTGCGATCTCGTTGCTGACGAATGTTCCCGTATAGACAGTCGTTTTCTTGAGCCCGCCTGCGGCAATGGTAACTTTCTCGCTGAAGTGCTTCGACGCAAGCTGGAAGTCGTAAAAAGACGCTACGGCAAAAGCAGGCATGAGTATGAGCGCTACGCTGTTTTGGCGCTGTCCAGTCTCTATGGCGTGGACATCCTGAGCGATAATGCGGAAGAGTGCCGTATCCGGCTTCTGAATCTTTGGAATGAAGAATACTACAACACTCTTGCCGCACCCGTCGATGGAGAGTTGCTTGCGGCTGTTCGGTACATTCTAGAGCGCAATATTCTGTGCGGTGATGCGCTCACGCTGCTTCACTCCGATGGGACTCCCATCATTTTTTCCGAGTGGTCGTTCATTTCCGGCGACCTGATAAAACGCCGAGACTTTCGTCTTGATCAGCTCATGAAAGGCGAGGCGGAAAAGCAGAAGCGGCAGAATGTGCTTTTTATGCCCGGCTGGGAATACGACGCCGAGCTCGACACGCTGATTCCATCCCCCATTCAGGAATTCGAGCCCATCGAATACTGGAGACTGTGTCATGCATGATCTCCAGCATAACCCCGATGTTTTAAGCTGTCTGGCCAATCTTTCGAGTGATGAAGTCTTTACTCCTCCAGAAGTCGCCAATGCCATGCTTGATATGCTCCCGCAAGAATTGTGGCAGGACTCAAAAGCGACATTCCTTGACCCTGCCTGTAAGTCTGGCGTGTTCCTGCGCGAGATTGCCAAACGCCTCATCGAAGGGTTGAAGGACGAAATTCCCGACTTACAGACTCGTCTCGACCATATCTTCCAAAAACAGCTCTACGGTATCGCTATTACGGATCTTACGGCCCTTCTTTCGAGACGCTCTCTCTACGGAAGTAAATGGGCCAATAGTAAATATTCTTTTTCGCGCTTTGATACGGCAGAAGGGCTTATTCGACTGAACCCAAAGTTACATCACACGTGGAAGAATGGCCGTTGTGAATTCTGCGGGGCATCGCAAAGCGAATATGATCGCAGTAGCACACTGGAATCTCATGCCTATGAATTTATCCATACTTATACCCCAGAGAAGATTTTCAAGATGAAATTTGATGTAATTATCGGAAATCCGCCGTATCAATTACATACGGCTGGAAGTGATAACGGGGCTCAAGCCAAGCCGATTTATCACTTGTTTATTCAGCAAGCTATCCAACTTATGCCTAAATTTGTTGTTATGATTTCACCCTCTCGATGGTTTTCTGGAGGATGGGGACTAGACGAATTTAGAAATAAAATGATGAATAGTAATAAAATTAGAGAAATTCACGACTATCAAAATTCTTTAGATTGCTTCTCTGGAGTTGACATAAAAGGAGGAGTATCATATTTTTTATATAATAGAGATAATGAAGGTAAGTGTAAATTTTATACACATAATTCTAATTATATACATTCAATGAGTGAAAGATTACTAAAAGAAGATGGATGTGATATAATAATTAGATACAATGAAATGATTAGTATATATAGAAAAGTTCATAACAAAAAAGAATTTGAATCATTCAGTAAAATTGTATCTGGAAGAAGTCCATATGGATTAAATACTAATCATTGTGGGTATAGTAAAAAAAAATCATCATCCGATGTAGTTTATTTTGAGAGAAAAGGATTTAATTTTATATCTAAAAGTAAAATATTAAAGAATTATGAATCTATTGAAAAATTTAAACTTTTTACTCCAAAAACCGCAGAAGATGGGAAATTACCTGGTAAAGTTATCGGAAATATAACTTATGGAAATCCTGGTACTATATGTAGTGGTACCTATCTTATGATAGGTCCATTTTCATCAGAAATAGAAATGAAAAATGCAGCAAGTTATATGGCAACAAAATTTTTTAGATGCCTAGTGGCAGCTAATAAAATTTCACAGGATGCTTATGCTAAAGTTTATCAAGCTGTCCCTATTCAAGACTTCTCCAAGCCTTGGACGGATGCTGAACTCTACGCCAAATACGGCTTAGATGAAGAAGAAATCGCCTTCATAGAGTCCATGATCAAACCTATGGATGTAGAGGCGTAGCTCATGGCGCAATATTTTCCCCCTCGCCCTCACCTTACGCCTTGGATTTATGCCTACAGTAATCCTGCTCCGGCATATAAGGGACTGCTTAAGGTCGGCTATACCACTCGCTCTGTAGAAGATCGAATCAAGGAGCAGTTCAACGTCGAACAGCCTGAAGGCTTGAAGCCCTACCGCATAGAATTTTACGAATCCGCAATGCGGAGCGATGGCTCGGCTTTTACGGACAAGGATGTTCATCGTATCCTTGAAAAAGCTGGATTTGCCCGCGTAGGGGGGGAATGGTTCCGCTGCCACGTAGAAGACATTAAAGCCGCAGTGCTGTCTGCTAGGCATCGTATGGGGAGCATGACCGGCAGAACACTGGATTTTGGCATGCGTCCGGAACAGCAGACCGCCGTGGATAAGACCGCCGCCTACTTTCAAAGCGTATCCGCAGAGGGGCGGACTCCCAAATTCCTCTGGAACTGCAAGATGCGTTTCGGTAAAACTTTTGCCGCGTATCAGCTTGCCAAAAAAATGGGCATGAAGCGTGTCCTCGTACTGACGTTCAAGCCGGCAGTTCTCAGTGCATGGGAGGAGGACCTTGCTACGCATCTCGATTTCGAAGACTGGCAGTTCATTGCCCGCAATACTGAGCTTACTTTTGAAAAAGCCGATAAATCTCAACCTATTGTCTGCTTCGGTTCTTTTCAGGATTTTCTTGGGGTCAATCGGGCCACTGGAGGCATCAAGCCGCGCAATGAATGGGTGCATACTTCCAACTGGGATTTGGTCATCTTTGACGAATATCACTTCGGTGCCTGGCGTGAAAACGCCAAGAAGCTTTTTGAGCAGGAGGATGACGACACCTACGACAGCTTTGACGTGGAACATTA
>ERZ824575.2950-NODE-2950-length-12502-cov-3.172652_pt1 | contig 12502 bp, 6 predicted proteins | sample MGYA00519470_ERZ824575 | MGnify/ENA primary metagenome ERZ824575 (study PRJEB31778, sample SAMEA3449170) | human gut metagenome | biome: human gut; feature: human-associated habitat; material: faeces | place: United Kingdom | collected 2010/2012 ...
TCCTGCGCCATCTTGGGCAGTGACGGGATCGTACCGTAGCGACCGGTCGAGTAAGTCATCATGGTCGTTCCGTTGTTTTTACCCTTGTTGGGGCCGGACGAACCGCTGTCGCCATAAAGCGAGTCAAGCAGGCGGTTGGTGGCATTTGAGCCAAGCTTATTGAGCGTGCCGCCGCTCGATGCGTAGAACACCTTCGTATTCTGCATCACCTGTTCACGGGTCGAGCGGCGGCACGCTCAATAAGCTTGGCTCAAATGTCGCGCATGTACTCCATGGCCTTGGCGATGCTGTACTTGTAGTTCGGCGTAAAGTAAGTCTTTGCTCCCTCATTGTCGCCGACGGCTTCGGCATGATCGGGATGCTCAAAGGTAAATACTGTTGCGCCTGTGCGCGCCTGCTGCACCATACGCATGGCAAACAGCAATTCCGGCATACTGACCGGGCCGCGGCATTCCTCCGGGCCGCCCTGAACGCTGAAGGTATTCGCGCCCCACTGCGGGCCGTATCCCTCAATGAACCACATCCAGGAGTCGATCAGGCTGCCCCAGTTGCCGCACAGACCGTCCAGCCATGCACCAAGGGCGACGCTCTCATGCGAATTGTAGGAAACGTTGCTCCAAGCACTGGTCGTTTTGGCAAGCAGGATGTAGTTTTGGGAATACTTTTTCAGCGTCTGATAAAGCGTTTCGTTGTTCAGGAAGTATTCCAGTGTGCCGCCATGGTCGCTGCCGCCGGAGTCCTTCGGGGCGTCGTTCATGTCGCAGTTGATGACATAGCCGCCCCATTTCGCGGCCTGCTTGACAAGCGCATCCATATAGGTGATGCGGCGGTCTCTCTCGCTGATACCGGCATTGTGGTTTTCCGAGAAGACAACACCCATCATATTCTCATTCTGCTCATAGATGCCGTCCAGCCAGTCCAGATCCAGGAACGTTCCTGTGTGGGAGTTGGAGACCATCAGGAAGAACGGAATGTTGTCATTCTTCGTCTCGGCAATGCGGTCAAGATACCACTGCTTGTTCGCCGCACTGCCCTCAACCGTTCCGCTGGCATGGATCAGGATCGCATGATGGATGATCTTATTGCCTGCTTGGACGGTCGGGCCCTGCCAGCCTGTTGCGTCCGACCCGGTCAGTGCGGTCCAGAAACCCTGAATGCTCTTGCCGCCCTGCAGCGGGCCTGCAAGACCATTCGCAGGATACCCTTTTCCATCATATTTGTAAAGGCCGTGCAGGAACAGAGGATTATCCTTATCGACCGTCATACGCAGCGCACCCGCATCCAGCGAACGGATCGTAAGCGCGACAGTCTTCTCTGACTGACCGGCTTTTACCGTGATCGTGACATCGCCGGCAGTCAGTGCAGTCACAAGGCCGGTGGCGGTCACAGTTGCCTTACCTGTGTCGCTGCTGGTGTAGGTAACGGTCTTGTCTGTCGCGTTGAAGGGCACAAGCGCCGAGATTTGCAGGGTATCATCTACCCAGAGCGTTTTTTCGGTGGGAGAAACACCGTAGAGATGGTTACTGATGGTTGCAGACGTGTCATAACGAACCTCGAATTTGTTCAGGTCGATGACGCCGCTGTCAAGACCACCGCCGTGCTTGCGCTTAATGGTGATTCTGTGATAGCCTGCCTCAAGCTCTCTCTCAAGAATTTTGTTGTCCATCGCGCCCGGCGCATTGCGATGCAGATCATACGTTTCAGGCGTGCCGTCGTCGATCTGACCCTCTACCTCACCGAAGTTCGTTTCATACTGCGCATAGTAGCGGATGCCAGAGCCATAGAAATACAGCGTCGCGGTCGATCCCTCTGCACCGGCAAAGCGGTTGGGTGCCTCATAGGTCCATGCGCCGTCAAAGTGAATGTTTGTATCGTCAGATGCCGGAACCGAAACCCATCCGTCTTCGCCGGCGGGAGGTGGCGTGGGTGTACCCGGCGTATACGGCTCGCCCAAGGTCGGGAGCGTATCCGTCAGGAAGTTCTCAAACTCCGTATAGGCAATGCGCCAGTGATTTCCGGGCTGTTCCTTGCCGCCGGAGTACCAGACGCTCAGCTTACCGTCCGCATCATAGGTAAAGCTGGAGCGATAAATGAAGTTCTGATCCCATTGCCCGCTGCGCGGCGAAAGAATGGGGTTGGGATAAGTCGTCCATAGTTCGCCGTCCGCCGATTTGGCAAAGAACAGATCTGTATGGTTGGAGCCGCCGCCTTTCGGATACGCGCAAATCAACGCCCAGTATTCTCCGCTTCCATCTGCGCCGACGTTCGGGATCCACTGAACGTCCAGATGCCACGGAATCCAGCTGTTTTGCAGTACCAGCGTGGGCTTGAGCGATTTCGCCTCTCCCCATTCTGTACCGTTTGTGGAGCGGCGAAGCTCAACGAAGCCGTTCTGATTGTTCCATCCGGTCGGTGCAACGCCCTGATCGGAGTTGTTCGACCACATCAGCCATTCATTCGCGCCTTTGCGCACCACGGCGGGCGACTGCATATCGTAGTGATAGGTTGATGTCACCAGATCGGTGTAAGGATTTCCCTGTCCCGCGTCCTTTTGTACAGCATAGGTAAAACCACTGCCGCCCTGCGTCGCCGCAACGCGGATGCGGCGCAGAATAGAGGGCTTGAAATTGCTCGTTCCGATTTGACCATAGTTCTGCGCATCCTGCTCCCAGACGTAATAGACCCAGAGCTCGTCGCTGACAGGATCGTAGATCACGTCGTTGTCGCAGTTGTGCGTGCCGTCTGGCTCTCTCTTGACTACGCTCAACGGGTTGGGAATTCCCTCCGCCGACCAGATCTTTCCGTCATCTGACCATACAAGGCACGGATTCTCAAACTGCGAATTGCCCTCCTGATTTGGCGTGACTGCCATCCAGAAGCGATGCCCACCCCATGTGCCAAGCGGCATGCCGCCCACATCGTTCACCAGCGTGAAGTCCAGCACGTCCGGGTGTGTGACGTTATTGGGTGTCTTGCCCTGATATTCATAGGTCGGGATGGTCAGCACATCGCGGAACTGATAAGGTACGGGAAGCGGATCCTTCTTTTCCTCAGTGGACCAGACCTCGACCTCGATATAGTGACCGCCCTTTCCCTTGTCATGGCCGTCATTCCAGATGCGGACGTAGCGAGCTGTGAACGGGCCACTGTCAATCTGCACTTCCAGTCCGTTCTGAGCGGCTGTCCAATCTGCGTTATAGACTTCCTTTGTGGTTCCATCCCGGAAGTCCTCGGTCGTGCTGAGGATGATGCGCAGATCCTTGAGTGTTCTGCCGTCATCCCAGTAATTCCAGAAATTTACCTTGCTGACGGGATATATATTGCCAAGGTCGATCTGCGCATAGGACGGGGCGTTCATGTCCTGTGCTTTGTCCTTGCAGACCTCGATATATTTTGCGTTATCTTTAATGCCATCTGTCAGCCAGCTGTTCGGACGGTCACTTCCACCGCCCCATTTATTTACAATTACATTACAGTCCGCCGCGACATTATATAGCGTAGTCTCGGGCGCGCCGCCGGTGTGCTCCGTGCCGTAGACCTCGATCTCAAAGTAGTGTGCGCCCTGTCCTGCGCCAGCGGTATGCCCGTTGTTCAGGATACGCACATACTGTGCTTCTGTCGGTGCAGCCAATGTGATAGTATCCCCGGCTACAGTTGCATTCGGAAACTGCTCCTTATCACCAGCACCAAGGCCAAAGAAGTTCTCTTTGTCCGCGTTCCAGATGATGCTGTAGGTGTCAAACGTGCTGCTGTCAGATGCCAGCACGACCAGATTTTTCAGTGCGCGGCCGTGATAAACAAACAGCTTCATTTCGGTAAGACTGTATTTCTTGCCGAGATCCAGCTGAATCCAGTAGGTTGGATTCACCGGCTTCGTTTCATTTTTTTCCTGAGTCTGGTCGTTGCCAACAACAAAATACTTGTTGTCGTTATGGCTTGTGTCACCATCGACGACCAGTGATGGAGCGCGTCCAGTTCCAACAGCACCTTGATAAGTAACTGCTGTATCTGTTGTGTTTGTCAATTTTTGCGAAGCAGGCGGTTTCTCCGCCAGCACCGGCAGCGTCAGCGCCGGCAGCATTCCAAGCAGCATGACAGCCGCCAAAAGAAGCGGAAGCAGGCGCCTGCTGAAAAAGCGGGTTCCTTTTATCATTTCATATCCTCCTTACTTATCTGTTTTTTCAAAATGACTGGTATCCTGTTTCCCATACTAAATGAAATAAAGTCCTAATAACATGGGATTTTTTCACGTCCACTTGTGATTTTTTGACCACTTTTGTTCTAATTGCATAAACTGCATAAAAAGCGCGGGGCGGATTTGGCAAAATAGCGAAAAAACGGGGAGCCGGTCGGCTCCCCGCTGGTGTATGTCAGGTCGTTTTTTCCGCCGCCGCGCACTTGCGGCGCTGTGCCTGCGTCAGATATTCCTTGGCGGACATCCCTGTGTGTTTTTTGAAAACATGGCTGAAATAGGTGGTGTCCTCGAAGCCGACGCGCTGCGCGACCTCGAATACCTTCAGATTTCCCTCGTCCAGAAGCTGGCGGGCATACTCGATCTTCTTTCCGGCGATCGTTTCCATGACCGTCCGCCCGGTCTTCTGACGGAAGAAGCGGCTGAGATAGCCGGGGCTGACGTGCACGGCAGCCGCCAGCTCGCTCAGCGTCAGCGCCTCGCAGAAATGCATGTCCATGTAGTTCTGCACGTCCGCCAGAAGATTGCCACCCTCCGTAGAGAGCAGCGCGAGATACTGACAGACTGCGCGCACAAGCTGCTTCTGGTGGCGGATACAGTCCTGATGGAACTGCATCTGCTGAAGCTGACGCTTCCACTCCGTCCGGTCCAGATCCACGGCGTCCAGATCTGCGCCGAACGCTTCGAGCGTACTGCGGCAGGTGTGCATGACCATCATCGCCGTCTCCTTGACCTGCGCTTCGGGCGCATGCTGGCGGCGCTGTGTGTCAAAAATATGCGCAAGAGCCGTCTCCGCCTGCGGCAGATCGGCGCTTTTGAGCGCGTTGCCGAGCGTCGTGAAGTACGCGGCATACGTCGGTGCGCGCTGGGTCTGCATATGCCGGAAAAAATGGACCTCCTGCTGATCATAGAAGCGATCCTGCAGTGCGCGGTGTGCCTGCGAAAGCGCGTCTTGCAGCTCGCACAGCGACCGACTGTTTTCGCTCACACCGAGATACAGCGTCTTTCCCAGCAGTTTTCTTGCCGTGGAAACACAGTCGAAGCAGAAGCTGCGAAGCTGCGTGTCGGAGCAGTCCGGAAACACCATATACAGCTCATGCCGCCCCTGCGGGCAGAGATACAGCTGCTCCGGCGGAAGCAGACTGTAAAACAGTTTTTCCAGTCCTGCCCGAAGCATGGGAGACGGGTTCATGGCCTCCGCGCTGCGCAGATCCGCGACTGCGACGGCGTAGCCGGAGGCGGTCAGCCCAAGGGCTGCCGCCTGCTGACGTATCTCCGCCTCATGGTGCAGCGTACCGCTCAGGACTGCGCTGAGCATGGACGAAATGCGGCTTCCAACATCCACATGGAGCAGCCGCTGCTGATCCAGCTTCTGCTTGCATCGTTCAACGGCGGCAACGATGTCATTCATATTTCCCGTTTTTGTAACGTAGTCGCTGACGCCGTACTGGATCGCCTGCTGAGCGTAGGAAAAATCCGCAAAGGCGGTCAGCAGAATGATCTGGATCTGCCGCTGTGCGCCGCAGACCCACCGCGCAAGCTCCAACCCGTCCATGACCGGCATTTTGATGTCGGCGATGATAATGTCCGGCTGATAGTCGAGCACGGCCTGCTTTGCCTGCAGACCGTTTTCGGCGGTACCGACGATCTGGCAGCCGAGCTTTGCCCAGTCAATCAGTGTGCAAAGGCCCTTGCGCATCAGCGCCTCGTCGTCCGCGATCAGAATTTTGTACATGTTGACTGTCCTCCTTTGGAAGCAGGATTGTGACCTTCGTTCCGCTGTTTTCAAAGCTGGTGATCCGGATCCCATATTCAGGGCCGTACAGGTGCTTGAGCATCTGATAGACCGTGTTCAGCGCGACTCTGTTGTGGCGGCTTCCGACGGCAGGCAGGTCGAGCGGCAGCAGGATCTGCCCGTTTTGTCCGGCAAAGCCGACGCCGTCGTCCGTGACCACAAGCTCCAGCGCCCCGTTTTCGGTGCAGCCGACAGACACCCGGACAGTCCCCGGTCCCTCCTTTGGCTCGATGCCGTGTCCGACCGCGTTTTCCACCAGCATCTCAAGCGTGAGCTTCGGAACAAGGCAGGAAAGCAGCGCCTCGTCCGAGACGGACACCTGATAGGATATTTTTTCGCCGAAGCGCATCTGCTGCAGTTCTATATAAAATTTCGCGTATTGCAGCTCCTGCGCCAGCGGGATCTTGATGTCGCCGCCGCTGGAAAGCCGTGCCTGCGTCAGCCCTGCAAAGTTGCTCGCCATTTTCTGGATGTCCGTATTTCCATCCATCTGTGCTATGAGCGCGATGCTGCACAGGACGTTATACATGAAATGCGGGTTGACCTGACTTTGCAGGAATCGAAGCTCACTGTCCATGGCGATGAGCTTTTTCTCATAAACGTCGTTGATCAGATGGTCGATCGTGTCCGTCATGGCGTTGAACGCCTGACTCATGGTGGAAAATTCCTGACAATCGTATTGCGGGAGCTTGACGCTGAAATTCTGCTGCGCGACCTGCCGGAGCTGGAGTGTCATCTCCTGAAGCGGCCGCAGCCGCCGCATCACAGCGAAGAACATGACCGCTGCGACGGCAAGCAAAAGCAGAACGCAGGCGATCACATACGGCGCGGCGACCTGATATAGAAGCCGCAGGATCTGCACCGACGGAACACCGACAGCACAGTGCAGCCCCATGCCCGAGGCTTCGCTGAACAGGAGATACCGGCTTCCGTCAAGCTTTCGCGTATAGCAGGCGTCGTGACCGGCATCGGCCAGCTCACGCTGCTCCTCCGCGCTCAGCCGCAGCGCGCTCTCCGACAGGACGACCGCGCCGTCCTTGTCAAACAGATACCAGAACGCATCCTGATAGTCGGAGAGCTTGCCCATGATCGACGTGACCGCGGACTGGTTGACAACGAAGATCACCGTGCCGAACGGGTCCGCCCAGCGGTCGTAAACAGTAAAGATAATGTACAGATATGGTTCGCTCGCAGTGCACTGCACGTCCGTGCCGCTCTCCTGAAAGGCACGATAGCGCGCCAGATTGTCTTCATTCAGCCGAAGCTGCTCACTTGAGAGCTGCTCGTGGTAGCTGACCACGTCGAACGCGCCGCGCATATCCATGAAATATGCCATCTCCACAAACGGAAGCCCCGGCGCAACAATATTTTTATCCGAGTAAATATCAACAAGGCTGCGGAACTGTTCCCCTCTGGCATCCGAGGCCTCGCCGGTCATCTGCGGACTTTTACAGATGCGCAGCAGGATGTCTTCCAGAAGCTGCGTTTTTGTGGAAAGGCTGCGGCTGACGGTCTGCATGGCAAACTCGGCCTCGCGGTTGACAAACGGCCCCATGACGTTGCTGATGAGAAGCACCAGGATCAGCAGGCTGATCAGCAGCGTGACCAGCACGGAGCTGACGCTCAGCCAGATCAGCTGCCCGCGCAGGGATGGTGTGCGCATCCAGTTTCTAAATCGTTCGCGCATAAAAATATCCTTGCCTTTCTCTTGCTTTTTTGCCGTTCTTCCTGTTATGATAGCATAAAAGAAAGAAAAGCTGAACAGGAGATGAAGTGTGGTTATGAAAAAAAGGCAGCTGTGCGGGCTGCTCGTGCTTCTGTGCGTTTTCCTGACGGCCTGCTCCGCAGCAGCGGAGACGGAGCCGGTGTCCATCAGCTTCATGCACGGTTGGGGCGGAAGCGGGGCCGACCATGTCGGTATGCGCGAGCTGTTTGCCGAGTTCGAGGCAGAAAACCCGGACATTCACATTGTCTATGATACCTCGCCGGATCTTGGGATCGTCATGGAAAAGGCCGCGGATATGCTTGCGGTCGATAAAACACCGAATATCATCAGCACAAACGGAAATGTGCAGTATGTTTCAAATGCCACAAAGAAGGGCGTGGCGCTGGATCTGACGCCATATTTGCAGGAAGACGCGACGTTCGCCTCGGACGTCAGTCCGCAGATCCTGCAGGCGCTGCAGGAGCCGGACGGCGCGGTCTATACGCTCCCGGATGCGGTGGAGTATATCGGCTACTGGTATAATGCGTCTTTGTTCCAGCAGGCGGGGATCACGGATACCGGAACGCCGGAGGGCACGGTCGTGCTTCCGCAGACCTGGGATGAGTTCTGGGCGGCCTGCGATGCGCTGGCGGAGATCTCGCCGCAGACCGGCGCCGTGCCGCTTCAGCTTCAGGTCAGCCAGATGGGATTCTTCCTTGGCGCGAGACTGGCCGCTGCATCCGGGGATGCGCTGTCCTTTATGCAAAAGCAGACGCCTGTGTGCCGCCAGGCGGATGCAGAGCTTGCGGTGTCCGAGCTTATGCGTGCGCTGGCCTATGACACGCAGCGCGGCACAGCGCCGGACGTCCGCCGGAATTTCTTTGACGGCAAGAGCGCGATCTATATTGACGGCGTCTGGGCGAATACAGAGCTTGCGGAGACGACGACAAAGCAGGAGATCCGCTATGCCGCGTTTCCCGGTTTTTCGGGAGAAACGATCGCATACGCCAATCCTGCGACCGGCTATGTTATCAGCAACGACGGCTCAAAAAGGCAGATCGACGCCTGCGTTCGATTCCTGAAATATATGCTCAGTAAAGACGTGCAGGAGCAGATCGTCACAAAAACGCATCAGGCGCCGAGCAATCCCAATATCTCGGATACATGGATCCACGAGCAGGTGCCGGTTCTGGCAGATGCCGTGCAGTCCTGCAAGCAGGCAGACCTGCAGATCCTGACGCTTTATTCCGTCCTGCCCGCCAAATCAAGTGCCCAGCTGGAGCAGCAGCTGGAAGAGCTGCTGCGGGGAAAGGATGTGCAGCGGTCTGTTATTTCCATCATAGCAGATTTGGAGCAGGAACGCGAATAACGGTAAAAATATCGCAACTGAATCAAAATATTACATCTATTGCAGCGCAAAACGCCGCCGGATTGTTGAAATTGCACAATCCGACGGCGGATTCTTTTTTCGCCCGAGGTCAAAAAAACACAACCTTTCGGCAAAATGTTTTATGGCGTTTTTCTTTTTTCACAGCTAGACTGAACTTACCGGTCAGACCTGCAAAAGACAGGCCTGACAAATAAAAATTACGGAGGGTATTATGAAGAAGATCCTTGCATTGTTACTGGCATCGCTTCTGGTCATCAGCCTGTTTGCAGGCTGCGCGAAGCAGACCAATGACACCATGAAAAAAGACGAGCAGCCCGCCGCCAACGGCGAAACGGCGAAGGAAAACATGGGCGAAAAGACGGATGAGATGCCGACGGACGCGGAGAAGCCTACGATCACCTTCGTTCACGGCTACTACCATGACGAGTCCGAATGGCCCGCAGCTGCGCAGATGCGTCAGATCTATCAGGATTTCGCTGATCTGCACAAGGACGAATTCAACTTCGTCGCCGTCGCCGACGAGTCTGGCGCGGAGGGCATCTACAACACAGCGCTCAACGACATCAGCGGCGGCAAGTTCTATGACATCGCCGACTTTGGCGGCTGGAACATCGTTCCCGTCGCAAGCGCGGCCGGTCTGATCCTTGACCTGAAGCCGTATCTGGATGAGGATGCAGGCTTCAAGGCAGGCGCAGGCGTCTGCTACGATCAGAACCTGACTGCGGATGGAAAGATCTACTCTGTTCGTGAGCAGATCGAGGCTGTTGGCTTCTGGTACAACGAAGCGCTGTTCGCGCAGGCTGGCGCGAAGGTCCCCGCCGACTGGAGCACATGGGCGGACTTTGAGGAAGCAGTCGACAAGCTTGTTGACGCAGGTATTACCCCGTTCGGCCTGAACGCAGGCTGGCCCACCAACATTCTGACGGCTGGCCGTTTCCAGGCGGACGAAGCGACCCGCGCATTCTATGCGCAGGGCGCAGAGGTCGCATCGTTTGACGATCCCGCGTTCCGTGAGGTCATGACGTTCATGCAGGAGAAGGTTCTGCAGAAGATCGACTCCGCGAACTTTGGACCTGGCGGTGACGACGACGAGCAGTACCGCAATGACTTCTTTGACGGCAAGACCGCTATGCTCTTCAACGGCGTCTGGGATGCCGGCGGAAGCGTAGACTGTGCGGCGGGCGCGGAGAACATCAAGCCTGCCAACTTCCCGACGAACGAATCCGGCAAGCGCGCTTCCCTGATGTCCGGCGGCACGGGCTTTGTGGTATCGAACAGCCTGACCGACGCACAGACCGCAGCCTGCATCGAGTTCATCAAGTATATGACGAGCGAGGAGATCGCCAACAAGATCATCGCGTTCGGCATCGGCATGGCGCCGAACACCAACGTGGACTACGCCACGCTGATGGACAGCGTTGACGCACCCGAAGCAAAACTTCTGGTTTCCGCCTGCCAGCTCTGCATGGCGGCAGACTATCAGGCGCTCGGACTTGGCAATGAGTTCGGTGACTTTGAGGGCGAGATCCAGTCCAAATACGCCGGCTTGAAGGACGGCAGCAAGACGGTTGACGATGTTGTCAGCGAACTTGATGCAGTGATCGCCGCAAACTGATTTCCATGCAAACTGGCGAAGGGGGCGGAACGCCCCCTTCGCTATACCGCAAAGAAAGGATGAAACATTATGAAGGCTGGAACAGCAGAGAAAACGGCTGCTCGTGCAATGGGAAAATATCGGAAACGAGGGTTTATTCTGGCCTTCCTTACCCCTTGTACGATCCTGTTTCTGATCGTCTATGCATATCCGCTGATCACGATTTTTCTGACCTCGTTCTGCAAATGGAACTATGAGAATTTCACCGCGCCGGAGTTTTTGGGATGGTCAAACCTGTTTGATAATTACAGCAAGCTGTTCCGCTACGACGCGAACTTCAAAATGGCGCTGGTCAACTCACTCAAGTGGGTCGCGCTGACGCTGCTGATCCAGGTGCCGTTTACCATTCTGGTCGCGCTGACTCTGTCGAAAAAAATGCGCGGCTGGAAATTCACCCGCAATATGTTCCTGATCCCAAACATCATCTCGACTGCAGCGATCGGTCTGATCTTTCTGAACCTGTACAGTCCAGCGCGCGGCATCGTCACAGAGCTGTGCAATCTGATCTGGCCCGGGTCGGATGTGAGCGTTCTGTCTAACTCCAAATATGCGTTCTGGGGCGTTACCTTTACCTTTATCCTGTTCGGCGGCTCCAACTGCCTGCTGCTTTTGACACAGATCTTTTCCATTGATCCTGCTGTTTATGAAGCGGCCCGCATCGATGGTGCCAGCGAGGCCAAGACCTTTATCAGCATCGTGCTGCCCATGGTCAAGCCGGGCATCGGCGCGCTGGCCATCTTTACCTTCATCAACAGCTGGAACGATTACTTCATGCAGCTCATCATGCTGTCCAGCACCAGCAACCTGACGATCTCGCTGGGCATCGCAAAGCTGCAGGCGGAGAACAGCACCGACTTCGGCCTTATCATGGCAGGTGCCGCTCTGGCCGCTGTGCCGATCATCATCATCTTCCTTATCTTCCAGAAGTACTTCACCAAGGGCATCGCAATGGGTGCGGTCAAGGGCTAAAATCCCGACCGCCGCCTGCGGCGGAAACAGGGAGGGATTTTTGGCGCCGCGGTCAGCAGGATGCGAGGCCCGCCCAAGGGCCGAAGCAGACGCTGGGAACCGCAAGAGGGCGCTGCTGCCGTTTCCCGAACGGAGAGCGTGTAGGGCTTGAATTATCAGAAAGGACATGGACAAATGAAAGACATTACCAAGTATCAGGGCGTTATCCCGGCCTTCTATGCCTGCTACGACGCAGAGGGCAATATCTCCACCGAGGGCGTCAAGGCACTGACCCGCCATCTGATTGCAAAGGGCGTCAAGGGCGTGTATGTGGGCGGCTCCTCCGGTGAGTGCATCTATCAGCACGTCGATGAGCGCAAGGCCGTGCTGGAAGCCGTCATGAGTGAAGCCAAAGGCAAACTGACCGTCATCGCACACGTCGGCTGCAACAACACCGCCGACAGCGTCGAGCTGGCCCGCCACGCCGAGAGCGTGGGCGTGGATGCCATTGCATCGATCCCGCCCATCTACTTCCATCTGCCGGAGTACGCCATCGCCAAATATTGGAACGATATGTCGGCGGCGGCTCCCAACACCGAGTTCGTCATCTACAACATCCCCCAGCTGGCCGGCACCGGCCTGACCATGAGCCTGCTGCGCGAGATGCTCAAGAACCCCAACGTCGTTGCCGTCAAGAACAGCTCCATGCCCACCCAGGACATCCAGATGTTCAAGGATGCCGGCATCGCCGCCCGCGGCGAGGGCAACTTTGTGGTGTTCAACGGCCCCGATGAGCAGTTTGTTTCCGGTCGCGTGAT
>ERZ824575.2951-NODE-2951-length-12496-cov-4.838679_pt1 | contig 12496 bp, 9 predicted proteins | sample MGYA00519470_ERZ824575 | MGnify/ENA primary metagenome ERZ824575 (study PRJEB31778, sample SAMEA3449170) | human gut metagenome | biome: human gut; feature: human-associated habitat; material: faeces | place: United Kingdom | collected 2010/2012 ...
AGCACGAATACAGCAAGGAACAGACGATTATGAAAACCGTAACCATTTACACCGACGGCGCGTGCAGCGGCAATCCCGGGCCCGGCGGGTGGGGGGCGATCCTCCGCTACCGGGACACTGAGAAGGAACTGTCCGGCGGCGCGGCGGAGACTACCAACAACCGCATGGAGCTGACCGCCGTCATCGAGGCGCTGCGCCTGCTGCGGGAGCCGTGCATCGTGGAGCTGTATTCCGACAGCAAGTACGTCATCGACGCGCTGAGCAAGGGCTGGGCGCGGGGCTGGCAGGCGCGGGGCTGGGTGAAGTCCGACAAAAAGCCGGCGCTGAACCCCGACCTGTGGGAGCAGCTGCTGGCGCTGACGGAGGTGCATCAGGTGCGCTGCCACTGGGTGAAGGGTCACGCCGAAAACGAGCACAACAACCGCTGCGACCAGATGGCCGTGGCGGAGAGCAAAAAATTCCGATAAATGCAAGTGAATTCACAAAATGTTCATCTGGATTTCATGATTCGGTCAATTTTGTGGGGTAATATAACATCATCAAAAGGAATTACTCTTCCTGATGTGATTTTCTCTCTCTCCTAACACAAACACACAACGAGGGCGCCCCCACCATCCGGTGGGGGCGCTTTCGGTCGTATAGGGGAACTGCGTCCGGGATATGGGGACGTCGTGGGCGGCGTCCCCGACGCCCCGCCCATTGCCGGTGCCCCGCGTGAAAAAGCGAAACCGCCACCGGGCAGGGTGACGGTTTCTCTGTGTAGAAATAAACTCTGACTTGGGCTGACCGCTTGTCGCGGCGCCCCCTTCTTATCTTTTATTATACCCATACGCAGGAATTTGTCAAGGCCTCACCGCAGAGCGGAGGGGCTCTTTTACATATCCACGACTTCCAGTTCCCTCTCGTCCACCTTGCGCAGGTCGCGCCTGTTCATGATCTCGTACATGCAGGGCACCACGAACAGCGTCATCAGCGTGGCGTACAGCAGTCCGCCGATACAGACCACGGCGATGGGCTGCATCAGCGCCGTGCCGGCGTTTTTCGCCGTGGCGGTGACGATCAGGCCCAAAATCGTGGTCAGACTGGTCATCAGGATCGGCCGCAGGCGGGTCACGCCCGCGTCGATGATCGCCTCCCGGCGCTCCATGCCGGACAGCCGCTGCTGGTTGATGTAATCCACCAGCACGATACCGTTGTTGACGATGATGCCCACCAGCATCACAAAGCCGATCAGGCTGATGACAGATACCTCGATCCCCGCGATCAGCAGGGCCAGGAAGCCGCCGGTAAAGGCCAGCGGGATGGTAAACATGACGATGAACGGGGATTTCAGCGACTGGAACTGTGCCACCATGATGAAGTACACCAGCACCACGCCCAGCAGCAGCATCAGCAGCAGCTGGCTCATGGCCTCCATGATCTGCTCGTTCTCTCCGTTGAATTCCGCAGTGACGCCCTCCGGCAGCGTCAGACCGCTGACGGCCTGCTGCGCCGCGGAGGTCACGTGGGTGACATTGTAGCCATCGGCGATGGCGGCGGTCACGGTAACGCACCGGCGCTGCTGGTCACGGGAGATGGTGTTCATGGACACCGTCTCCGTCACGGTGGCCACATCGCCCAGCTTGAAGGTCTTGTCCTCCTCGCTGTCCCCGGTCAGCTGGCCCATGGTGCCGCTGCCGGTCATGCCTGAGGCGCTGCCGGTCATGGCGGAGGACGCGCTGCTCTCCGCCGACAACTCCAGCTCCAGCAGGTTCTCCCGCTTGAGGACGCTGCCCTCCGCCGCGTCCACGGTCAGGTCCATGTCCTCGCTGTCCAGCGTCACATCAGAGACGCTGGCGCTGCTCTGCAGCGCCGCGGCGATCTGCATATACACCTGGGCCACGGTCAGACCCTTCTCCGCCGCCGCCTTCCGGTCGATGGTCACCTGCAGCGCCGGGGCCGAGGCGTCCAGCCCGTCGCTGACCTCACCGACGCCCTCCACCTGCTCCAGCCGCTTGGCGATGGTCCGGGCGCTGCTCTGCAGGTCCGCCATATCGCTGCCGAACACCTGCAGCGACACGCCGCTGCCGGTCATATAGCTCATCATACCGCTCATCACGCCGCTGGCCGTCACCTCACAGGGCAGGTCGGCACACAGCGTCTCGATCTCCTTCCCCGCCACAGAGCCGAAGGTCCCCTCCGGCATGGTGATGTAGCCCTCCACGTCATAGCTGCCGCCGGAGGCGCCGCCCATGGCGGCGCCCATGTTCAGGCCGCCCATGGTGCCGCTGCCCATCATAAAGCCGGCGTCCTGCACGTCGTCCACAGTCATCACCCGCTCCAGCACCTCGTCGGCCAGCCGTACCGCCTCCTCGCGAGAGGTGTCCTCCGGCATGGTGATGGTCAGGGACAGGTTGTTCATATCCATCTCCGGCATAAAGGTAAAGCCGCGGCGCAGGCACGCGCCGGCACTGGTCACCAGCAGCACCAGCGACAGCAGCAGCACGCCGGCCTTGTGGTCCAGCGAAAAAGCGATGGCCTTCCGATAGGCGGGATAGACCTTGTCCAGCAGGCCCGGCTTCTGCACCATGGGCCGGCGCAGCATACCGCTGGCCATCGCCGGCACCAATGTCAGCGCCACCAGCAGGCTGGCCAGCAGCGAGTAGGTGATGGTCAGCGCCAGATCGGTGAACAGCTGGCGGGTCAGGCCCTCTACGAACACGATGGGCGCGAACACGCACACGGTGGTCAGGGTAGAGGCCGTCACCGCGCCCAGCACCTGGCCCGCGCCGGACACCGCCGCCTGAATGATGGTGGCGCCCTTGGCCCGCAGGCGGTAGATATTCTCAATGACCACCACGGAGTTATCCACCAGCATACCCACCGCCACGGCCAGACCGCTCAGGGAGATCATGTTGATGGTCACGCCGGTGAAGTACATAAGTACGATGGCAAAGATCACGCTGACGGGGATAGATACCAGCGTGATGACCGTTGGCCGCCAATCCCGCAGGAACAGGTACAGAATGACCACGGAGAACAGCGCGCCCCACAGCAGCGACGAGGTGATGGTCTCCACGATCAGGTAGATATAGTCGCCCTGGTCCATCAGCGGCGCGAAGGACAATCCCTCGTACTGGCCCTCCAACTCCTCGAACCGTGCGCTGATGTTATTGGACACCTCCGCCGTGGCGTAGTTGGACTGCTTGGTAAAGGTGATGAGAATGCCGTTGTCGCCGTTGACCTTGGTGTACAGCTCCCCGGCGTTGTCCGTGACCACCACGGTGGCGATGTCGCCCAGTGTCACCGGCTCGATGCCGTCCATGCCCAGGTCCAGCAGCACCATATCCTCCAGCTCCTGGCGGGAGGACACGTTCTCGCCCACGGATACCATGTATTTCACGCCGCTGTCGTCCTCAATGTACCCGGCAGGCATGGCGAAATTCTGTGCCGTCAGCAGCTGGCTGACGGCGGAGATGGACAGCATACCGCCCACGTCCGTCTGGTCGGCGATGGACTTGTACGCCTCGTTGATCTGGTCCATGCCGGCCTCGATCTGGGTCATGGCCTCATCCAGCTGTATCTGCGCCTCCGTCAGCTGGGTAATGCCGTCGATCAGGGAGAGCGTCAGGTCATAGACCTCACTGGTGACCTCCCGCTTCAGCTCGCCGCTTTCCAGATCCTGCATCAGCTTATCCAGCGTCGCGTTCAGCCGTTCCAGCGTCTTTTTCAGCTGCTCCAGCACCTCCTGCCCGGGCACGGTGATGGGCGGCTCACCGGGATCCGGATCCGGGTCTGGCCCCGGGATCTGGCCCCGGGCCTCCTTCAGATATTCGTACAGCTTATCCACCGCCGCGCCCGCCTTGGCCGCCGCGCCGGCGGCAATGGCCTCCTTGGCCTCATCCAGCTGTGCCTGCCCCTTTTCCACCTGGTCCTTGGCCTTCTGCAGATCCAGCTTCGTCTTGTTCAGTTCGGTACGCACCGCATCCGCCAGCTTCTCCGACAGGGCGTCCAGCTTTGCCTCGTCCAGGATCACATGGGCCTCCCGGGTCACGGCGCCGCTGACCGAAATGCTGGCCACGCCGGACACGCCCTCCAGCTTGGGGGACAGCTCTCCGGTGACGAAATCGCTGAGCGCGTACACGTCCATGTCCTCCCGGGACACGGCGGCCACCATCACCGGCAGCATGGAGGGATTGATCTTCAGCACATAGGGGGCGGAGACGGTGTCGTCCCAACTGCCCTGCAATACGGAGATCTTCTGCTGGATGTCCACACTGATGGTATCCATATTGGCGCCGTCCTCAAACTCCAGCGTGACCATGGATACGCTGTCCTGGCTGGTGGAGGTGACGGTCTTGATCTTATCCAGCGTAGCCATGGCCTGCTCCACCGGCCTGGTGATGGACTGCTCGATGGACTCCGGGCTGGCGCCGGGATCAGAAGTGACGATGATGACATAGGGAAAGTCCATGTTGGGCAGCAGATCCGGTGTCATTTTCAGATACGCCACCACGCCCAGCACGATAATGCCCAGCACCGTCACAAAGATCGTCAGCGGTTTTTTCACGCTGAAGCCGGCCATATCCGTCCCTCCTTTTTCCGCCTGCAGCGCCCACGCACCCAGGGTAAAACTGTAATAATGTGTAAGTGTACCATCCCCGCCGCCGACTTGCAAGCGGAACGGCGCAGAATTCACGAAAGCGTTACAAATACAGGATTTTTTCGGGAAAATAGTTCGGAGTTCGTAGTATTCTTTGCGCCGTCTTTACGCGTCCGGACGATGAAAAACGCGGACGCACCTGCGTCCGCGTTTTTCGCAAATAAGAAAGAGAAAAGGGAAGAAAACAGCAAAATCAGCCGGTACCCCGTTACAGCAGCGTGCACAGCAGGCGCAGCTCGGCGGCCAGCCACACCGGCATCAGCATGGCGGTGACACGGCACACGGGGTTGATGTTCCCCGTCAGCAGGCACACCAGCGTGAACGCCAGAATGACCGCGATCACAACAGCGGCGATCGCCTTTGCCGGGGAAGTCTTGGTTTTCGTGTTTGTCATAGGGAACAACTCCTTTCTGTATTGTGGCCAAATCATACCACAAAGGTTGGTGCTTGTAAAATTGATTATTCTACAGTATAATATAGGCATAAACTATAATTTGGAGAGTCGCCTATGACCAACCAGGACATCGAGACCTTTTTCGCCGTGCTGGACCACGGCACCATGACCGCCGCCGCCGAGGCGCTGTACATCACCCAGCCGTCCCTGTCCGCCCGGCTGAAGTCGCTGGAGGACCAGGTGGGCGCGCCCCTGTTCCACCGCGGCAAGGGCCAGCGCCGCATCACCCTGACGGATGCGGGCCAGCACTTCCTGCCTCTGGCCCGCCGGTGGCAGAACCTGCTCTCGGAGACGCAGACCTTCGCCGCCGCGGAAAAGCGTGAGTTTCTCCACGTCATCGCCGCCTACACCGCCAACCAGTACATCCTGCCCCCGGTGTACCAGCGCTTTCTGGAGCGCGAGCTGCCGGTGAACCTGTGGGTGGAGTCCATGCGGACGGACCAGGCGGTGTCCGCCGTGGCCCGGGGCGACGCGGACATGGCCATCGTGGACGGCGCATTGCACTACGATCTGCAGATCGAAGCCAAGCCCCTGTTCCGCGAGGGCTTCTTCCTTGTGGTGCCCAAAACGGTGGCACTGACGGAACCGGTAGAGGCCACCACCCTGCACGTGCAGGACGAGATACTCATCTACGGCCAGCCAGAGATACTGCAATGGCACGACTACTGGTACGGCGTGGATGCCCGCCCCCTGCTGTACACCGACACACCCCAGCTGGCCGAGACCCTGCCCGCCTGCGGCAAGCGCTGGAGCATCATCCCCGCCGGCGCCACCGAGCCCTATCTGCGGATGTTCAGCAACGTGCAGGTGCTGCGCCTGGCCCACCCGCCGGCGGAGCGCACCTTCTACCTGGTCACACCCAAGGGCCGCGCCCTCTCCGCCGCCGCGGAGACACTGCTGGAGGACCTGCGGGTGCAGATACAGGATCTGGAGGGCATCACCTGGTATTGAGCAGCGAAAGAGACACACCCTTCGGTGTGTCTCTTTCTGTCGTTTTGTGTCGCATTATGTCCTTGCACGTCGTATGGCGGCCATTCACGTCGATTTTCGTCTTTTGACGTCGCACGATGATCTTTTGCGTCGTTTCCCGTCGTTCCCCGTCGCACACAGACGTATCCCGTCGCTTCCCGTCGACCTATGTCGAACGCAGACATATTCCGTCGTTTCTCGTCGCAAAACGTCGAATACCGTCCTATCCCCGCCGCAGCTGGCCCCGGATCAGCCGCGTCACCGCGTCTGCCAGCCACCCGATGGCCGGCAGGCGCTCCATAGCCTGTCCGTAGATACGCCGGGCGTCCGGCACCTCCCGGTCGCTTCCGGTGAACAGACACACCGGCAGCACGCCACGCAGCCGCAGGGCCGCGGCCTCCGCCGCCGTGTCGTCCACGCCGCGCTTTCCGGTGTAGGCCCATCCGCCCAGGCCGTTGGGTATCCGCTGGTCGTCGTTGGGGCTGGCATCCGAGAGCACCAGCAGCAGCGACTGCTCGCTGCGCCGCTGCCGCAGCAGCCAGCCCATGGTCCGCAGGGCCAGCCCGTCCCGGTTCCACCCCGCGGCCACATAGTCGAATACCCCCTCGTTCTGCTCCGGATGGTCATAGTCCCGCAGCACCCGCAGCACCGTGCAGCCGCTGACGGAGCAGAACGCCGTCACCCGCACGGGGATGCGGCACCGGCTCAGGCTCTCCGCGATAAGATACGCCTGGGTGGCCAGCTTCTCCTGCTGCCGGTTCTGCGAGGCCGAGCCGTCCAGCAGCAGGTCCACGGACAGCTCTCCCGGCTCCTGCGGCGACCGGCGGGAGAACACCCGCTCGTCCCCCAGCGCCCCGGCGCGCCAGGCCAGCTCCGGCCGCAGCCTCCCGGCGCGGCCCGTACCGCCCTCGTCCTCCGCCCGCAGCAGCAGCGTGTTCTGCAGCTTCTGCGTCAGCTGTGCGATGGCCAGCTTGTTTTCCACCAGATGCTCCTGATAATACGCCCGGTTCTTCTCCCGCTGCTGCCGGAAGTGGGCCGCGTCCCAGGCCGCCTCCGGCGCGGGCGCGCGGCCCACCGGTTCGCCGCGGGTAAAGTGCAGCCGGCAGTTCTTGTGCACGCCGGTGCACAGGGTGCGCTCCGCCTCACTGAGCTGCCCCGGCGTCAGCATGGACGCGCCGAAGCAGTCCTCCACATACCGCCGCAGGATCGGCTCCGGCGTCCGGCCCTGCAAAAAGCTGAACAGCGTCTGCTTCTGCAGACCGCCGCTGCCGCCGGGCGCGTCATGTGACAGCGCCCGCAGGGCGTTGGGCCGCACAAAGTGCACGCCGCCGCTTTTGTCCCGCTTTCGGCCTACCCACGCCGCCCACTGGCGGTCGTCGGCGGCCCGGCGGGCGCGGCGGAACCAGGTGTACAGCACGCGCTCCGTCCGCTGGATCAGCTGCACCTCCGTGCTGTCCCCCGGCGCGGCCAGCTCGTCCAGCAACGGCGACAGGGCCGGGTCCTCCGGCTGTCCCAGCACGCGGCAGGCCCAGGCCCGGCGCACGGCGTCCCCGTTCATGCCCTCGGCCACCGGCGTCTGCGCCAGCAGCCGGCGGGCATAGTCCCGCCGCAGCGCCGGCAGCAGCGGCCGTTCCGCCGCGCCGCGGGCGAACACCGCCCCCTCCAGCACCAGGAAGAATATGTCCGTGTACAGTGCCTCCTGCGCCGACCGGTGAAACTCGTTCAGCAGCGGCCGGAACCGGTCAAAGTCGTAATACCGGCAGGCCAGGCCCAGCACCGTATTGCCGTACAGCTCGGCATCCCCCGCCCGGTCGAAGGTCAGCAGCTCCGGCTTGCGGGCATAGTCCCCCCAGCCGTTCCACACCTGATTTTCCGCCCGGCGCGTCTCTCTGTCCTGTCTGTCCATATCAGTCGAACAGCTTGTCCCGGGTGGCGTCCTTGGGCAGGCGCGCCCACACCGCGTCCGCCACCAGCTGGCGCTCAAAGGGCTCAAAGGCCTTGTTGATGATGCCCAGGTCCAGCGCCTGCCCGGAGGGTATCCCCTTCTCGATCAGGTGCAGTGCCGCCAGCAGTCCCCGCAGGTCCAGCGCCTTGGTGGATATCTCACCGCTGTCGCACTTGGTCCGCAGGTCCCGGAACAGCGCCGTCAGCTGCTCGGCCCACTCCCGCTTCAGGGTGGGGAAGCTGCGCCGCAGCAGCTTCTGCAAATTCTCGTCGGAGATCACCGGCATATCCACCACCACGAACCGGCTCACCAGCGCCTCGTTCAGCTCACGGGTGCCGGCGTAGCCGTAGTTCATGGTGCCGATGAACCGCGCCGCGTCGTCCAGCTGTATGCGCTCATACCCCGGCACGTCGATGACGCGCCGGTGGTCCAGCGTGGCGTGCAGCACGGCCAGCGCCTCGTTCTTGGCCATGTTCACCTCGTCCAGCACGCCGAAGCCGCCCAGCCGCGCGCAGGCGCACACCGGTCCCTCCCGGAACACCACCTGCCCGTCCTTCAGCGTGTCCGCGCCGATCAGGGCCGCCGCGTCCACGTTCACATACATGGACACGTCCCACACCGGCCGTCCGAACAGCGCCGCCAGGTCCTCCGCCAGCACGTTCTTGCCGGTGGCCTTCGGCCCCGCCAGCAGCAGGTGCTCGCCGCACAGCAGCGCCGCCGCCGCGCTCTCCCATACCTCCCTGCCGTAGTAGAGATACTTCGGCACGGGCACGCGCTCCTGCGCCTCCGGCGTCAGGGGGTGGGCCTCCCGGAAGCGGCGTACCTCGTCCAGCAGGCCGCTGTCCACGCCCTCGTCCCGCAATTCCTTCCAGATATCCATAGACTCGCCTCATTTCATCTCCGGATGATGCCAAATTATACTCCCGCCGCCCGCTAAGTGTCCGTTAAGGATGTGCGGTCCGTTCCCTTTGTCATATCCGCCCGCGTTCCGCCATATAGATAGAGCACAACGGCATGGGAGTGTTGCGTTATGCGAGACGATCTGGAGCAGCGGGCCAAAGAGCTGGCCCTGTACATGATAGAGAACCGGACCACCGTCCGCGCCGCCGCCAAGAAGTTCGGCGTCAGCAAATCCACCGTACACAAGGACCTGTCCGAGCGTCTGGCCCTGTGCGACCGGGCGCTGTACACACAGGTAAAGGCCATACTGGACGAAAACCGTTCCCAGCGGCACATCCGCGGCGGAATGGCCACCCGGCGCAAGTATAAGGGGATATGAAAAAAGGGACGGCGGCGCCGTCCCTTTTCCCGTATAAACCAAAACGGACACCCTTGCGGATGTCCGTTGCGTTTGGTCATTAGCCAATGTTGTTCAGCTTCAGCGTCAGCGCGCTCTTCTTGTGGGCCGCGTTGTTCTTGTGCAGCAGACCCTTTGCAGCAGCCTTGTCGATCGCCTTGACCGCCACCTTGTAAGTGCCCTCGGCCTCGGTGCGATTGCCTTCAACGGCAGCAGCCTCGAACTTCTTGATAGCAGTCTTCAGCGCAGACTTGTTGGCCTTGTTGCGAGCGTTACGAACCTCGGCGATCAGCACGCGCTTCTTAGCAGACTTGATATTCGGCAAACCAAACACCTCCCCGGCGATAAATTTTCGTGCACGGGCACCTAAATACCCAGGCAGGATAGTATTTTACCAGCTTTGTCCGAAAATTGCAAGCACTTTTTGAAATTTCTCTGCACTTTTTCGCATATTTTCTTTTCTCCGGGGGAAACTGGGCCATAGCCACAAGATTTAGTAGCATCAGGGGGGCGATGACCATAGATATGAGCACGACGCGGACGGACCTGGCCCTGGAGTCGGTTCAGGCCGCCCGTTCCGGGGCGGAAGCGGGGACCATTTCCGGGGTACGCAGCCGGGAGCGGACCCGGGAGGGCTATGCCGTCACGGACATCCGGGTGGAGGATGAGGACGGGGCCCAGGCCCTGGGCAAGCCCGTGGGACGGTACGTCACCGTGGACCTGGGGCCGTATTTCCGCCGGGAGGCGGACTATTTCGACCGGGGAGTCCGGTGCCTGGCGGGGGAGCTGGCGGCGCTGCTGCCGGAGGGGCCGGTGCTGGCGGCGGGCCTGGGGAACCGGGCCATGACCTGCGACGCTGTGGGCCCGGCGTCCATAGACAACCTGCTGGTGACCCGGCACATGATCCGGGCCATGCCCCGGCAGTTTGCGGATTTCCGGCCGGTGGCGGCGGTGTACTCCACCTTTTTGCAGCGGGCTTATGATCAGATCCTCCACGACGCCGCCATCGGCGGGCTCCATGTGGTCCTGGCCGTGGACCGGGCCGGTCTGGTGGGCGCTGACGGCGAGACCCACCACGGCTGTCTGGATGTTTCCTATCTCACCAGTATTCCGGGGTTCACGGTCCTGTGCCCCGCCAGCTTTGCGGAACTGCGGACCATGCTTCATCAGGCGCTGTTTGAGATCGACGGCCCGGTGGCGGTCCGGTATCCCAGAGGGGGAGAGGGCGTTTTTAACGCGGACACCAGCACTCAGACCGCAGTGCGCATGAGGGACGGCTGTCAGGCAGTCCTGATCACTTACGGAACGCTGGTGGAGCAGGCCCTGTCCGCCGCGGAGGAGCTGGAACGATCCGGGATCTCCACCCGCGTGGTGAAACTCAACCGCATCGCCCCTCTGGACACGGCGGCGATCCTCCGGGAGACAGAGGGAGCCAAGACAGTCCTGATTTTGGAGGACTGTTTTGAAAACGGCAGCGTGGGCCAGCAGCTGGCTGCGGCCATGGAAGAGGCCGGGCAGAGCTGTTCTCACACGATCTTGCAAAATCTGAAGGATCACTTTGCCCCGGAGGGCACGGTGGATCAACTGCGGCATCGGTTCGGCCTTGACGCTGACGGTGTGGTAAAAACGGTAAAGGAGGCCATGTCCTGTGAGCAATAAAACGAGGCTGGATGTGCTGCTGACGGAGCAGGGGCTTCAGGAAAGCCGCCAGAAGGCACAGGCCACCATTATGAGCGGTCTGGTGTTCGTCAACGGTCAGCGGGTGGACAAGCCCGGAACGGCGATCCCCAATGACGCGAAGATCGAAATTCGTGGGAATACTTTGAAGTATGTGAGCCGGGGCGGTCTGAAGCTGGAAAAAGCCATGGCGGAATTTCCCATTGAGCTGAATGGCTGCATCTGCGGAGACATCGGTGCCTCCACCGGCGGCTTTACGGACTGTATGCTGCAAAATGGAGCCAGCAAGGTCTACTCGGTGGATGTAGGCTACGGCCAGCTTGCCTGGAAGCTCCGTGAGGACCCCCGTGTGGTGTGCATGGAGCGCACCAATGCCCGGTACCTGACCCATGAGCAGATCCCGGACGAGCTGGATTTTGCCTCCATCGACGTGAGCTTTATTTCCCTGAAGCTGATCCTGCCGGCGGTGGCCAACGTTTTGAAGGACGGCGGCTATGTGGCCAGTCTGGTAAAGCCCCAGTTTGAGGCCGGCAGGGAGAAGGTAGGCAAGAAGGGCGTTGTCCGGGACCCGGCAGTACACAAGGAGGTGCTGGAGCACTATCTGGAGCACGCAAGGGAAGCGGGCTTCGGTGTTCTGGGACTGACCTATTCCCCCATCCGGGGGCCGGAGGGGAACATCGAGTATCTGGGCTTCCTGCAAAAGGGTGCGGAAACCACCGCAGCCTTTGACTTGGACGCTCTGGTGGAGGAATCCCATCAAACCCTGAAGGAGCACGGAGAGGGGACGGTATAATGGAACCGAAAAAAATCATTCTCTGTCCGAATCCGGACCGGGACACCGGAATGAAGGCCACAAAGTCCGCCATTGCCATTTTGCGGGACATGGGCTTTCAGACGGTGGTCTGTTCGCCCTTCCGGGACCCGAAGACCGACGCCTTTGGAGACCTGCCCTCCAAGCCGCTGCTGCCGGAGTTGAAGGGCGCGGATCTGGTCATCACCCTTGGCGGCGATGGGACGATCCTGCATCTGGCCAAGCTGGCGGCGCTGCACAAGATCCCCATGCTGGGTATCAACATGGGGGGACTGGGCTTTCTGGCAGAGCTGGAGGTCGGCTCTCTGAACGCTTTGCGCGGCCTGAAAAACTGGGATTTTCCCATTGAAGAACGAATGATGCTGGACGTTTCCGTTCTGCGGGACGGCAAGCAGATTTATACGAATATGGGTCTGAATGACGCTGTGATCCGGGAGGGCCCCATCTCCCATGTGATCCATCTGAAGATCTCCTCAGACGGCCGTCATCTGGCGGACATCGCGGGAGACGGCGTGATCGTGGCAACTCCCACGGGTTCCACGGCCTACTCTCTGTCCGCAGGCGGGCCGGTGGTGGAGCCGGTGGCTCAGACCATGGTGGTTTGCCCCATCTGCACCCATAACATGCGCTTTTCTTCTTACGTACTCTCTCCGGAGCATACGCTGACCATTCAGCTGGAGCGCAACGGACGCAAGCCGGTC
>ERZ824575.2952-NODE-2952-length-12480-cov-2.461811_pt1 | contig 12480 bp, 9 predicted proteins | sample MGYA00519470_ERZ824575 | MGnify/ENA primary metagenome ERZ824575 (study PRJEB31778, sample SAMEA3449170) | human gut metagenome | biome: human gut; feature: human-associated habitat; material: faeces | place: United Kingdom | collected 2010/2012 ...
ACAGTCTGCTGCCTTTGCGGATTCCGGAGATTGAAAAAGAGATTCTGCGAATGTACGGCTACCATGCGCACCGGGTGAATCTGCAGCGGGATCCGATCGAGGCCGCCTGCGATATGCTCTCGCAGAATCTTGATGAAGAAATTTCTCTCGAAGAGCTTGCCCGGTCACTCCAGATCGGTTATGAGACGTTTCGAAAAGTATTTAAAAAACAGACCGGCGTCTCTCCTGCACGGTACCGCACCAGGAAGAAAATGGAGCAGGCCCGTATTCTTCTCGAGGGCGGCGTACCGATGAAGGAAATTGCTGGTCTTGTCGGATATGGCGATGTCTATGCGTTCAGCAAGCAGTTTTCCCGGTTCTTTGGATTCCCGCCTGGAAAGTACCGCGCACGTCTTCACACGGATGCGCCGGATTTAGAACAGTTTTAAGATATCGTCCACGGTTTTACGTTTCGGCTTGTCCGGGTTGATGGCACGGTAGCCGACAGCAATGACAGCACCAAGGAGCTCATTCTCCGGAATGGAGAGGGCTTCACGGATAGCTTTCTCATCACGGATTCCCATAATCAGAGTATCAAGGCCAAGTTCTCTTGCGCGCAGGATCAGGTTTTCGTCGTGCAGGCCGAGATCGTAATAGCCCCAGCCGTTTCCAACTTCGTTGTCTGGTGTGCCGTCCTGCGTAAATCCGGAGCGGTCTTTTACGAATGCTGTTACGACAAGTGCGGCTCCCTTTGAACTCTTCTGATTGAATTCTGGAAGGCATTTTGCGGAAAATTTTTCGACTTTCTCCGGTGTTACAAGGGCATAGTACCGTGTTGTCTGTGAGTTTTTCCAGGATGGTGCCTGAATCGCTGCCTGTACGATCTCCTGGATCTGCTCTGCGGTTACGTGTTTCTCTGGATCAAACGCGCGGATGCTTCTTCTTTCTTCCAGCAGTTTTGTAAATTCCATGGTGTATATCCTCCTTTTATTTATAAAGCCTCGTAATCTTCCCGTGAAAAACGGTGATACGTCAGGCCGAATTCATTTTCTTCGACACAGTAACAGTATTCATCTACAGACGGGTCTGAAAAAGAAAATACATGGCCCATCTCATGCTCCTCGGATGCGTTTTCTTCCACGGTAGTATGCATTTTCTCTGCATAGGAAGAAAAGCAGTCCCGAACCTGTTCCATTGTGTTTCCAGGCGTTGTGATCACCTGCAGAAGGTTCTGCAGGAGCTCCGGAACAGGGATTTCCCGCTCGATATAAGAGCATCCCTCCTCCGGGATTTCCACACAGTAGCGGTCTTTGACTGCCGAAATAGTGAGCATTCCAAGGCGCGGCTGTACGTTCTTACAGAACGCGTCAAGCGCTTTAGCCAGGTCTTCTGTTTCGTCTAAAGAGAGGGAACGGCGCAGGGACTCCGCCGGGTAGTAGAGCTTCATCGTACCGCCCTCATAGCCGATCTTCACCTGCCACTCCCGAATCGTATCGGTAATATGTTTTTCCAACAGTTTTGCTGTCATGTTTTCTAAGTCACCTCCATTATGCTGCATGTGCAAAAAATACAGTATTATTATCGCATGAATTGGGCGTTGTGTGAACACTTAATTTTTTGTTTTTTACAAAAAAAGAATCACTTTTTTACTCCTCGAAACGGCAGAAACCTCCGCCAGAAAAGCTGGGACAGAGGTTTCTGTGATTTCTTATGTCAGAAGAATTTCTCAGTCATTTCGTTCTGAATTACTCTTCGTCTTCGTTTTTCTTTCTGCCGCGGAGTTTGAATCCAAGTCCGCCGGCACCAAGAGATGCAACTGCCATGCTTACCCATCCCCAGATGTTGGTAGCATCACCGGTCTTTGCATTATCGCTCTTCTTGGAAGTAGAAGTATTGGATACGCTGCTGCTTGCAAGCGGAGTAGATGTTGCTTTCGGGGTGCTTGTCGGGGTCTTCGTCGGTTGCGTCGTAGGTATTGTGGTAGGAGCAGTCGTCGGGGTTGTGGTTGGTGCTGTTGTAGGTGTAACCGTCGGAGTCTCAGTTGGGGTTACGGTCGGGGTTTCCGTCGGGGTAACAGTCGGAGTCTCGGTCGGGGTTACGGTTGGGGTCTCTGTAGGAGTAGGAGTCGGCTCTTCTGCTGATTTCTTCCAGGTGAAGCTAAGATCCTGATATCCCAGTGAAGAAACTGTAATTTCAAAGGAATCGCCCTCTGCGAACGGTGCTGCATCTGTCTTTAAGGAACCATCCTCATTGAACAGTACAACAGCTCCTCTTCCGCTTGCTGCATATGCTTTTCCATTTACAGTAACAGAGGTAATGTTCTTCAGATAATCTGCAAACTCTTCATCTGTTGCATCCCCGTTCTTAAGCAGACCCGGTGTTGTCGTATCTTCGTTAAATGCTGCCGGCATCTCTTCCGTGTAAAGGATAAAGTCTGCGGAAAGATCTGCATATTTACCATTCTTATCGCTGACAGTCAATGTATAAGAACCTTTCTCTGCATTCTTGAAGTACAGAGTATCACCGGACACGGTTCCCGTCAGACCTTCTACTGTATAGACAGCATCGTAATCATCCGGCAGCCCTTCCAGTTTAACAGAAGCATTTCCAGATGTGACAGACGCATTCTCTACAGAAAATTCATATGCAAACTTAACCGGTACATATACATCTGCGTCGACTTCGTAAATTCCCTTGCTGGTGTAATAGGTAATTTTGTTGATGGTCTGTCCCATCATGCTCTTGTAATGTTCCGAGGAGGTCGGGCAGTTATGAACGCTTGTCGTAAATCCAGTGCTCCATGCCAGCTCAGACACTCTCCAGATATTCTCCAGATGACGCATTCCGTAATCGTTGCCCTCTTTTGTGCTGACAACAACACCATATACGGTATCTTCGCCTGCTTTGATGGTATCAGTAAGACCATCCAGATCCAGCTGATAATCACCGTATTTGCTGTTAGTGGAGAGCTCTGCCGTTACATTTTCCAGCTTTGCTGCCTCGGTTCCCTGAACAGCACCAAAGGTTACATTGCCGTCTGCATCTACAGATGCTTCTTTGTAATAAGATGGAACCTCATGTAAAGTGTAATATGCATAGCTTGCATTCTCATACAGTGCATCTTTTCCGGTATACGTTGTGGTGGATGTCTGTCCACGGTTGGTAACGGTGATTTCTACAGAATCCTCATCTGTCACTTTCGTGTATTTGCTAAGATCCATACCCTCTGTTACTTTTACCGGGAAGGTAATACCTGTGATATCGCTTCCGTCTGCATTCACATGATAAGATCCGCCGGAAAGAGACGCGGTTCTTGTTTTATTCTTTGTTGCGGAAGTAAACGCATCTACCGGAACATCATTATGAACCTCTGCCTGATAGAACGCTGCATACGGAATATTCATTAATACATACTGGGACTGCAGAGCTTCGATGGCTGCATTCAGATGCTCGGTTGCTTCATCTACGGTTCCCTGGCTCTGTTTTTTCTCCAATGCTTCTTTTGCTTCTGCCAGTTCTGTCTGCATATTATTCCAGGAAGTTTCCGTGTAAAGATCTTTATTCAGTGCATCTGCCTTTGCAATTGCCTCTTCCAGTGCTGCTGTGCTCTCTACCGGATCAGCTCCTACAATATTCGCTTTGGTTGCTTCAAAAGTGTAGGAAGCATCTGCATAGCCAAGTGCATGAATCGTAATCTTCCAATAACCGGTTCCATCCGTTCCCTCCGGTAAAGTGCAGCGCAGGGAATCGGTAAGACCAAGCTGGATTCCCATTACTTTATGCATCCAGTTATCTGCTGCGAATTTTGTTCCATACGTTGCTTTTGCATTCGTATAAGTGGAATCATCACCGTAATAAGTCCAGGTTACGGTCTGCAGATTAGCAGCCAGATCGCCGTAATCTCCCGTTAAATCTACGCGAAGGAATTCTCCATAAGAACCATTGGCTTCTTTCACGGTCAGTCCTACGGTCTCAGCATCCGGAGCTGTCTTCAGCGCCTGATCTTTGATTCCGGATTCACTTCCTGTTGTTCCTGCAGAGAAGGAGAAGCTTCCATCTGCATTTTTCACTGCTATCTTCAGACCGTTTGTGTTTTCTGTTACATCTGCAACCAGGCCTGTATAGCTCTGCAGTTTATTTTCAGAAAATCCACCGGAAAGTGTTCCGCCGTTTTCTACCACAACATACTTTTTGCAGAAATCTTCGTAATCATCTTCCGAAACTTTTACAGGCACATATTTCAGACCTTTTACTTCATAATGATCAATCTGGCTCTTATCGTAAGTTACGGTCTCGCCGTTGGTCAGAACTGCCGTGGTTGCTGCGGTATAATATGCCACATCATAGGTTGTGCCATCTTTCATGTAGATAGTCGCCGCGCACTGGAAGCTTCCTCTGTGCAGTCCATGGTTTGTGGTCGCACGGGTTACCACATCAAAAGCGCCTTTATCACTTTCTTCGCGACTGTCAGTTTCATCCGAACCAGCGTCGCTTCCTGCCGCCTGAACTCCTTCTGCTGCCCAATACTCAGCCCAGGTAAGACCTGCATATACATATTTATATGTTGTTTCTTTCTTCTCATAAGTAAAGGAAAGCGTCTTGTAACCTGTTGCAGTTACTTCGATTTCAAATTTATTTCCTTCTGCAAAAGCGGCAGCTGTCAGATCAAGCGTACCGTCTTCTTTGATCAGAATTGTTTTCCGTTTTCCAGTTGCTGCATATTCTTTTCCATTTACTTTTACCGAAGTGATGTTCTTGATATAATCAGCAAAGTCATCTTCTGATGCATTCTCTGCTTTTACAAGCGCCGGAGCACTTCCTTTTTCGTTGTAAGCAGCCGGCATTGCATCTGTATACAGAGTAAAGCTCTGTGTCAGATCTGCATAAACACCTTTTTTATCATGAATCGTCAGAGTATACATTCCTTTTTTCGCATTTGCGGAATAAGAAATGGTATTTCCGTCTACTGCAAATCCATCCAGACCATCTACGGAATATTCTGCATCATAATCAGCCGGAAGTCCGGTTACGGTCATCGTTGTCTTTCCAGCGGAAAGAGAAGCGTCTTCTACGGATACACTTGCCTCAAATTTTGTTGGAACAAAAATATCATTCACTGGAATCGTGTAGATTCCTTTGCTGGTATAATAAGTAACCTTATTGATATGCTGTCCCATCATGCTCTTGTAATGTGCAGAAGAAGTCGGGCATCCATGTACCTGTGTTGTAAATCCAGTTGACCATGCCAGCTCTGTTCCGCGCCAGATATTTTCCACATGACGCATACCATAGTCATTGCCTTCTTTCGTGCTGACAATAACACCATAGATCTGATCGGTTCCAACATCAATCGTGTTCTCCAGTCCGTCGAGATCCAGCTGATAATCTCCATAGCTTGATTCAGTCATAAATTCCGGAGATACATTGGTCAGTTCAATTGCAGTTCCAACTGTTTTTCCAAAAGAAAGAGAGCCATCTGCATTTACCGTTGCTTCTTTGTAGTAAGAAGGTGCTTCACTTAATACATAATATGCATAGTCTGAGTTTTCAAATAAGGCGTCTTTTCCGGTGTATGTCTGTGTAGATGTCTGACCACGGTTTGTTACTGTAATACTTACAGAATCAGAATCTGTTACTTTCTTAAATTTGGAAAGATCCACTCCTGTTACTTTAACCGGGAAGGTAATTCCATTGATTGCACTTCCATCTGCATTGGTATGATAAGAACCACCGGCAAGAGTGGCTGTTCTTGTTTTGCTCTTCGTTGCGGAAGAAAATACATCCACTGGAACAGAGTTGTTTACATCTGCAGCATAAAATTCATCATACGGAATGTTCATCAGAACGTAAGCCACCTGCTCAGTTGGAGTCTCGGTCGGGGTCGCCGTTGGGGTTGCGGTTGGCGTTGCTGTCGGGGTCGCCGTCGGAGTCGGTGCTTTAACAAGGCCTTTTACTGCAGTATTCAGCGCATCTTTCGCGGTATCAACAGCGCTCTGGGATTCTTTTGCAGAAAGAGCAGATTTTGCTGCGGTAAGAGCAGTCTGGACAGCTTTCCAGGAGTCTGCGGTGTAGTCAGCTTCCTTTAATGCTTCGGCATCTGCGATTGTTTTTTCAAGTGCTGTGGTGTCTACTGCTTCTGGAGTCGGGGCTGCTTTTTGGGCTGCTGCAAGAGCCGCGGTTTTTACTGCATTCGAAGTTCTGGTTGCACCCGATACAATATCCCATCCTTCAATGTTTTCAATCGTTGCATCTTTTCCAAGAAGTTTCGTTTTGAATCCTTTGCTGTTTGTAGCTGCTTTTTTGAAATATGTGGCATTCTCTGTATTGTATCCAGAGCCAGGCGTTACTGCAATGTCAGAAAATTTGCCGTCTGCAACTGTGATTTTGACATTAACGTCATATTCATCCCATGCATTCTCATCCTCATCGTCTTCTGCTGTTCTGGTAACATGAGCGGTAGACTCATAAGTACCATCTGCCAGCACGCTGCTTGCGGAATCCGCCAGTACGGTTCCCGGGAGCAGGCTCATGGTCATGGAAGCTGCCATTACGGCTGCTAATGATTTTTTCTGAAGTTCTTTTCTTTTGATCATAACTTCCTCCTTTTTCCTTTTCCACAGTTTTGCAGGAAAAACAGGGGCAAAACTGTTATTTATTATTATATTAGCTTATACTAATTAATAATCGTTTTAACTAACTATAAAACATTTTACTAATTTTAGATTGCTTTGTCTAACTCTTAACTGAGTATTTTTTCTCGAAAGCGCACAGATACTGTTTATTGAGATTTTTTATTATTAATTTGTATGTTTCTTTGAAATTTGCGGAACGATTTTTGTCTCCGCACAGATAAATGGTACTAGATGTGCAGTACCTACCGAGAAGAACTCTTCCGTCCTTCGCGTTTTACTGCCGAAAGAATGCGGTCAGAAAGGATTCCGATCAGCATTCCGGTAATGACACCGGCTACGAGAAGTGCCGGTAAATAATAGAACAGTTTGCGGTTCTGTACAACGAGAGCCGCCACGCAGATCTGCGCGACATTGTGCGTCACGCCGCCTGCAATACTTACGCCGGTGATACTGAATCCTTTGATATGTTTCAGTAAGAACATCACAAGAAAACTCAGGAGTCCGCCGGCAAGACTGTAAAGAATGGACATTCCATTTCCGAACAGATAGCCCATCAGAAGAATGCGGGCAACGGAAATCATCAGGACTTCCCCGGCCGGAAGGAAAAAGAGACCGACAACGACAACCAGATTGGCGATGCCAAGCTTGATGCCGGGAACGCCGAGGTTGATCGGGATCAGTACCTCCACGTAACTGAAAATCATGGCAAGTGCCATCAACATGGCGCATAAGGCAATTTTTCTGCTTGCAGTGCGGCTGTCTCTCATAAATTCCAATTCCTTTCTTCTAAGCTGGTATTATTTTACAATCACATCCGGCGCATCGTCGGCGTCGTCCGTTGTGGATCCGTCACTTTCTACCTCCGCAACCAGCTTATGCGGCAGGCACACGATCGTCTCATTTACCCGGGAAATCGTACCCTGTCTTTTGCAGTAGCCGTCCGGGCAGTCAGCTTCTTCCATATGGGCACTTCCGTTTTCAATCACCAGGACATTCGTTCCGTGACCCGTCTGAATTTTCACGGTCTGATTTTCTGCGAGTGAATACGTTCCGTAGACCTCGCCGTCCACCGTGACTTTCATGGTATTTCCATTTTCCGTTTTCGGCAGCCGAAGCGCCAGGGCAAGGATTCCAGCCAGGAGCAGAACGGCGCCTGCCAGAATCAGATCTTTTTTCTTCATATAGTTTTCCTTATTCTGAATCAGATGCCAGCCCATAACAGCAGTGTCAGCAGAAATACAGCACGGAACAGCGTAAAGAGGATTTCATTTCCGTGAAGTTCCTTTACCCCGCAGCGGATATTGCCTTTCGGGCACGTATCGATGCATTTCTGACACTGGAAGCAGTCGCCGGAGATCTCCACGGATCCATCGGATGGCAGTTCCACTGCTGACGGGCACTGTCTCGTGCAGGCGCTGCAGCCGCGGATGCAGTTTTCGCGTTTCCGGTGCAGAGTAAAGAACGGCAGGATCGGAAGCAGAGAAAAGACAGCTCCCATTGGGCACAGGAAACGGCAGAAAAAGCGCTCCTCAAAGAACATGCCGACCAGGATCAGCGCCAGGAGAACAATGCCTGGAATATAAGAGGAAAGTCGGAAATTTCCCGCATGCAGCATGGAAAAGACATCCCACGGGCTTGTTCCTCTTGCTTTCTGATAAACTCCTGCAAAGCAGCAAAGGGCAATCAGAAGCAGAATGCCGTATTTGATCAGTACCAGTTTTTTTGCCAGCTCCGGTTTGATGCATCTGGGCTTCTTTTTACGTTTCTTACAGATTATACCATAAATTGCGTGCATTGCATCCCCCAGACTTCCAAAAGCGCATGCAAAACCGCAGAAAAATCTGCCGAAAACAATCGTAAATGCACAGACAAGGAGCAGAGCCGACACAAACGCGGTCATCTCAATTTTTTCACCCTGTCCAAGCTGCGTAAAAATGTATTTCACTCCGTTAAATGCAGCGGTAAATACTGACGGAAGAAACAGGAAATATAAAAGCTGGATTCCGGCACGCAGGCAGGAAACGATCTGTTTTCTCTTCTTTGCCGGTAATGTGGATAGATCTAAATTTTTCATGTTATTTCTCCGCCTTTTCTATTGCTTCCTGCGCCGCATTTCTGATACCGGTGGAGCTGAATGTTGCTCCGCTGATCGTATCAACATCGGCGGACTGTGCCTCAATAATCTTTGGAATGATCGCCTCCGCGTTTGACAGATACGCACTGTCCTCGCCGTCGGCGGATGTGATGGCAAGATCGGTAATCTGGCCGCCCTCTACGGTTACTTCAACTGCAATGGTGCCGCCGAAGCCGTCAGCTTCACCGTCATACGTACCGTCCACGTACTGCCCTTCTGCTTCTGCTGCTTCACTTGCAGCCGTATCCGCCGTGTTGGATGCAGCTGCTGCGGCCTGCAGATTTTCCTTCTGAAGCTGGGTCGTCTCAAGCTCTGCCGAGAGCCGCGCAATCTGATCCTCTTTGTCTCTTTTATCGAGTACGGTATTGTAGCCGATCAGAACAGCAGCAATGACAGCGACATTCAAAAAACGAACAATCAATTGTCTCATCTGTTTTCCCCTTTATTGCGTTACTTTCGCAGCATCCAGCGCATTCCGGCATGCCTCAAGAATGGCTTTTGAGGAGCAGGTTGCACGGGAAACGGTGTCGATGTTCTCAAGCGTTCCGGTTTCCAGAATCTGAGCGGAAACGCCTTTGATTTTGGAGGTTCCTTCGGATGCGCGGCGGATGTAGGAGGTATTCTGACTGTCTCCGTCACCGGTGATGTTGCTTAACGCTACGATTTTATCGTTTTCAATTGTTACCGTCACGGAAAGCTGATAAGCGGTAAAATCTTCATCTTCATCCGGCTCGCAGACGGCAATCGCTGTGTATTCGCCGTCCTGATAGATCTTTTGTTCCGGAGTTTCCGTCGGGGTTGGTGTTGGCGTCTCAGTTGGCTCCGGGGTTTCGGTCGGGGTTGGTGTTTCCGTCGGTGTCGGAGTTACCGTTGGCGTCGGGGTTGGATTTTTCTTTTCCTCAGTTACGCGTTCTGCCTCTTTTAAAGCTTCCTCGATTGCCGCAAGAATTCCCCTGGAGCTGTAGGTTGCGCCGGAAACGGTGTCGACTTCCAGTGTCTGGTTTTTCACAACGTCCTTTGCTGTCTGTTTTGCGCGTTTTAAGAATGCTTCGTCATCTTCACTCTCGGTCACGAGAATTGCCTTGATCGTCTCATCCTGAATGACAACTGCAGTTGTAATGTCTCCCAGATAGCCCTCGCCGGTTCCGTAGTAAATGCCTTCCTCGTATGGGAATTTTCCTTCCGGAATCGTTGTGGTTCCGCCGCTGCTCGTTCCGTTATCCGGAACGGTCTCGCCGTTTGTTGCTTTCTTCGCATTTTCCAGCGCCTGTTTTACTGCGTTCTGGATGCCGCGGGAGCTGTACGTTGCGTCGGATACGAGATCTACATCGGTTTTCTGTCCGTCTACGATTCGGTCCGCTACGACTTTGGCACGGTTGAAGAATGTCTCGTCATCTTCGTTTTCCAGAATCAGTACCGCTTTGATCGTCTGATCCTGCAGGGCTACCGCCACTTTGATGTCTCCCTGGAAACCGGCGGCCGTGCCGTAATAAATTCCGTCCTGATAAGGGAAACTTCCCTTGGATGCAGACGAATTGTTATTGTTCTGATTATTATTCTGACTGTTGTTTCCGTTGTTTGTATTGCTCTGGCTTCCTCCGTTTGTACTGGAAGACCCGTTCACTGCCGCCTGACTTAAGGCACTCCGCACAGCTTCAATAATACCACGGGAGCTGTATGTCGCGCCGGAGATCGTATCCACATTCGTACTCTGTGTTGAGATAATCGTCGAAATCAGAGAGGAAGCACTGGAAAGGTAGCTTGGCGTATCGCTGTTTTCCACAATATCAATCGAAGCAATTTTTCCGCCGCTGACAACAACACAGACTTTCATTGTGCCGCCAAATCCTGTTCCGGTTCCGTAATACGTTCCATCCCGGTAGGCAGCCGGTTCTTCGATTTTAGATACTGTAACGGTTCCGCCGGCAGAGGCTCCGCCGCCTGCCGCTCCTGATGCGGATGCCGGTTCTGAAGTGTCCTCCTGACCGGTCAGTGCATTTTTCACGGCTGCAAGGATACCTTTTGAACTGAAAGTTGCACCGGAAACCGTGTCCACATCCACACTCTGGGATGCGATGATACGGTCGATAACTCCCTTCGCACGGTTCAGGAAAGCTGCGTCCTCGCCGGGAGCGCTTACAATCGAGATCGACTGAATCGTTTTGTCTTTCAATACGACAGAGACTGTAATCGTACCGCCAAAACCTGTTCCGCTTCCTTCGTACGTTCCGTCCGCCAGCTCAAAGCTGCCGGAACCGACGGCTGCGACAAGTTCTGCTTCGGTATCGGTTGTCTTTTTGGTATCGTCCTTCTTTTTTGTATCATCTTTCTTTTCCGCTGCATCAGTATCCTGTTCCGGCTCCAGTGTCACCAGTGCCTCCGGCTGCTCTACGGCGTAAACCGGTGCAGTATAGCCGTTCAGCGAAATACCGGCGCAGGCTGCTACGATAACTGCCGCGAGAGCCGGTGCAAATGCTGTCAGTTTTTTCCATTTTCCCATGGTTATGTATCACCGTCTTTCCTGATAATGTTTGTCTCGTGATCGGATGTGAAATCGTCAGCAATTCCTTCGGTTACATACAGAACGCCGTCCTCATCCTCCAGAATGGTGTCAAATTCATCGCTGTGTGCACGCCAGTATTCGGCTGCCTTGTCCTTTCCCATGATGAAAAGAGAAGTAGAAAGGCCATCCGCCAGTGTTCCGTCAGCACTTACGATCGTCACCGACACCAGACCGTTATTTGCCGGATGACCGGTCGATGGGTCGATGATGTGATGATATTTCACGCCGTCCTGTTCAAAATACCGTTCGTAGCCTCCGGAGGTAATGACGGCACGGTCTGCAGTCGAGAGAATGCCGAGGTAATCGTCCTCTGTTTCCGGACTCTGCACTGCGACGCGCCATTTGCTGCCGTCCGTTTTTGTACCGACAACCTGAACATTTCCACCGAGGTTAATCAGTCCGCTCATCACACCGCATTCCCGGTAAATATCTGCGATTCTGCCGGACGTATAGCCCTTTGCGATTCCGCCGAAATCGATTTTCATACCATCTTTTGCAAAGCTGATGGACGATTCGTCTTTATCGTAGATAATATTGTTCGCGTCGGTGAGCGGGAGAAGATTTTCAATCATCTCATCCGAAGGAACCGTATAGTTTCCGGTGGTAAATCCCCAGGCGTCCATGAGAGGGTAGATTGCGATGTCAAAAACACCGTTCGTACTGTCATACAGATCCAGAGAACGCTCCAGCAGATAGATGGTATCTTCTGACAAGGTTCCGCCGCCGTTCGCATTGATCTGCGCTACCTCACTCGTCTCCGCACCGGTTGAAAGGAGCGCATCCAGCCGTTCAATCTCTTGCTGTGCCTGATCCACGGCCATCTCCGCGTTCGGACCGTAAGCAGTCACCGTCATATACGTATCCATCGCAAAGATATCCCGACTGCTCGATGCATCTGCGGTATCGGAAGAAGCTGTGGATGATGCGGATTCCTGCGTGGAATTCTCTTCCGAAGCGTCAGAACTGCTCGAAGGCTCCGCAACAGATGCCGGCTGTGTCTGACTTCCGCTGCTCTCCGGCTGCGCTGCTGTCCCCGTACCGGAACATCCGCCGACCGTCATCACCATGGCAAGACAAAATGCTGCAACAATTTTCTTTTTCATAAATAAAACTCCATTTTTTCTTATGTTAGGAAACTCTAACTTTGGTATTATAACATTAACTCGTAACTT
>ERZ824575.2956-NODE-2956-length-12457-cov-3.265280_pt1 | contig 12457 bp, 10 predicted proteins | sample MGYA00519470_ERZ824575 | MGnify/ENA primary metagenome ERZ824575 (study PRJEB31778, sample SAMEA3449170) | human gut metagenome | biome: human gut; feature: human-associated habitat; material: faeces | place: United Kingdom | collected 2010/2012 ...
GCTTGGGCTAATTCCGGATAATTTTGAGAACACCATCCATATTTATAATGGGACATCTCAATAGCATTTTTCATTTTTGCAATAAATTCATCAGAAAAATCCCGCCGTAATATTTGTTCTCTAGTTTCCATTCTTATTACCTCCATATTTCAATTTTAAGCCTGCTTTTAGGCATTCTGATTTTAACCCTGTATAGCGAATTATTCATGTTCCAGTTTTCTAAAACCATTATTTTCAAGCCTTTTAAGTGAATTCGGATAATTAATATAAAACTTAATACCGCAAATACGTCCCTTTTCATTACGGCAAGGCTCGGAACTTATGTATCCTGACTGTTTAATCTTGTTAAGATGATTTGTATACATGTCTGTACCCATTTTCAAGTCGTTCAGTACTTTTGAACGGCTTATTACAAACTCTGATTTGCCCTTCGCACATCTGCATAAGTACAAAAATATAGTTTTTGAAGCTGCTGTCAGACTTGAATCTTCCAATATTTCAGTGCTTATTGCATTGTATTCTCCGGTTCGATGTATCTCCGGAAGTATTTCATGGGTAATCCATCGGCGAAAAGCTTTGGCTTCAGGCTTATCACTTCGGAGAATTACTGAATATAACCCGCTTTCATTGACTATTGTTGCATTTTGTTTACCTCCAAGGGTATGAATTGAAGTCATACCCTTTTCATCTAAATCAAGTCTATCCGCAACTTTTGACGGTGTTGATAAATCTAATACCTTACATATATCACTCAACACCCACCACGTTTCACCGTTACTTTCAATCATTCTGATCGGTGAATTTTCATATAAAAATTCTTGTACATTATTCATTTTTCTTTCCTTTCCGATAATCTATATTAATTGTAAATCTCTATTTGCATCATGCCATGTATTATAACATGTGGTTAATTCAGTAAATATATGTCCACCATCACACAGTATAATTTCTGCATTTATATTATCAATTTTCTTAATATATCCTTTTTTAATTTTAGTACTTTGGACTGTCATTTCTATTGATTTTATATTTTTAATTGCAGAAATTTGCTCTCCAATAATAGTTAATTTCTTTAAGTTCGGAATAGTCATGAATTTCTATTTTTCCATCTATTGCAGCCTTTCGTAAATATGCACTTAAATTCTTAATTTTTGCTATCTTCATTTTCTCAAAAATAAATGCTTTTTCTTCTTCTGAAACATAAAATTTTAGTAAACAATTTCGTTTTCTTTGCTTAGTCATTTTATTGTCCTTTCTTGACTTTTTTTTCAAAAAAGTCTAACGGGGTTTGGGGTCTCCCAAAAGATAAATTTTGATAAAAATCAGTCTCGCTGATTTTTTCAAAATTTGCCGAGTGTGTCCACACCGGCTTTGCTTGCTACCCAGACCTCCGGATTTGACTGCCGGCGTGCCGGTGAGTTAAATCCGGATTTTCAGCCCGTGTGCGGGCTGATATTTTTTCCGAAAATCTGTCTGATTTTCGGAATCCTGAGAAGAAAAAATGTGCTGTCAGAAAATTAACCTCAATTTGATTTCCAATTATATACACCATTTTTTATTTTGTCAAGAGGGGTATTGAGAAAAAATACATGCAAAACTAAGTAAAAATTGCAGCAGAAAAATATAAAAAAAGACCGCAATTTCCGTGCTTTGACAGAAATTGCAGTCTTGCTGAAAATATGTCCCAAAAAAATTTTTTTGACAAGGCAAAAAAATAAAGAACCGAGATTAAAAATCCCGATTCTTTCAAATCTCCAAAATTGGCATTAAAAATTTTTTTAAATAATACTTGACAAAATATTTCCTTTATGTTAAAATACAAAACAGAAAAAGCACCCCCACAGAATATGAACCGTTTACCAGACGGAACATGTTCCTTAATCAAACAGATACAAAACCTATCTGATTGACTTAGTGAGAATGCTATTTTAGCACACGTACATGTGTGCTTGAAATAGATATTAAGCCTGTCAGATTCCTTACGAACTCTGATGGGCTTTTCGCTTTTTCAATCAACAATTTCATATTCTTTCAGAACTTTTCTGCGGAGATTTCTGTGCAGTCGTTTACTCCGTTACCAAGAAACGAACTGGGTTTGAACTCAGCCGCCGCAAAGTAGTGAGGGATATATGAAAAATAATAATACAACACCATGCAAATACAGCATGGTGTTTTTGGTGCACCATCGGGGGCTCGAACCCAGGACCCACTGATTAAGAGTCAGTTGCTCTACCAACTGAGCTAATGGTGCAAAATATGGCTCCCCAAGTTGGACTCGAAGCAACTTGAGGAGAAAATAGAAGTAAGTATTATTTACTTGTACAATTCGTCAATAAACTGATAATTCTGAGAAGTAAACTTGTTTAATTTTTGTATTGCCTTAACTTTAGGTTCAAGATTAACCTTAACATAAAAATTTGCGGTAGTAATAATATTAGAATGCCCTAACAATTTGCTGATTACATCAATGTCCACGCCTGCATCAAAAAGATTAGTTGCATAACAGTGTCGGAGCTTATGAAACAATATGCCACAATGCTGCAAATTATGCTTTTTTAAAAATAATTTCAATTCTTTGTAAAGCGTATTGTAACACATAAGTTTGCCATGCATATTTACAAAAATAATATCTTCAAGATTATTTTCCTTTTGTTTTTTTAAAACAGAAGGATTTTTGTTTAAATACTCCTTCCACATATCAAATAATTGAAGAACTTGTTCATTAACTGGAATTTCTCTGATTGAAGATATTGTTTTAGGTTTTCCCAACATTTGACCATCATGAATAACCTTTCCGTTCTTCTCAATATATTTGGTTTTAACAGCTTCTTTAACACGTATGATTTGATTTTCATAATCAATAGAACTCCAACGTAATGCAAGCAACTCCCCTATGCGCATTCCTGTTAAAAGCAAAATTGGAATAATAATTTTAAACCTTTCCTTTTCCTGAATCGCTATAAACAACTTTTCCAAGTCCGTTTTCGATATTAGACGTTCTGTAGAATTAGGCATTGACCCCGTAGGAATTTTAAACTTGTATAATGGATCCTTGTCAATATAACCATCTTGCATTGCCGTATTAAAAACAGCCTGCATAATTGTTTTAACCGATTTCAAATATTTAGTGCTCATCAATTCACCATTTTCTTTAAATCTTATTGACGAAAAAAAATCACGCATATTTTTAACTGTTAAATCCTCAATATAAGTTTCACGTGAAAAATAATTTGTTATTTTTTTACTTACTTTTTTCTCCCATTGATATGTTGCTAATGTTGAAAAAGTAGTTTTACGATATTCTAGCACCTCCTCTAAAACTACTAATAAATTATGTTTTTGCTTATTTGTCGAATTCATAATATATCGACCTCCTTAAAAAATTGATTGCAACACTTTTACAGGTATCAATATATTGAATAAAAAAGCACTTGTGGCAAAGTGCTTTTTTATTTTAACATAATTCGACATTTTTTGCAATATAATATATTATTTTTTCATTATTATTTTTCATATTTCCCTCAAATTTCTAATTATAATAAATTTTTATTATGAAGACCAGCTGTGAAAATAGAAAAAATAATGCTTTGCCGTAATTTGTAAATTTCTGTTATTGATTATATCACAAATAATTAATTTTGGAAAAAAGAATAATTAAAATATATTAATAAACCAAAGGAGAATTTGTATGAAAATAAAAAAATACTTAGTTCATGGTCTGATCGGACTAAAATTAAATTTTGTACATACATTATCACTTGACGCACAGGGAATATTAACACGAATGGTAAACCTGCCGGAATGTGATTATATAACCCTAAAGGAATTTCAAAAACGGTTTCCAAAAGACAGTCTGAATGCAACACAAAAAGGTTTAGATGAACTTGTCAAAAATCATTATGTTTTAAAAAGCAATGATGGAATTTATTCAGTAAATAAGGTTGCCATAGTGCAAAACATGTTTTGGATAGAACCAAACTTGACAGATGTTAATCATACCAACAAATAACAATTAAACAAAATTGGAGAAAAAAATGTCGACAGTTTTTAGAGTTTTTAAAACCGAAAAATTTTCCGTAATATCAAACTATCATCTTTTTGATAAACGGCTTACACATAAAGCAACGAATTTATTGACAACTATGCTTGCACTATCGCCTGTATGGGACTATACGCTTGAAGGTTTAGCATCACTGAAAAAGGACGGTATTGACGGAGTTCGTTCGGGAATTAGAGAATTAGAAAAGTTAGGTTATTTAACACGAAGACAGTTAAGAAACGAAAAAGGACAATTAGCTCATAATGAATATCTTGTTTATGAGACACCGGAATTAAATCCAAATTTTGCAAAAAGCGAAGAAAATTGCCAAGAATTACCGTCATTGGAAAATCCCATAACGGATAAAAAAATAAATTCACCGTCATTGGAAAATCCGTCAACGGAAAATCCAACGCAATTAAATACTAAATTATTAAATACTAAATATATTAATCAATCTTATCAAGATAATAATAATATTAATATTAATAATACATATAGATGCGATGAAATGGATTCGATTGATAAGATTGACAGAAAAGAAATCAAAGCTGAACTAAAAAAACAGCTAAGTTATGAAAAACTTATCAGCAGGAATGAAACTGACCAAAAGCAAAAGCAGATAAACAGCATTATCAATATTCTGGCAGACGTTATGTCAAGCCGTTCACAAAGTATCCGCATTGCCGGAGGGAACAAACCGTTGGAAGAAGTCATACAGAGATTCAGACAATTGACGGACAAGCATATTGCCTATGTTCTGGAATGCCTGAATAAAAATGCAGACAAGCCCAGAAACATAAGGGCATATCTGCTGACGTCTCTATTCAACGCTCCGTCAACAATGGACTGCTATTATGCTCGTGACGCTGATCAGGCTGAAACCAAACAGTATTCTTTCGACATAGAAGAAATAAAATCCCTTGCAAATTCTTTTTCCGGACTGTAATTTGATATAAATCCAAATGGATTTTCATAAATAGCTATAAAATCGCCGTAGAGGGCACTGACAAGCCTCAGAATCAACGAAAGGAGTTTTTTCACAAAATTACACCCTAAATTTTAAAGTGCCTTAAAATCGCCTTAAAATCGCTCTCAGGGCATACGCTTAATTTTCATTTCCACTCCGTATTTAATCGCAGAGCCGTCTGCAAGGCTCTGTAATGCGCAAATCCATTGAAGGGAGTGATGCTATATGCACGATTTCAAACGGGCTGTAAATTGCCCGCAAATGCGTATTAACGGCATATGCCGAAAAGAAAGGAAATGAAAATGAAACAAAAATTCTGTAAAAAGCTTCTGCTGATAGTAACAGCTGTAATGATGCTTTGTTCGGCATTGCCGTTACAGACGTTCACTCAGGTTTCAGCCGCTTCGGATTATGAAATTGTAACTCTGCCTGCGCCTGACGGATACGGTCAGAAAAGCAGAACCCAGATATCCAAAAACGGTAAAATCGCTGGCGGACTGTGGTATATCATCGCCCATAACGGAGATATAGCATATTGTCTAGAACCGGGCAAGCCAATAAATTCGTTCAAGTACAAGGAAGGAACGATTTATTTGTCAGATAATCAGGAAACTTTGCTTGGTCAAATATTCTTGTATGCCTACGCAAAGAAACCATCAAACCTTTACAGCTATTCGGAATATCTTCCGCAATATATAGCAACACAGTTATTGGTGTGGGAGGTTATTGCAGGTCAGAGAGACGCACAATTTAACCGGATTTCCAACGGCTATACGCCTGTAAAGGACGTTTTAAACAATTTTAAAAATGCCGAAGTATGCAAACAGGTCAAGAGTTTTTACGAAGCCTATGAAAAAAATATCAAGGCTGACGGTAAAAAGATCTCGTTTGGGTATAAATTGGAAGCAGATGCGAAATTCAAATCATTCTCCGCTGGCAGCGACGGAACATACACATTCACAGACAAAAACGGTCAGCTGAATAATTTCGATGTTACAGTCAAGGACGGTTCAGTCGTTTCAAAATCAGCAACTCAGCTGAAAATCAAGGCTGAAGCCAATAAAACAGCATTGATAACTATGAAGCAGAACAACGTCAACGCTTCCGGCGAACGCTGCGGAATGCTCGTACTGACAAACGGCTCAAACAATCAGACTATTACCAAGCTTCAGGCTGATCCCCGTCCGTATTACGCAGCTGTAAAGGGTGTAGAAAACGGCAGCCTGTGGATAAAGAAAAGTTCTCCAGACGATAACAAGGTGGAAGGAATTACATTCCATATTACCGGTAACGGAATCGACGGAGACTACACCACAGGCAAAGACGGATATATCAGAATACCCGGTCTTAAGCCCGGCACATACAAGGTTTCGGAGAAAACCTCAAGTATTTACACAAATGTCCGTGATAAGACAGTAATAGTTGAGGCGGGAAAAACGGCGTATGTATTGTTCGTAAACACACTGAAAAAAGGTCATCTTGTTGTAACAAAATATACCGAGGATAAAGCTGAAGCCAATTTCACATTCGGTCTTTACTCAACAACTTCTGACGGTAAGGTATATGATACTTTTGACGACAAAATAACCACCTACATACAAGGCTCAGGTTACGGAATAGCTTCATGGACTGAATTGCCGTTCTGGACCGAAGACGGAAAAGAATTAATATACGTTCTTACAGAAAAAAATGCACCTGACAGGTATGTGACTTTAGGTGAATTCGAAGGTTCTTTGTTATCTTCAGCTGATGACAACGGACTTATGATTCATTTGGACGTGGAAAATAAATTGAAACGTTCAAGCGTTCTTATTGTCAAAAAGGATTCGGAATCCGGAGACAATATTCCGCTTCCCGGAACAGAATTTCAGATACTTGATTCAAACGGAAATAAAGTAATTTTAACCGATGATGACGGTAATGAAACTGATACATTCGTGACCGATGAATCGGGACAGATTTTACTGCCCGAACCTCTGGTTTACGGTACGTATCAGTTGATAGAGACCAAAGCTCCGGACGGCTATGTTTTAGATAAAACTCCGATCGATTTTGCCATCACCGAGGACGGCGCAACAGTACAGGTAGAAAAGCAAAATACAGTCCAAAAAGGAACTATTTCAATTTCAAAAATCGGAGATGTTTTTTCATCTGTTGAAAGCGAAGAAAATTCTTCTGCTGAAAGTGAAAAAAATAAAAAAATCTACTCTCCTGTCTTTGAAGAAAATTCTTTGAAGGGCGCAAAATTTGACATTATTGCAGCTGAGGATATTTACACTCCGGACGGTAATTTAAAAGTCGAAAAAGATACGGTTGTGGACACAATCACAACAGGCTCTGACGGTACGTCAACCTCAAAGAAACTGTATCTCGGAACATACCGAGTTGTTGAAATCGAAGCTCCGGAGGGATACGTCCTTGAGAACGGCGAAACCCTTGTCACTCTCGAATACGAAGGACAGGAAATAGCCGTAACCAACACAGGTACGTCCTTTAAGAACAATTACCAGCAGGTAAATATTACTCTGGAAAAGTATCTTGAATCCTCTGAGAAATACGGTATTAACGGTGAAGATTATGCACAGTACGTAAAATTCGGACTGTACGCCGCTGAAGAAATCACAGCTGCCGACGGTACGGTCATTCCCGAAAACGGACTGATTGAAACTATCGGTCTGACTGAGGATATGAAAGCGCAGTTTAACAAAAAACTGCCGTTGGGAAGTTATTATGTTCAGGAGATTACAACCGACGAGCATTACATTCTCGACGATACAAAATATCCCGTAAATTTTGAATATTTAGGTCAGGATACGGCTGTTTCAGAAATTAAAATCAATGACGGAAAAGTTATTGATAATACTTTCAAAACAGGGCGTGTTGAAGGTCTGAAAGTTGACGCCGATGATAAGTCAAAATTATCGGGCGCAGTAATCGGTCTTTTCAATGCGGACGAAACTGATTTTTCAGAAGAAAACGCAATCGAAACTGTCGTTTCAGACGATGACGGTATATTTAATTTTGAAGAAATCATTTTCGGAAATTATCTTGTCAAAGAGATCGAATCTCCGACAGGATATGTGCTTTCAGATGAGACGTTTCCCGTTGTTATTTCTGAAGATGGTGACGTAATTGAAATCACCATAAAAAATGAAAAAATCCGTGGAAGCGTTCAGGTCAAAAAATATGATTTAACAAATAAATCTAAGGCTCTGAATGGGGCAGTTTTTGAAATTTTCGCCGATAAAAACGGCAACGAAAAATTTGAAAATGATACCGATAAATCTTACGGGTTTTTGAATGAAACTGGCAGCGGAATTTATCAGCTTGACGGTGTGGAATACGGCGGATATTTCTTAAAAGAAACCGTTGCTCCGGCAGGCTATGTTATCGATGAAAATTACTACTACTTTGAGATCCGTGAAAACGGAGAAATTGTAAATGTAAGTAATGATAAATCATCGGATAAATTCTTTAACGACGTTATCAGAGGAAATGTAAACGGTCTTAAAATCAATGCAGATGATAAGACTGAATTACAGGGTGCATTGATCGGTCTGTTCGTTGAAAACGAAACTGAATTTACCGAAAAAATGCAATTGAAACTGTAACGTCAGATAAAGACGGTTCATTTAGTTTTGAAGAAATAATTTTCAGAAATGAAAAAATCCGTGGCAGTGTTCAAGTCAAATAACGTCTGAATTAATTACAAATTAACTTCTAACGCACTAAACCATCAACTACCTGCGGAGACAAGCTCCGTTATCAATGCAATATAAATGCACGGCAAGTTGATGATTTTAGCATTCCTGTGTGGTGACCCGTACCAGAATCGAACTGGTGTTGCCGCCGTGAGAGGGCGGAGTCTTAACCGCTTGACCAACGGGCCATTGGTGCACCATCGGGGGCTCGAACCCAGGACCCACTGATTAAGAGTCAGTTGCTCTACCAACTGAGCTAATGGTGCATAGTAATTTTTCCACTTAAAAAGTATATCACACTTTTTTATAAATGTCAATAGTATTTTTTATTTTTTGACATATTTTTATCTAATGATCATATAAAGCAGTGCATTGCAAATAGCTGCTGCAACATTACTGCCGCCTTTTCTGCCTTTTGCTACAATATAAGGAATACTACCGTTCATAATAACTTCTTTGGATTGAACAACATTCACAAATCCAACCGGTACTCCGATAATAAGTTCAGGCTGAATAAGATTCTGTTTAATAAGCTCCTCAAGACGAATAAGTGCAGTAGGCGCATTTCCTACAGCATAAATAATAGGTTCTTGGATTAAAGCTGCCTTATCTACAGACGCCGACGCTCTTGTAATTCCTTTTGCCTTAGCCGCTTCTGCTACATCAGCGTCTGCCATAAAACATTCGACACGGCATTGAAGCTTTTTAAGTGCATTTTTATTGATACCGGATTTTGCCATATTAGTATCTGTTACTATTACAGCGCCTTTTTTTAGGATTTCAATTGCTTTTTCAACTGCATTCTCAGAAAAGCACAGATTATCCAGATAGTCAAAATCGGCAGTTGTGTGTATTACACGCTTTACAATTGGTTTTTCCATAGGCGGAATATATCTTCCGTTCAGTTCCTGTTCAATGATCTCAAAACTTCTTTTTTCAATATTCTCCGGTAAAATGTGTTCGATATTCAATATTCTATCCCCTTTCTAGCGTTTATTCCCTTTTCATAAGGGTGCTTTACCGCTTTAATACAACTCACATAATCTGCCTTTTCCATAAATTTTTCAACAGGATTTCTGCCTGTAATTATAAGTTCAAGACGTTCAGGTTTGTTAATTATAAAATTTTCTGCTGTTACTTTATCCATAAGACCGTAATTATACGCCGCATTAAATTCGTCCATTATCAGCATATCAATACTTTCCTGATTGGCAAGTACAATTGCATTCGACAGCATCTTATTGTGACAGCATATTATTTCCGTCTTATCTTTATCTGACATGGTATTGTAAAAACCGTAATTACGATCACAGCGTGCCACGGTAATTCCCTTGATATGCTTTAATATGTTAATTTCTCCGGTTTCACTTCCCTTTAAAAACTGTATAAAATGAACCTTCATTCCCTGTCCTGCGGCACGCAGTGCCAGACCGACAGCAGCAGTTGTTTTCCCTTTGCCGTCACCGCAGTAAATATGAATAAGTCCCATTACACGCCCTCCTCAATGATTTTATAAACAAAATCCATATCAATATTTTTTCTCACTTCATCTGCAAGAATATCATACTGTTGTTCTTTGTAAGCCTTTCGGTCAATACCTTTTCCAATATACTCCAATCCTTTGGCATTGTAAAGACTGCGCACAATACTTTCTGCAATTCCGTTTTCATCAAATATGCCATGTACATAACAGCCGTAAATATTATCATGAGAATCTCCGCCGGTACTGCCGTCGGAAAACTCCAGCATACTGTTTTTTATACCGTACGACTCTCCCATATGAATTTCATACCCGCTAAATTGCTTACCGCTAAGTACAGAAAAAATACCGCTGATGTTTTTAAATTTCCCGCTGACACGAGTTCTTTTTTTTTCATTTCTAAAAACCGTTTCTATATCCAGTAATCCCATACCTGCAATACTTCCGCCATTTTCTGTACAGTCGGGATCCTCAATTTTTTTACCCATTATCTGATAACCGCCGCATATCCCGAATGCAGGAATATTTTCTGAAACAAGTTTTTTTATTGCCGTTTCCAATCCGCTTTCACGCAGCCATTTCATATCGGAAATCGTATTTTTAGTTCCGGGAATAATTATAAGATCCGGCTTTTTCAGTTCGCTTACTTTTGAAACATATCTTACTGAAACATCTTTAAACTGTCTGAATACGTCAAAATCGGTAAAGTTTGAAATTTTCGGAAGCCTTATAACTGCAATATCTATAATTCCCCTGTTTTCTGTTTGTTCAAGCTTTCCGGACAAACTATCTTCATCTTCCAAATCGCAATAAATATATGGTATCACTCCTGCCACAGGCTTACCGCCCATTTGTTCAAGCATATCAAGTCCGGGTTTTAAAATATTTTTGTCTCCCCTAAATTTATTTATCAACAATCCCTTTACCAAAGATTTTTCATCTTCCTCCAACAGCATAAGAGTACCCAGAAGCTGTGCAAATACTCCTCCCCTGTCAATATCGCCTGCAAGAAGCACTGGAGAACCTACCATTTTTGCCACACCCATATTTACGATATCATCTTTTTTCAGATTGATTTCCGCAGGACTCCCCGCACCTTCAATTACAATTATATCATACTTTTCAGCCAATGTATTATAAGCGTTCATAATATCAGGAACTAAGCGCTTCTTATATTTAAAATAATCTGCCGCTTTCATATTTCCAAGTACTTCTCCGTTTACTATGACCTGTGAACCTACATTATCAGTCGGTTTCAGCAATATCGGATTCATTAATACAGAAGGTTCTATTCCGGCAGCTTCAGCCTGAAAAACCTGTGCTCTGCCCATTTCAAGTCCCTCAGACGTTATATAGGAATTAAGCGCCATGTTCTGGGATTTAAAAGGAGCGCAGCTGAAGCCGTCCTGTTTGAAAATACGGCAAAGCGCCGCTGCTATAATACTTTTTCCGACATTGGACATAGTCCCTTGAATCATTATTGATTTAGCCATTTTCTAAACACCTTTCCATAGCCGATATCAGATATTGGTTTTCCTTTCGGGTACGCACAGCAATACGGTAAAAGCCTCTTTCCAGACCTTCATAATTTTCACAGTTTCTGATTGCTATATCCTCACTTTTTAAAAGTCTGTCAAGCTTAATAATTTCAGATTTCAACATAATAAAATTTGCTTCTGACGGAAAAACTTTAAGGTTCATATTATTAAGACTATCAATCAGAAATTTTCTTTCAGCTGAAACAAATTCAGCTGTTTTTTTTATAAAATACGTATTTTGCAGTGCGGCAGAACCTGCAAGCTGTGCCGGAACAGAAACGCTCCAGGGCTGTCCTGAATTACGAACTTTTTCAATCAGCGTCTCATTTTCACTTAAAACATATCCCAAACGCAGTCCTGCCATGGCATAAATTTTTGTAAAAGCTTTCAGTATTATAACATTTTTACAGGACAAAAATTTCTTTGCCGATAAATCAGAACCGTTCAGTACGAAATCCATAAAGCATTCGTCAATCACTAATATAACATTATGTTTCTGACAGCCGTCAATAATTTTTAAAAGTATATTCATATCCGTTACATTCCCCACGGGATTATTGGGATTGCATAAAAAACAAATATCCTTATCTTTCAGCAAATCAGTGTCAAAATCTTTAATTACATACCCGTTTTCTTCTTTGAGGTAGCAATATTCTATACTGCACCTGCTGTCAAGCAGCGCTTTTTCATATTCAGAAAAAGACGGAGCAAAAAGCAAAGCCTTACATG